>Ga0315544_1002464_pt1 | contig 12945 bp, 12 predicted proteins | sample SalMarSW160130MG_2_FD_202543 | JGI IMG/M metagenome (GOLD analysis project Ga0315544, IMG submission 202543) | Salt marsh sediment microbial communities from the Plum Island Ecosystem LTER, Massachusetts, United States - Salt Marsh Sediment SW1601-130 ... | reverse complement strand
TCCCTTGAAAACAGCCTCCGCTATATGGTGACTGTTCGTACCGTACGGCACGTTTATATGCAGATTAAATCTGCCGTTATTCGAAAAACTTCGCAACATTTCCTCCAGGCACTCGACGTCAAAATCGCCGATTTTATCCGTTCGGTATTCGACGTTATATACGCAGTTCGCCCTTCCGGACAAATCGACCGAGACATTCGCCAGCGCATCCTCCATCGGCACGGAACTATGGCCGTATCGGGCGATGCCCTTCTTATCGCCGAGGGCCTTGAGCAGAGATTCGCCAAGACATATCGCAATATCTTCAACCGTATGATGAGCATCCACATCCAGGTCGCCTTTGGCCTTGACTATAAGGTCTATCTTGCTGTGCTTGCTCAGGTGTGTGAGCATGTGGTCCAGAAAACCGATGCCGGTATCAATTTCGTATTTTCCAACACCGTCCAGATTCAGTTCCACACTTACATCGGTCTCTTTCGTTTGTCTGTGTATTTTCGCGGTCCTGCTATCCATAAAAATATCCTTTTTTTATTGCGACATAATGTCATTCCGAGCGCAGCGAAGCGGAGCCGAGGAATCTTATTTTAATAGATTTCTCCACTTCATCCGCCTATGGCGGATTGCGGTCGAAATGACATAGGTGCAATTTTTAATCATAATTGGTATTATAGACTACTATGTAATAATCTCTTTCAAAGCAGCTAATAATTTATTGTCCTGTTCAGGCGTACCTATTGTGATTCTCAGTTTATCTTCGAGTCTCGGATATTCAAAGTACCTCACAAAGATATTTCGTTTAGTCAGTTCTTCATAAATCTCAGCCGCCCTGCCGTTATTGCATTGTGCCAGTACGAAATTACCGGAACTATCGGGGACATTAAAACCCCGTTCGGTTAACTGTTCGGTTAATCTCGCCCGTTCGGATTTGACTTTCCTGACGTTCTCCTTGAAATATTTTTGATCTTTTATCGATGCGGTCGCCACGGCGACAGCAACGGCATCGACATTGTAGGAATCCTTGACCTTCATAAGACCTGCAATCATTTCAGGCCGGGCGATTGCATAACCAAACCGCATCCCTGCAAGCGAGTACCCTTTGCTCATCGACCGCAAAATAATCACATTGTCAAAATCCTTAACTAATGCCGTACAATTATTTTCTGCGAAGTCAACGTACGCCTCGTCAATCAATAGGACACCGTCGATTTCATCGGCCAACGAGGCAAGCTCATTGACGCTGATAAAACTGCCGGTAGGCGCATTCGGATTGCACACGATAGTCATGGCCGCATTAGTACCGGCCAATTTCGCCGGCAGATTAAATTCATCGTCAAAAGGAATTTCAATCGCCGTGCAGTTTTGCGTATCGGCCAAAACCGGATACAGAGAATACGTAGGAACCGGATAGGCAACCGCTCGATTTTCGTCACAAAAGGCCTGGAAGGCCATACGCAGCAAATCGTCCCCGCCGTTGCAGCACATAATAAATTCAGGCTCGACGCCGTTTACTTCCCCCGCTGCCCGGCGGAACCGGCTCCCAACCGGGTCGGGATATCGACGCAACTGCTCGGGATTTATTTCCGTGAGCAACTTTAATGCCTGCGGCGAAGGTGGATAGGGATTTTCATTGGTGTTGAGCTTTACGACTTGCGTCTGGGATGGCTGAAATCCCGGTTCGTAACCTTTTAACTTCTCGATATTTTCCCGAAAATAGCCCATTTTTTTCTCGTTCTGCGTTCTGAGTACTGCGTATTGCTTTCTATCCATTTTTGAAGATTATACGCATATTTACACAGAAGTGAAAGAGAAGATTTTACGATTATTCATAAGGAGATGACTTAAGTTGTCATTCCCGTGTAACCTGTCCTGAGTAAAGTCGAAGGAACGGGAATCCAGTCCGCATCGGGCGCGTAATTTCATAGGACGGTTTTTAACCAAAATTGTCTGTAAGAAGGCACATTTTTTTTCTTGCCCACCCGGCCGCCGCAGTATATATTCAGCCTTGCGACGATTTCCCTGTTTTTCGAGCCGGCCGTTTAAGCTCTCCGGTGTGCTTGCTATTTGCGGCACGCCGACGAGGGACGAAGTTTAAGAAATATCCATGCGGTTCGGATTTGATACGGAAACCAAATATACATAGTTAGATCACACATTTTGGAGAATTTCACATGAAACGAAAACTTTACACTCCTATAGTTCTCTTTCTGATTGTATTGCTTCCACTAATCGCATTCTCTGGTACAGAACAAAAAGCATCAGAGTCTTACTATGGGCAGCTGAAATCTTTGTTAACTCGAAAATTCCTGAATGTTCGGCCGAAAACCTCAGAGCGAGATGCCAACTTGATTGAGGTTGAGAAGGGAGCTGCAGGAGTACTCTTTGGCGCATCTATGGATGATGTTATTGCTATATGGGGAAAGCCGTGCGGGCTCCACATAAATGCGAGTCGGGATGTCTGGGATCTGTTTATAGGCGCATGCAGATTTGGTTTCATTGATAACCATCTTGTCACCATCAGTGTTCATAGCGCCACACTAAAAAAAGCCCATATAGAAAACGGTATCAGCTTTGAATCCTCTTTTGATGATGTGATGTCTGCTTTCGGTAAACCCATAGAGGCGACAGATTACAATCTTAAGTTCGCAACAGAGAATGGTTACGTCATTAAGTTCCATTTTATCGCAGACACATCTTCTATAGGTAAACGCAAGCTCATAACCATAAACATCTGTCACCCAGATTCAGGTGAATAGTCCAATAGAAAATGATCTAACAAATCGCTCCAGAAAATTAAAGGTGTCCGCTTGTGCCCTATAGGGGGTTCTTCCCCTGCGGGGAAATACGATAGACGAGGGCTGATACCTATGGCACAAGTGGACGAGGAAAGAACATAAGAATTTGGTGTATATCTAAGTTTGCACGGAATGCTCAATCGTAGAAGCCGAATTCGTATGCCGCGTCGAACATTGCCATGATGTTTTCGGCCGGTACGCCGACCTGAGTATGTGGACCAAAGCGAAAGCAATGATTTCGCCTTTTTCAGGTCTTTATATTCGATTTCGTTTCGAAATTAAGCATGCCGCATCGGCATAAAAGTACAATAGGCGCCTATTAACGGCTTCGAAAAAGGCATGAAAATATGTGTGGATGCCAAACTTAGTTATTGACTTTTATCATAAAGTAATGATAAAATAGGCAAGATAACAGTCGATTAGCGCTAAAGATAGATAAATATCTTTCACTAACCAAAAAAAATAGGTCTTTACGCACCTTAAAGATTATTAAATTGTTAAACTAAACTAAGCTTAAAAAATCGTATCCTTTACTTTTTTTATTTTGGAGGAAAAAACATGAAACTCACAAATCTTCTAACAATAGCAGCGTTATTAATTTTAATAAATGTTTCAAACACAACATTAGCCATTAACCCCGAACCCGGTTTTACCGTTACCAAAGAGTGTATAACCAATCCTGTCGGAGTGGGTCAGGAGGCAATTTTTAGAATCACCGTAACCAACACCGGCAATACACCTCTGACTATTAATGACAGCGAAGGCCTCTGGTCGAACGCAGCTTTGGGAATCGATGGCTCCCTAATCGAGGAGATTGGCATTCTCGTCGAATCAGGTATGACGGCGATTTTCAATGAAATTAGTGTGACCGCAACATTCGAAGGATACGAAGAAACGATAACAGCGAGCGACCAGTGCAGTGTCACCGGCGAAATGCTTTGCGGCTTCACGCAGGGATTCTACGGCAACGCAGGCGGAAAGGCCGATGGAATGACTACGACTGAGATTATCAATGCCGTCTTAGGTGATGGAATAGTCGTCGGCATCTTAGGCGAGCGTTCAATCACATTCGATAGTGCTGCCTGCATTATTCAAAGATTACCGGCAGGCGGCCAACCAAAGGCACTACCATCTGATTTAGTAGGAGACGTAGATTGTGACAATCTGCCCGATAGTCTTGTCAAAAAGAATAAACCAGAGATCAACAACGTGCTTATAGGCCAGGTCGTTGCACTAACTCTTAATGTAAGACTGAGCCCGGGATTGGCTTTGCTTGAGCTGGCTGAAGTGCCAGGCACTATCCCGGCTTCGCTGGTAGGCTTAACAGTCGAAGAACTTCTTGCTTTGGCTAATGATACATTAGCCAATGGCGGTTCTAAAAGCGCACTTAGCAAAATCAACGATGCAGTTACCATTATCAATGAGGCTTTTGACGAATGTGCTTATATCTCCCCCGGCCCAGAGCCCGAACCCGAGGATCCGGAACTGCCCAGTTAATGTATATTCTGATCACTTGGAGAAGGGCCAAAAACACCGGCCCTTCTTTTTTTTATTATCGGTGGATTTAAGCACTTCAATTCAGCTAATCCTAAAGACTTGAATCTTCCTCTACTGCTTCCTGCTTCTTCTGTAGATCGTCGCTCTTGCCCGAAAATACGCCGCGACATAGAACCTCCAGCTTCGTGCCGTCTTTTAATGTGATAGTAAATGTATCTACGAATCTGCCATTTTCATCGACGGGCGCCGGTGTAATTTCCAACTGGAATCGACAGCCGCCTTCAATTTTATCCTGACTGAGAACCCTGACATGCCCACCTTTTGACAACGTCGATACCACTTCAAAATCCCTGCCGTAGTTTTCAAGCATAGTGAGCACCCTGGTCGTCGGTTTTTGTGGTTCGGAATACATCATAATAAGAAACTGCGGAGTAAACGTAAATCTTTGGACCGTATGAAAAGTTAAACCGATCATTTCAGACGGTGTATTCGGTTCCGGATAAACCACGGTGATATTTATCCTGCCCTGCGGCATTTTTGTTAATTTTTCCATATCCGCTTTTGGTCGAATAACAAATTTCGTTGCCTGGACAGAAGGATCTATATCGGCAGTGATACAATTACCGGTAGATGCGAACTGAGTAATTGAAAACGTCTTATTATTCACGCTCTTGATTGTAATCTCGGGACAGCCGAAATTTTCTTCTTTAGGAATAAGCTTCAGGACTTTCGGCTGCCAGTCAACTTTCAGAATAATCCCGGCCTTAACGGTCAATTCAACCTTTGGTGTTGCTTTATCGTTACTGTTGACATACAGATTTTTATTTATTACGGTGGGTATGCTTGGCGCCTGATACTCCACTGTCAAGATACCACTCTGGCCCGGTGCATATTCAGTCTTGTCCAGCTTTGTGACGACGCCACAGCATCTGGCTACCTCTAAGATTTTTAACAGCCCTTTTCCTGTGTTTGTAAATTTAAACTCACCTGTTTTCTTCACTCCCGGACCGATTTGGCCGAAATCGAGAACTACTTTTTCGAATGTAATTTTGGGGAGGAGATAATTTGGTTCTATCGCAGTTTCAGCCGTTTCACCTTTTAAGGGTGGGACGCCAGGAACCGGTTTCCGCGATATTTTGGCCTGCCGTGAACATCCAGTTTGCATAAAAAAGAAGCCAGCAGATACAAGAAACATTAAAATTATGCCACTTCGTTTTATATTCCTGTCCCCTAAGCGACACATTATGATATAGCTATCTTTGGCAATAGTCGATAAGGCGGGCGATTTCGCTTCGAAGGTCCTTCCTGTGCACGATCATATCCACAAAGCCATGCTCCAACATGAACTCAGCCGTTTGAAATCCTTCCGGCAGTTCCACTTTTATTGTCTCGGCAATCGTACGCCGTCCGGCAAAGCCGATAAGCGCCCCCGGCTCAGCTATCAGGCAATCGCCCAGCATAGCAAAGCTGGCCGTCACACCGCCGGTCGTCGGGTCGGTTAGAACCGAGATGAAAAGGCCGCCGGCCTCGTCAAATTTTGCCAAAGCGGCGGAAGTCTTGGCCATCTGGCCCAGCGATACGACACCCTCGTGCATTCTCGCCCCGCCGGAACAGCATACCGCCACCAAAGGCAATTTTTCCGCAATCGCCATATCAACCGCAACGCAAAATTTCTCGCCAACCACAGAGCCCATAGAGCCCATCAGGAAATTCGGTTCCATTACCGCTAAGGACACGGGCCTGCCTTTGATAAAGGCTTTGCCTATCAGCATGGCTTCTTTCGTACCCGATTTTTTCTCGTCGTCCTTGAGACGCTGCTTATATGTGGTCCCACGGAACTTAAAATCAAGAGGGTCTTCAGGCTGCAAATCACTGAGATTCTGCTGAAACGAATCTTCATCGACCAGATATTTGACCCGCGTCGCCGCTTCGATGCGGAAGTGATAATCGCATTCAGGGCAAACGTTAAGATTTTTTTCCACCGTGCTCTTATAGAGCATATGCTCGCAGCCCGGACACCCTATCCACAATCCCTCGGGCATTTCTTTTCGGGGCTTCAGTGAAAAACCGTTCCATCTTGATTTAGTCTGCTTAGCCATTGCAACCTATATAATTAGCCCCCCCGCTCTTGCCTTCGACAAGAAGACGCGGGGGGTTTTCAAATCGTTACCAATTAACTTAGTTCGATATTCTAACAGATGTTCGCTGATTTTGGTAGAAAAATTATCTTCAAAGCATGAGAAAGAAAAATTCATCTCACGTGTAAAATGCTTCTCTGATAGCATTTATAGCGGCTATACGGTCGGATTTTCCAAATATTGCGTTGCCCGCTACCAGGGTGTCGGCCCCGTAAGAAACAACCAAAGGTGTTGTTTCGGGATCTATGCCGCCATCGACTTCGATTCGAACTGCCGGGCCGACAATCTCTCTTACCCGAGCTATTTTTTTCGCCGCCTCCGGCAGAAATTTCTGCCCGCCAAAACCGGGGTGGACCGTCATAACCAGGACCATATCGCAAAGCGGCGCCACATCCCGGATCGACTCTACCGGAGTTTCCGGATTAAGGCATATCCCTGCAGTACAGCCGAGTTTGTGTAATTTATCAATAAGTCCCGCCGGGTTATCGGCCACTTCAATATGAAATGTGATATGATCGGCTCCGGCCTCGGCAAAACTCTCGGCATACCGCTCCGGCTCGCTAATCATCAAATGAGCATCGAAGACAAGCTCGCTGCACCTGCGAAGCTTGGCAATCACCGGCGGGCCGATTGTTATATTCGGTACGAAGTGACCGTCCATTACATCCAGATGAACAATACGAACACCGGCCGAAGTAACTATACCAATCTCATCGGCCAGCCTGGCGAAATCGGCGCTAAGCACCGAAGGCACAACCTCGATTGTCCCTGCTTTGGGTAATCGCATACTTTTCGTACTACATCCGTCTTGGGTAAAACCGGCGGTTAAATAAGGCAATAATTACTTTTCATCGAGGATTTCGAGACAGATAAATTTTTTGCCTTCGAGAAATTCAAGCGAAGCCCCCCCGCCTGTTGAAATATGACTTATCCTGTCTTCAAGACCAAGCATATTAACGGCACTGGCGCTGTCACCGCCGCCGATGATACTGGTCGCCCCATTGTCGGTTGCCTCTGCAACGGCCAAAGCTACGGTTTTGGTCCCTTCGTCAAAAGGCGGGATTTCAAAAACACCCATCGGGCCGTTCCAGACAATAGTCCTGGCATCGGCAATCTTTTCTGCATACGTCTGGGCTGCAATCGGCCCGATATCAACGGCCTGAAAGCCCGGGTCGATATCACCTACGGCCGTGCGACATTTTGCGCCCGGTTTCAGCTCCCGGACTACATGGTGATCCACCGGTAAAATCACTTCGCAGTTTGCATCAGCGGCCTGTCTGAGCAGCTTCTGGCCCTCGTCGATATAGTCATTTTCGCATAAACTTTTACCAATGCTTTTACCGTTGCCCTTGAGGAATGTATATGCCATAGCCCCGCCGATGATTATACGATCGACCTTGCCGATAAGATTTTCAATCACACCGATCTTGTCCGAGACTTTCGCCCCGCCGAGTATTGCTACGAAAGGTCTGCCGGGGTCACTCAAAGCCTCACCGAGAAATTTGAGTTCCTTTTCAATTAAAAAACCGATTACTCTGGGTTTGCCTTCCATCATCATCGGGACGGTGTACATCGAGGCATTGTCCCTGTGTGCCGTACCGAAAGCGTCATCAACGTAAATATCGGCCATATCGGCCAGCTCTTTTGCGAAGTCGTCTTTGGCCTGACGCAGTTGCGCGTCTTCCTTTGCCGCCTTATCCTTAATGGTCTCTTCCTTGTGGAAACGCAGATTCTCAAGGAGCATACAGTCGCCGCTCTTGAGGGCCTGCGCTTTTTCCTTCGTTTCGGCCCCGATACAATCGTCGGCAAAAATGACGTCCCGACCCAGTAATTCCGACAATCTCGTTGCAACCGGAAGCAGGGACATTTTTTCATCCCTTTGTCCCTTGGGTCTGCCGAGATGGCTCATAAGAATCAGGGCGCCGCCGCCGTCCAGTATCTTCCTGATTGTAGGAAGAGCCTTAACGATTCGGTCATCGCTGGTTATGTTGCAGTCATCGTCCAACGGCACATTAAAATCGCACCTCATTAAAACCTTTTTGCCTTTGACATCAATATCAGCAACTGTCTTTTTAGCCATTTCCTGTTTTACTCCAAAAGCTGTCATGCAGTCTCCTCAAAAAACCGAATTGAAATTTATTTACTTTTCCGAGAAGCGTATGAATTACATCTTTGCCATTTTTTCCATAATATCGACACTGCGGTTTGAATAGCCCCACTCGTTGTCGTACCAACTGACAACCTTGACCATCCTGCCGACAACAATTGTGCAAAGAGAATCGAAGATGCTCGAAGCCGGATCGTTCACAATATCACTGCTGACAATAGGCTCGTCACAATAGACAAGAATGCCCTTCATCGGGCCCTCGGCCGATTTCTTTACTGCCTGGTTCACACTGTCAACCGTGACGTCTTTTTTCACGTTAACCACAAGATCAACTATACTGCCGACAGGAATAGGCACACGCACAGCGAAACCATCGAGTTTGCCGTCAAGTTCCGGAATAACCTTACCGATTGCTTTTGCAGCACCCGTGGAGGTGGGAATAATATTCGCCGCAGCGGCACGTGCACGACGCAGGTCCGAATGTATCATATCGGCCACTCTCTGGTCATTGGTATAAGCGTGGATAGTCGTCATAACGCCCTGCTCGATTCCAAAGGCGTCGTTGAGGGTCTTGGCTATAGGGGCAAGGCAGTTGGTCGTACAGCTCGCGTTCGATACACATTTGACCTTACTGGTCAGCTTGTCGTTGTTGACGCCCAAAACGATTGTCGCGTCGATATCATCCTTTGCCGGTACGCTTAACATAACTTTCTCGGCGCCGGCCTTGATGTGATCGGCATAACCGCCCTTCGGCGATTCGGCCTTGCGAAAGATTCCGGTCGATTCCAGGACCACCTTGACGCCCATATCCTTCCAGGGCAGCTCCGCAGGATTCCTGACGGCCAATACCTTTACCGATTTGCCGTTGATAACCAGCTCACCGTCACCCGCTTCGACGGTTCCGCCCCATTTGCCCATGACCGTATCATATTTGAATAAGTGGGCCAGGCTTTTGGCATCAGCCAGGTCATTGATAGCGACCAGTTCCAAATCGCCTTTTCTCTCGAAAATAATTCTCGCAACAGCTCTGCCGATTCTACCGAAACCGTTAATTGCCACCTTTGTTGCCATTTAAAAATCTCCTTTTAATACTGTAAATAAGACTTTTTTACGGATTTTTGCCCCCGCCGCTCTGTGCTGCGGGCCATACAAGTGTGCTACTTTATGAATAACCACCCCCCCTGTCAAGTCTTTATTCAGCCAGTTTTGGATTAGAACTGCCGGACCGGAATTTACTCTTGCTTCTATTATCGATAGTGCTAAATCAAAGCTCCGCACCACGTAGAGATAGTTCCTAAAGGATTATCATTGAGGTAAGAAAATGAGAAACAATAAAATACCTCCACTGCATCCTGAAGAAGTTCTTTTTGAAGAATTCTTAAAGCCTTTGAATATAAGCCAAAATCAGCTTGGCCGAGACTTGGGAGTCTCTGCTCGAAGAATAAACGAGATTATTCATGGCAAAAGGGCTGTAACAGCGGATACGGCCCTCCGCCTGGCCCGGTATTTTAGTAATTCACCCCAGTTCTGGCTCGGCCTCCAGGTAGATTATGATTTGGATGTGGAGACAGACAGGCTATCGGACCGTATAGGAAAAGAAGTCAAAAAATTAGTAACTGTGGGGCTGTTGAAAAACATCGGAATCACCATATAGCAGGGGCAAGTACCTGCATTTGTCGAACAGGAACGCGTAATGTGAACAGCCCAAAACATGATTGTCTAACTTTTTCAACAGCCCCACTGTCCCAAGTTTTTGAAATTTTTCAAAAATACTACTTTTTTAATTGACATTTATACCAGAAATAGATAATATAGGGCAATTAGGCAAAATAGTGAAGGACAAGTGTTAGCTTGTTTAAATTTTAGCACATAGAGCTTGATAGCTTGTTAATCAGTCAATATTAAGATGTAAAAATAATTAGTTCAGATATTTTGACGGGTAACGGAAAAAGAAATTTAATATTTTTTATTACATGCTGGAGGAAGGAAAAAGATGAGAATAAATTTGTTAACAATAGTGGCGGTATGCCTGACAATGACGATTGTAATACCGGCGGCACATGCCGATATGATTAACCTGGATGTAACATATAGAGACTTTCTATCGAGCCATCCTGATTTTGAGTATACAATTGTAACTGATCCTGGGATTGTCGAGACTACACTCGGTACAGATGGGAAACCAGTATATGCAGGAGGACTGAGTGGAACTCCTTCGACTACCGGAAAAGATAATTTTGATCAGTGGTACAATGATGATGCAAGTGTGAATATGACATTGGAAAGCACACTTCAATTTAATAAAAGTGGCGATAATTATGTCTATTCCAATCCTTCATTCTTCCCATTAGATGGCCAGCTTTTAGGAAATGAAGTATGGAGTCACAACTATCACTTTACAATGGAATTGCATACCACTTTTACCTATCAACACGGACAGGTTTTCGAGTTCACCGGGGATGATGACGTCTGGGTATTTATCAATGATAAACTCGTAATAGACCTTGGTGGTGTCCACTCAGCACTATATGCTTCAGTTGACCTTGACAGCCTGACGGGACTTACAGCAGGCAATGTTTATGGTTTTGATTTGTTCTTTGCTGAGCGACATACGACTGCATCAAACTTTATGGCGACGACGAACATTGAGCTGGGTCCGGTAGTTCCTGTTCCGGGAGCCGTCCTGCTTGGCCTTCTTGGACTTGGTGTATCAGGCATAAAATTGCGCAGACATGCATAATGTGTAAATATAATTGTGAAAAATAGTGACAGTTATGCATGTTTTAATAAGGATTACGAAACGGCTGTCCCTGATTTCTCGCGGATTTTTTTGAGAAATTGTTCTGCGATTTCCTTGTCGCTGAAGTGGATTTTGGTTTTGCCGATTATCTGATACGTTTCATGGCCTTTACCGGCGATAAGTACAATATCATCTTTGCAGGCATTCTTTATGGCCAATTCGATAGCTTTTGCTCTATCGGGCTGGACCGTAATTGTCCGTGAATCTCTATTTTCAAATCCGGTCACTACCTCGTTAATAATAGCATCGGGATTTTCTGTTCGGGGATTATCACTTGTAACAATGATAGAATCCGCAAATTCTTCAACCACTTTTGCCATCCGGGGCCGTTTTGTTCTGTCTCTGTCCCCGCCGCAACCGAAAACAACCTCTAACTTCCCCTTGCATAAAGGCTTAAGTGTTGCAAGTATGTTTTTTAAGGCATCGTCGGTATGGGCGTAGTCGATTATGACCGAAAATGGGCCGTCCCAGTCGATTTTTTCCAGCCTGCCGGGTACCGCCTGCAAGGCTGATAAACCAGCAGCTATCGTATCTAAGTCGAAACCGGCACAAAGACATAAACCAACTGCCGCTAAATGGTTACAGACGTTATACCGACCCGGCAAAGCCGTTTTGACTACCGCCGATTGGCCCTCATATTCCATTGTAAAAACAGTCTCGGCTATATCCATTGATTCGATATGGGCCGTCAGGTCGGCCTCTCTATCGATGCCATACCACAAGAGCTTCGCTTCGGTCTGTGCAGCGATATATTCGGCCTCCGGCGATTCTATATTCAAAACCGCCGTAGAATCGGGCGAGAGTGAGGAAAAAAGCCTTGTTTTAGCAGCTAAATAGTCTTCTTTGGTCTTATGATAATCCAGATGGTCGCCTGAGAGATTGGTAAAGGCGGCGGCCCTGAAATTGATATGTGCCAGGCGGTTTTGAGAAAGTGCATGACTGCTGGCCTCAATGACCATATATTTTGCACCGTTTTTGACCATTTCCTCCTGTCCGGCGGCAATAGTCAGGCAATCCGGCGTAGTCAGAGAAGCATCGCAGCCCCGGCCCGAACAGGTATCGTACAGAACAGTACCGATTAAACCGCATTTTTCACCGGACTGCTGAATACAGGAGCGAACAAGAAAAGCAACCGTGGTCTTTCCGTTCGTTCCGGTAACGGCGAGGTTCGTTAATCGTGAGGCAGGATTGCCTTTGGCGGCCTGTGCAAGAATCGCCGCCGCTTCGGCCGAATCCTCGACAATCACAGCCTTATGTTGTGTGTCGCGTTCACATACAATATATCCGGCACCGTTCGCCAGGGCCTGGTCGATAAAATCATGACCGTCGTAAACAGTGCCTTTGACAGCCACGAAAATATCGCCATCACGGATAAGACGGGAGTCGGTTTGGATTCGTGGCGGATTTTTCGACGAGGCCAGAGATAATAATTCTTCAAATGTCATAATTTCAGATTGAGTATCTATTTGGCAAAAACAATAAGACCATTTACATTCTGCGATTATCGATTCACGGCTATTTTAGACCAAGGTGCATAATAATACAATAATACTCCATGTAGTCCTGCAAAAATACCAAGCATCCTGTAAAAACAGAGGGCCTTCTTCAGAT
>Ga0315544_1002454_pt1 | contig 12989 bp, 16 predicted proteins | sample SalMarSW160130MG_2_FD_202543 | JGI IMG/M metagenome (GOLD analysis project Ga0315544, IMG submission 202543) | Salt marsh sediment microbial communities from the Plum Island Ecosystem LTER, Massachusetts, United States - Salt Marsh Sediment SW1601-130 ... | reverse complement strand
AGCAGCATTCGAGGAGGCTTATTATGGTATCAGCAGAAAATATCAGGGAAAGCATAGCGGCAGGTAGTTTTTATCCAGGCAATCCGGATGTGCTTCGCAGGCAAATAAACGATTTCCTTCTAAATGTAAAATCGGAAGGTATAAGAAACATCAAATCAATCATATGCCCCCATGCCGGATATATCTATTCCGGTCAGGTCGCTGCATGCTCTTACAAACAGATAAAAGGAGAGACATTCGATAGTATCTTTATAATAGCACCTTCTCACTCGGAATATTTTGACTTTATTTCTATTTTTAACGGAGATGCCTACAGAACACCTCTGGGTCCGGTATATGTCGATAAAGAAAGATCACGGATCCTTGCAGATGAAAACCCCCGGATAGAACTATCGAAATATGGTCATAGAAGTGAGCACAGCCTGGAGGTGCAGCTTCCTTTTCTGCAGGTTTTATTTGAAAATATAAAGATAGTGCCTATAGTAATGGGACAGCAAAACAGTCAGAATATAAAAGAACTGGGCAGCGCCATAGGAAAACTCTTTAAAAACGACAATATCCTGATTATCGCAAGTACGGATCTATCTCATTATTATCCTTATGATACCGCTTTAGTTTTGGACGGAAAAATAAAGGACCTGGTAACCAATTTTAATTCCGAAGATATTATGTCCGGTTTTCTTAATAATGATCTTGAAATGTGCGGTGGTGGACCTGTGATTTCCGCTATGATTGCCTCAAAAGATTTAGGGGCAGATTCCTCCCGGATTTTAAGTTATAAAAATTCCGGAGATGTCACAGGTGATAGAAGTGCTGTAGTTGGTTACCTCTCGGCCGTATTTTATAAAAAATGAACATCTCTGGTTTTAATAATATCATTTAAAAAAGGTGAAAAAATATGGATGGCATTGAACTTACTCCCGAGCATAAAAAGACACTTTTAAAAATAGCCCGGGAATCGATAACCAACACAATCCACTTCGGAACCGTTCCGGAATACAGAATAAACGATGCGGTATTAAACACCAGGTGCGGGGCTTTTGTAACCCTGCACATCGGCCGCAATTTAAGGGGATGCATAGGCAACATAACTGCCGAAACTTCATTATGGGAAACTATTCGGAATATGGCCATCGAATCGGCAATGAGAGATCCGAGATTTCCATCAGTTTCTTTAAATGAGCTGGAAGACATCGATATTGAGATTTCCGTCCTTTCTCCATTAAAGAAAATAAAAAACCTGGAAGAAATAAAAGTGGGAATACACGGATTATTTATAAAAAAAGGTTTTTACCAGGGCTTGCTTCTGCCTCAGGTCGCAACGGATTATAAGTGGAGCAGGATTCAATTTCTGGAACAGACCTGTTTTAAGGCCGGCTTGAATAAGGACTGCTATAAACAGTTATCTACGGAAATTTATATTTTTTCTGCCATAGTATTCAGAGAAAAAGACCCGGAAAATATAATTTGACATTATTCCTCAGGAAATCAAGGTAATGTAAATTTACTTATTTGATTGATTTTATAACAGTAAAATTTGACTGGCAATGAAGATTTGAAAATTGCTGGTCCAATGAGTATAGATCATCTTATGCTGCCGGCAAAGATAGAATTCAAAAGCAACGTTCTTTCCTCCGGGGTGGTGAGTCTCGGCTGGCTGAGATTTTCAAGCATTGTAGTTATAAGTATTGTATTTATATGGCGTCCTTCATAAAATATATGCTTTGCAATGATCCCCTGTTTTAATCCTAAAATATCACGCATATTATAAAACAAATTTCCCAGTCCGTAATTGATAAAACCATCACCGGCAAGTTCTACCCCCATCGGATAATGGGATTGGCTTCCGCTTACTATATCAGCCCCGGCCTCGATAATCCTTTGAAAATCCCTGACCTGGCTTTCAGTGGGGCCATAACTTTCATTTTCCTGGTATTGAAATGTAAAAATAACAATATTTCCTGTGTCTTTCAATTCTTTGATTATGCCTTCCAACTTTGCAAAATCTTTTTCTCCTTCCGCCTCATCCCATATGTTCCACCTCGCTGCCCCCGGTGAATCTTCTCTTGCCCATTCATTTGCATTTGCCAGACCATAAGAATTGACGCCCAGAAAGGCAATTTTATTACCATTTATTTCAAAGAATACGGGTTTATAAGAATCTTCAAGGTTTCTACCCCCGCCAAAATAAGGCCATCCCAGGCTGTCATATATATCCAGAGTGTAAAGCATCCATTCGGGTCCATAATCATTCATATGATTTCCGGTGAGTTCTATTACATCCGTTCCGACATACTTTAGCAGTTCTATATATTCAGGGGCGCTGCACAGCAGAGGGAATTTATTTTCCGAACTGCAGCCTTCCACAAAGCATGTTTCATTACTTATATGAGTTATATCCGCATCGAGCAGTACATCTACGATTTTTTCAGCAGGATAAAGGACCCCTAACTCGTCCATTCTTCTGCCAATCGTCTTTCCCCGTGCAAGTGCCGTAACACCAGTCATAATTACTGAAGCCATTTTGTCTACATCCCTGTTCGTAATATTAATTCCTGCAAGACTCCGGGTAATTTCATTTTCATATTCCGGATTACTGGTTCCCACATTTATTCCTAAGGTCAACCCATAACCGGCAGGATCCAGTTCCTTATCAAAAACAGACATGTTATCCAGATTTAAAACCTTATATTTTTTCTCTATGGCATCGAAAGGTATAATCGAAAAACTGTTGTCATTTTCGATACCCGTCCGGGTCTCCGATTCGGTTACTATTTTTATATTCTCATTTGCGCTCTCACCCAGAATCACTTTTAGCGCCTCGAAAACCTTTTCGGTTAAAATGAGTTCCGTTTCAGATCCGTCTGTCGATATATAACTTAAAACTTCTTTATTTCCTGTCCAGAATTCTTTTATATCCTCAAAGGATACGTCATCAAAATTTCTGAAAAACGAGACTACCGGCACCAGTATCCAGGTTGCTGCCGAATCCTTTTGGCTGTTATCGATCTCTATCCATACATCGGAAACTTCCTTGCTTCCCACAACTGTTATTACATCAAAAACTTTATATAATTCGTTTTTGATTTCCGTGATCATATGTTCAGGAATAAGGTCGCTTGCCCATAAATTTATTTCAGTAATTTCCTCAACAGCCTGTTCTTCCTCTGCTTCTTCCTGGTCACTATCCTCCTCTGTAATTCCGGTTTCTTCAGCCTCCGTGACATCCTGGCCGGCCGATTCTGCAATCTTGCATGAGGCGACTATAGATATAAGTATGAATATTAAAATCATCACAGACATACGGATAAATAAATTTTTATTTTTCATTTTTTTGTAAGATTAATTGATTTTAAATATCATTTTATATTTTTAGGGATAAAATTTAAAGTGACAAAAATACCATCATTTTTAGCCAAAAAGTGTTATAATAGCTTGCAAAAAACATTCAGACATAGAATCTAAGCAGCAAATTCAAGGGAGGAAGAAATATGCTTTCAAGAAAAGATGTTGACGTGAAAGGCGCAAAAAATATTACTGTCATTGCCGAGGGAGTTAAAGTAGAAGGAAAGATCAACTGCCCCGGTTCGTTAAGAATCGATGGAATGGTAACAGGAGAGATCACGGCTGAAAAAGAAATCACAATCGGAAAAGAAGGGAAAGTAGAAGCCAACATCAGAACAAAAGATGCCGTAGTAGCCGGTTCATACAAAGGAGACATGATAGCATCCGGAGAAGTTGAAATCGCTCCAACCGGAAAATTTATGGGGAACCTGACCCAAAAAGATGCTCTGCTAACCATAGCCAAAGGGGGACTATTCAGAGGAGAAAGTCTTATTGGGACAAACGCCGAAATCTTTAAACCAAAGGATGAAAAAAAGGATATTGAAGATATCTCCCTGAAAGTCAAGAAGATTTAACTTCTTATAAGTTCGATATTTCCCCAGACACCCAGTTTATCATCTTTTATAACCAGAATGCCCATTATATCTTTTACATTTTTATAGTCGGTTATGGTTGTATCGATATCTCCGGGAGTATTGATTTTATTTGCAATCGATGTAGCTGCCCCATCCGCGCTGATTGTCGATTTTGCCAGAACGACCACAAGATCGCTTCTACCCAGACTGAGCGAATGACCAAACATGCCTGATGAAGAACAAATACCGCAGGGTGTATCACCGGCTTTTATTCTTAAATATATCTTATCAGCAAAATATTTATTCTTGAGATACACGCCTATATCTATATCCCTGTCGCTTTTTATAAAAATATCACCTCCGTTTTCTATTATTAACCGCCTGCAATAACTTTCCAGACCCGAAGCAATATAATCACATACCGCACCGGCAATAGTAGCCATCGGACCTACATTAAAAATAGCAGCTTCCCGGCACATCCTTCTTATTATAGGCGGATAGTACTCTTTTAATTTCAGGGGTATCAGACTTTTTTCAAAAACAGGTTCTTTCTTTATACAGGATTCCAGAAGATCGTAAATTTCTTTGATTAATCTTTCAAGCCTGAAGCTTACGTCTTTATTGCAGCTGACCAGGAGATCACTATATTTATATGTAATCCTCCAATTATATCTCTCTTTATATTTAATCCGGTTTCTATATATGCTTTTATCCAGGTCAAGCTTACCCACAAGTAATTTTTCGATACTTATCCGGTATTTATTCGATCCTATATCACTATGATAAACCATGTCTTTGACTTACTTCCTGCCAAAACTGCCGTAATATAAAAAAACCAGAAAAATAATGACAAGATAAATAGCAGCTGTAACAATCAGCATGATCCAGTTGATAGAATTGAATATATACATCGTCAGAATAAGAACAGGTACCAGAAAGAAAGTTGCCACGATACTTAGAACAAGCGGATTTCTAAATCTGAGTTTCATTATTATATGATTACCTCTCCAAAACTGTTGTTTTAAAAAATAAAAGTTCTTTTACCACTCAGGGAAATACTTTAATAACTTTTCATAGTGACTATCCTTTAAAAATTATATTATATAGACATATAAAAATCTATCCCGGGGTCAGCTGATTATTGGAAAAATATAAATATTAGAGTATCATAATCTACTAAATTAAAATCAGGAATTTAAAATAAAATGTCTAAGACAATTGAAGAAATTAATGAAAAAATAAGAAATGGAAAAGTTGTAGTATTAAATGCTGAAGAAATAATAGATTATGCAGAAAAAAAGGGTATAAAAAGAACAGCAAAAGAAGTCGACGTGGTCACTACGGCAACTTTTAGTCCCATGTGTTCTTCGGGAGCATTTTTGAATTTTGGACATTCGGATCCCCCGATAAAAATGACCAGAGTACTGCTAAATGACGTTCCTGCATATGCCGGAATAGCCGCCGTGGATGCATATATCGGGGCAACCGAACTTTCGGAAACAGAAGGGTTAAGCTACGGAGGAGCACATGTGATTGAAGACTTGATCTCAGGGAAACCGGTAAAACTAAGAGCAACCTCACAGGGCACAGATTGTTATCCCCGAAGAGAGATTGAGACTTATATAACGATAGATACGATAAATCAGGCTTATCTATTCAATCCCAGAAATGCCTATCAGAATTATGCGGCAGCGACCAACTCTTCCAACAGAACCATCTATACATATATGGGAAAATTACTGCCAAATTTTGGCAATGTTACTTACTGCAGTGCGGGCCAGCTCAGCCCACTGCTGAACGATCCATATTACAGGACCATCGGAATAGGTACAAGAATATTTTTGGCAGGAAGTCAGGGATATGTCTCCTGGCACGGCACACAGCATAATCCGGGAAGAGAGAGATTGCCCAATGGTACACCGTGTGGTCCGGCCGGAACCCTTGCCGTTACAGGTAATTTAAAGGAAATGTCACCCGAATACCTTAAGGCATGCACTTTCCAGGGTTATGGCGTTACCATATTTATAGGTATTGGTATCCCTATTCCTGTAATCGATGAAGAGATGGTAGAATTCCTAAAAATCAAGGACGAAGATATATATACCGAGATTTTTGATTATTCCGTTCAGAGAAGAAACAGACCTTCTTATGGAAGGGTAAATTACGGCGAGCTTAGAAGCGGAAAAATAAAAATCAAAGGCAAATCCATTCAGACGGGATCGATTTCCAGTTATTTTAAGGCGCTTGAGATATCGAACGTTTTAAAGCAAGAAATAAAAAAAGGCAAGTTTTATTTGACTGACTATGTCGCTTCGCTACCTTCAGAGGAAAAATATAACACGCTTGATATACTCAGTAAGGAGGAACTCTGATGGTAAGACGAAAGCTGGTTCTCAGTTTTCCGGAAAATATAGTTACCAGTCCAATCACATATAAGCTGGTAAAAGAATTTAATCTGGAATTCAATATACTAAGAGCCGAAATAACCCCCGATATGGAAGGAAAAATGCTTATCGAACTCAGGGGTGATAAGGTCCTGATCGATGATGCAATCAAATATCTTACTGATACAGGTGTTTCCGTTCAGGAAGCTGCAAAGGACATAATAATAAGTAAAGACAGGTGTATTGATTGCGGGGTCTGCACTTCTATATGTATCACTCAGGCTCTGACCCTTGACAGCAGTAGCTTCAAATTAAAATTCAACAAAGATAAATGCATCCTGTGCGAACTGTGCCTGGACTGCTGTCCCGTTTCTGCAATCAAGGTACATATTTAAACACTACTTAAATACAAAACAGTTATCCTGCCGGTAAAGATTTAATACTTCAAAACTACTTAATAAAGAAATAAAAATATACGCCAGGTATAGTGATACTTATCCTTCATATATTTCAAATTCATCTTTTGATGCTCCGCATTCGGGACATACCCAGTCATCAGGTAAATCCTCAAATCTTGTACCGGGTTTTATATTATTATCAGGATCGCCCTTCTCCGGGTCATAAATATAACCGCAAACCTGACATTCCCACTTTTCCATTCCAATCCTCCATGGCTTTTGAATTTATTTTAATAAATACCTATTAAACCTATATATCTGATATATAATGTATCAAACCTTTTAATAATTTTGTAGTATAATGATATGGTAAAAATATTTTCAATACAACCAAATTAAGTAAATTAAATTAACAAACTCTTATGCAAAAAAATATCTGCAAATTCTTAATCTTATTAATATTTACTATATTGTTTTTCACAGTTGTACCAGTAGATAAAACTTTATCCGGTGATATAAACAATAACGGTGATAAAGAATATACAGAAATAAATAATTTTTATACTTGTGAGATTACAGGAATAATAGACCCTCCTATATCGAATTACGTAATAAAATGCTTAAAAAAATCACTTGATTCCGGTTACGGCCTAATTATACTAATGAATACGCCGGGCGGGCTTGAAACATCTATGAAAGAAATAATAACAGAAATCTTAAATACCAATATTCCGGTCATAGTATTTGTATATCCCGAAGGTGCCAGAGCTGCTTCTGCAGGTACATTTATAACTTATGCTGCTGACCTGGCTGTTATGGCTCCCTTTACTAATATTGGAGCCGCCCATCCTGTCAATATTGGAGGAGAACAACAGATTTCAGGGGATATGCTGGAGAAAGTAACTAATGACTCAGTTTCATTTATTAAGAATCTTGCTATATCAAAAGGACGGAATGCTGAATGGGCAGAAAAGGCAGTAAGAGAGAGTGATTCTATTATAACTTCTGAAGCACTGGAGCTTGGAGTAATAGATCTTACCGCCTCAAATCTAGAAGATCTCCTGGAAAAGATAGATAGTAAAATCATAGAGAAATCAGGTAAAGCCTTTCTTATAAACGGGAAGACTGCCGGAACCGAAAGAATAGAAGTGGGCTTTATTACCAGGTTCCTCCATATTATTGTCAATCCAAATATTGCTTATATATTATTTATTATAGGAATATTTGGAATAATTTATGAATTCTCCCAACCGGGATTAGGTATCTCAGGAGCTGTGGGTATTTTATTTATAATCCTCGGGTTTTATTCATTTAGCATTCTTCCAATTAACTATGCCGGGATAGCCCTTATAATTCTGGCCATAATCATATTTATACTGGATATAGCGCTGAATCTTGGCGGAATACTATCAATTGCAGGAGTAGCTTCACTTGTTATTGGATCTTTTCTGCTGATTAATACCAGTGCTCCCTATCTTAAAATAGCCAGAAGTCTTATAATTAGCACTTCAGTAATAGTATCCGGTTTTATAATTATTGTAATTAGAGCAGTTTATAAAGTTCACAAGTTAAAACCGATTACCGGCAAAGAAGAGTTCATTGGAGAAACAGCCGTGGTTTGCCAGGACTTAAATCCTGAAGGTCTGGTTAAAGTATCTGGAGAAATCTGGAAGGCGGTATCCGGGGACGGAAGGAGAATTAAAAAAGGTCAGAAAGTTAAAATAATATCCTTAGAAGGACTGACCTTGCTGGTAACTACATTAAGTAAACAAAAAATATAAAAATAAAAAGGAGGTAAAAATGTCAATAGGTGTAGTGGTAGGAATAGTATTAGGTGTACTTATTTTCTTAATAATATTGTTGTCTGCTGTCAAGATTTTAAGAGAATACGAGAGAGGTGTAATATTTAGATTCGGCAGATTAAGTGGAACAAAAGGGCCCGGTATTTTCGTGATAATCCCATTTGTGGACAAAATGATTAAGGTTGATTTAAGAACTGTTACAATGGATGTACCGCCTCAGGATATCATTACCAGAGATAATGTACCGGTAAAAGTAAATGCAGTAGTATATTTCAGGGTAATGGACCCTGCAAAAAGCGTAGTAAAAATAGAGAGATATATAGTGGCGACATCACAGATTGCTCAAACCACATTAAGAAGTATACTGGGACAGGCGGAATTAGATGACCTGCTTTCCAGGAGAGACAAGATCAACCAGGAGCTTCAAAAAATAATAGACGAACAGACAGATCCATGGGGAATAAAAGTATCAATAGTTGAAATCAAGGATGTCGAGCTGCCGCAGACTATTCAAAGGGCTTTTGCAAGACAGGCTGAAGCAGAAAGGGAAAGAAGAGCAAAAATAATAAATGCCGAAGGAGAATTCCAGGCTTCTGAAAAATTAGCGGATGCTGCAAGGGTGCTCAGTCAATACCCGATTTCTGTGCAGCTTAGATTCCTCCAGACCTTAAAGGAAATAGCATCAGAGCAGAATTCAACCATTGTATTCCCTGTTCCAGTCGATCTCATAGAAGCATTTATAAACAGGATTGGTAAAAATAAAGAGCAATAGACAGCTTTGGCTGGGGAAAAATTTTTAAATAACTGCCCGGTTCAAAAAATTTCCGGCAAAAAAACACTATTGCGGGTGCTGAGAAAAAAGGACCTGGGAAAATCTTTGATATGGTTAAAGGATCCTTCTGTAAACATGTTCCTCAGTCACAGCTTTGATGATTATACGGAAGAACAGGAAATCAAATGGTTCGAATTTGTTCAAAATTCCGGCAATGATGTAGTCTTTGCTATCGAAGATATAAATACAAATCTTTATATAGGTAACTGTGCCCTGCATAAAATCGACTGGGAAAATAAAACTTGCGAGATGGGTATAGTAATTGGTGAAAAAGATTATTGGAACCATGGTTATGGTTCAGATGCGGTAAAAAATATTATAAATTTTGCATTGTTTGATCTTAATCTTAAAAGTATAAAATTGGAAGTTTATAGATATAACCGCCGTGCAATAAATGTATATAAAAAGAGTGGTTTTAAGTTGATTAAAATCGAAAAGAAAAGCCATTTTTATAACGGGAAATATTGGGATACATATATGATGGAACTTAAAAAAAACATATCCTGATACCAATTTATTTGTTTCTTCTTTTTGTCCGCAATTCTATTAAATAAAATCTTAAATAAAAATTATATACATTGTTTATACATAAATATTTAATATTATAATCATACTTATTTCAAGTATTATAATCTTTATTTTTAATAATCAGTTTTTATGCTAATATCTTCCCATTCATTATAAAAGTATAAAGAATGTATACATATAGAAAGAAATATAGGCTTGATCCCGGGTCGATATTTTTCATAGTTTTATTTATTTTAACAATTATAGGTATGGGTTACCTTATTTATACAGATAAGGGAAAATTCTGGGATTTACTGCCATTTGTCAGCATACCTGCAATAGTAATAAGCCTTGTACTCATAATATTCAATTTCATAAGGAGAACCAGAGGAAGTACCTATTTTATTTTTTTCTTTATACTCTTTCTTACAGGATTAATCCTATCGAATATTTTCGGTCCAACGGCACTGACTTATAAAGCAGAAAAAAGTCTTGCCAATAAAAATTATGAAGGGTCAATAGACTATTATAAAACACTTCTGGATAATTACCCTAACAGCAAGCTATCCGCCAGTGCCCTGGAAAATATTTCATTTGCCTACTATTCTAACAAAGATTATCTGGAAGCAATTGATAGTTATAAAAACGCCATAGATTCGGAAATTTTTACTTCCGGGGATCTTAAGATAAAGAATATTTTGGTTGAGTGCCATACAAAATTGGCACAGGATTATTCTGAAAAAAAAGAATATGGTAAATCTGCTGAAAGCTATCTTAATGCTGTTGAGATACTCGAAGAAATCAAGATAAACTTCCCGGCTACCAATGATGCTTTCATTGCAATATATAAAATACCTGAGTATTTATATAATGCAGCGCTGAATTTTAATAGGGACCAAAACTGGGACAAATCTATAGAAGCACTGGATTATTTGATTAGTGATTATAATGATAGTGATTACTTTGATAAAGCTGGCTATCTTTTTTACGAGGTCTGTATTAAAAAATCAACTGATCTTGTAGAAAATCATGAATATATAGAAGGTGTCGAAACATTTTTAAATATTCTAAATTTCGATGGTATAAGTTACGAATACAATATAAGTGCTTATGAAAAGAAGAGAGTATTTTCAAATATACCACCCTACATTCTTGAAGATATTGCGCTGGATAATTATAATTCCGGAAATTATAGAAAATCATTATTTCTGTATGAAATCATCGCAGGTTATAATCCACAGCTGGAAGAAGAAGTCAATCCCCTTTTGATTGATTCGAAAATAAATCTGGTGTCTTCCTCGGATTATAATCCCCTTGAACTACCCGATCCTGAACGTAAATTCTGGGGTCCTGGAAAAAGTATACTTATAATCGAAAATAATACTGAATTTGCTATTACCATATATCTGAAAGGACCCGAATATAAAATAATAAGGGTCGAACAAAATTCCACGATTGAAATAGAGATAAGTGCCGGTACATATGAAGCTGTTTCAGAATCAAGCAATCCGGATATTCTACCTGATTACGGGAACCTGACATACGAGGAAGGACAGAGATACCGGGATGAATATACCACAACTTAAAATATTATTTTATTCTTTTCAGATTGTCGATAATCAGTATCTTTAAATTTTTATCCAAAAATCCTTTGACCATATCGAAATCTTTTTTCCGGTCGATATTGCAGTTTATTTCCAGACCAACCAGTAATTTATCGAACTTTTCAGAAACAGATTTTATCTGCTCTTCTATCATCTTCTCATCGTCTTCCTTTAGACCACTTACAATTTTATCTACAACAATATTAAAATTGTCATAATCTGTTTTAAGCGCTCCGGTAAAAACCGCTTTCTGCCAGAACCACTTCCCACTATTTTTTCTTTTAAATATACTAAAAAGTCCAAACAAATATTCCAGGTCAATATTTTTGAATTGGCATATTTTCTCCAGTATATATATTCTTTTGGTAACATACGGTAACCTGCTCAATCTTTTTAGGTCTATCATATTCATATCCTTTTGAAATCCAATTCGGCTCCCAAAAATAATAATTATCCTCTAAGCCCATTTTAAAGTATTTTAATAAAACGGATACTTCTACTTTTAATATTTAAAATTTCACCTGCGTGTTTTTATATAGAACCTGAGCTGCTTTTCTTTTCCTTTTTTTATACCTATTCTACCGGTCACCATTATTTTAACATTATTGCTTCCTGTTTTATAATCAAATATATAAATATTATTTTTTCCGGTTACAATATCAGCCCCGTTATCCTTCATATCGATACCAAGAGCTATGGTCAGTTTACCGGGACCATCAGTAAGTCTGTCATCCAGACTCCTCCTTTTTTTCATAATATCAATTCCCCACACAGGTTCAAGCACTCTTATCAGGACCGCACCAGGCTTGCCTTCATTTTCTGTGACAATATTCAGCAGATTGTACATGCCATAACATAGATAGACATATGCAATGCCTGATTTCCCAAACATTATTTTACTCCGGGGTGTCTTCCCATGGTAAGCATGGCTTGCGGGATCATCCGGGCCATAATAAGCCTCCGTTTCCATAATTATTCCCCCGACCATTTCTGACCCTTCGTATTTAACCAGTGCCTTCCCCAGTAAATCTCTGGCCACCTTTGAAGTATCTCTCTCGTAAAATTTTCTTGATAAAATATTTTTGGAAATATTATTCATATAATACTTACTGGAAGCTTCCTAAACTCTATATAATTATATCCCTGAATTGACCAGGAAATAATAATAACCTTATTTTTAACAGTCAAATAAATAGCGCCGTATCTTTACTATAACTATTAATACATTTAACCTTAAAAAGTTTTTTGTTGAAATAGCAAAAAAAATTTTGTATATTACATAACAATATTGCTAAAGAAAAACGGAAAGGACCCTAATGGAAGTAAAAATTGATAAAGATCTCTGTACCGGATGCGGTTTATGTGAAGAAACATGTCCGGATATTTTTAAATTGAATGAGGATGAAGATGTAGCAGAAGTAATAAAAACAGATTACGAAGAAAATGACGAAGAATGCATCGAAGAGGCTGTGGAAAGCTGCCCAACAGAAGCTATATCGGCTGATTGATCTTTAATTTAAATAAAACAATACCTAATAAAAA
>Ga0315544_1002453_pt1 | contig 12997 bp, 9 predicted proteins | sample SalMarSW160130MG_2_FD_202543 | JGI IMG/M metagenome (GOLD analysis project Ga0315544, IMG submission 202543) | Salt marsh sediment microbial communities from the Plum Island Ecosystem LTER, Massachusetts, United States - Salt Marsh Sediment SW1601-130 ... | reverse complement strand
ACAGGGGCTAAGCGGCATTACAGAAACACTGGAACAGAACGCGATTGACTTCCTAGTAGCAATTGGTGGTGACGATACCCTGGGTGTAGCTCACGAGCTTGCTAGCCATGGAGTGCAAGCAATTGGGATTCCACAGACAATCGACAATGATATCGCCTTAACTGATTACTGTATCGGTTTTTCGTCGGCTTTGGGTGTGATAACCGATGCCTTAGACCGACTACATACTACCGCTTTTTCCCATCACCGTATCCTGGTTCTTGAAGTAATGGGACGAGACGCTGGTTGGTTAAGCTTGATGGGAGGGATTGCTGGTGGAGCTGACATTATTCTTATCCCCGAGCAAGATTTCAGTGTTGCTGCAGTACACCGTCAAATTCTCAACCGTCAGGCACGAAAGAAGCACTTCAGTATTATCATCATCGCCGAAGGCGCAAGACCGAAGACATTGGAGAGCCAGGTAGTAAATGAGGCTGAGGTTGATGCCTTCGGGCATGTTCGTCTGGGCGGAGTAGGGCAATATCTGGCCAACCAGCTGGCAGACAAGCTGCAGGTGCCGGTAAGGGTCACAAATCTTGCCTACCTACAACGAGGCGGACGCCCCTCCCCATTTGATCGTATACTTGCCACTCGGTTCGGAGCTGCTGCGATCGAATTTGCCTTAGAAGGAAGATTCGATGTAATGACCGCTATACAGGGCACCACAATCAAAGCAGTGAGCCTTGCAGAAGCACTAGAAAGGGAACGGCATGTAGATCCAGGGCTAATTTACCTGGTAAATCTATTTGAGTAATTCCTTCAATTAGCCAATTTCAGTTTTCAGACCGTTCGTAGCGTCGGAAAATAGGGACTGGCTGCTTTTCAAGCAACCCAAGAGAAAAGATGCCTGTCCCTCTTTCTAACGAGCCAATCCCTGACCAGCAACGTCGCAGGCCCCAGTGCAATAGGATTGCACGGGGCAGGCAAGCTACTCGGGGGGTGTAGTACATCCCTAAACTAATTACTACACCCCCCAAGCTACACAAGCAGGACTTTGGACTGGTTCTATCTTACGCATCACCCATTACGCATCACCGTTTTTCGGTTCTTGTCAAGGGTTCCATAAAACATCTCGAAAAGAAAATCAGCGACCTCCTCCGGTTTGTAAGGAGAAAGGATTACAACTCCATCGGGAAGAGCAACACGTCTATCAGTGACAACAGCTACAACGTCTATCTCGCCAGCAAGTGGCCCTGCTCCAGTTGTGCTTGTCTGGCGATATACCTCTATCTTGGGAAACGGCCCATGTTTGAATCCTTCAACAAGCACAATATCATACCCGGAGAACAACCGTTTGACCATTAGATCGATCTGTTCATCAGGGTTATTGTCCCAGAACAGAGCACAAGACGATCCACTTATCGCAAGACTACTCTCTGCGCCGGCTTGACGATGCCAGTAGGTATCCTTTCCCTGTTTGTCAACATCCATTTCACCTGAGATGTGCTTCACTGTCCCCACGCGCAAGTCTCGCCCTACTAGGATGGGTATCAACTGTCTTAACAGTGTGGTCTTCCCGCTTTCGTGATGTCCGATAAATGAAACAATATGCCCCGTTGAGGTCACTTGCTGATGACTCCAAGACAGTCATCCATTCCGAGTTCGCGCAGGGTTGCATCAGTTGGACCGAAACGATCATATCCACGTGCTCGGTAATAGGCTTCTATCGCGGAACGCAGATCCTCTTCGCTGATTGAATAGCCCGCGCTTTCCCCACGAGAAAGCGGGCTAGAAAACCGCTTTGGCAACATGTCGTCATCCATTGTGTATCCGCTACGCGCGGCGTGCAAGCGCAAGAGCGCGTAGTTCCGCGCACCAATCTCTATCATCTCTTGCTGGGTAAGACCGATCCCGGTTACTGCTTCAACAAGGGAGCGAATCTGCGGGTAGTTGTAGTCCGCGCCGACCATCCTCGTTGTTAAGGCACACAGGATAAGGGAATTGGAGAATGAGCGTAGATCTTCGTATAGTTTGACAACCTCAGGTTTGTCAGCGAGAGAAAACCGGTCGTAGGGATGAGTAACGCCAAGTTCTGGGGAAGGGGTCTCACCGCTAAGCATGGTGTCATGTATCCCCTCCATGTGTGTTGCTCCACGTGGGCTCGTTGCGTATGAAATCCCTAACCCTTGCTTTCCCCGCGGTTCGTGCATCGGGAGCTCTACTCCTTTTATTGTCATGCAGAAATCAGCCCCCATTTCACTGGCGTAAGCCGCCAGACCATCGGCAACCGAATCTCCAATTCCTTCGCGATAAGCAATCTTGCTAATAAGAGAAACAATTGCTTTGCTATCGCCCCACAGAATGGGTTCGTCAATCAGCCCCTTTTCTCGGGCCTCCATAAGAAAAGCAATGGCAACACCAGCAGAGATCGTATCAATTCCGTAATCGTTACATAACTGGTTTGCCATGGCAATGGAGTCCAAATCCCCATTTAAGCAAAGTGATCCAAAGGCGGCAAGTGTTTCGTACTCCGGTCCGCCAAACTCAGGAAGGACATCCTTGGAAGCGAACGTTGTTCTTACCATACGTTTGCAACGAATCGAGCAGCCGACACAGCCACCGCGTCCGGCAAGAATCGTATCGTGTAAGCGCTGACCGCCGATTGACTGTGCATGATCAAAGACGCCAGCTTGGAAATTCTTAGTGGGAAGAAGCCCCATATCAGAGAGCGAAGTAAGGCCAGCCGCTGTTCCGTACTCACCAAATGTCTTCATTCCTTGGTCAAGAAAAAGCTTCGCGTAGCTTGTTCGTTCTTTGTGAAAGCGCCCCCGATCATAGAACGTTTTTTCCTTGTTTCCGGAAACAACAACAGCCTTTAGGTGTTTTGCCCCCATTACTGCGCCAAGACCTGGGCGTCCGGCTGCACGGGATCGATCGTGGATAATACACGCCATTTGCACCAGGTTCTCCCCAGCAATCCCAATTGAAGCGACACGTCCATTGGGATGACGCGCAGTGAGTATAGTTTCAGTCTCTCCCGTTCCCTTCCCCCATAGATCGGCTGCCGAGTGAAGTTTTTGTTGCCCGTCGGTTAGGGTAAGATAAACAGGACCTGCAGCCTTGCCACGAATGATGATCCCATCATATCCGCTCTTGCCAAGTTCATGTCCAAAGTAACCACCAACGTACGAGCCAGCAACACTCCTCGTTTTTGGTGACAGCCCCATAACTAGGTGGCGGCCCGCCCCAAGGAGCCCTGTTCCTTGAAAGGGTCCAGTGGCAAACACAAGGATGTTATGGGGGGAAAGAGGGTCTTCATCCCCGTTGAGTTCATGTAAGAGGAGCCGCGCCGCGATCCCCCGCCCACCGAAATACCTGGCGCTCCACAAAGATGGGATTTCGTAGTCCCTGCAGACTCCGCTAGACAAATCGATATCCGCATATCGGCCAAAGCTTCCGTGCATTTCGCCCCTGTATTGCTGATACTACTATTGTAGATAACAACGTGAAGGATACCAAGTTGCCTTAGCTTATGGATTTTTCGATAATCTTGTTGTTAAGGGTGGCTCCAGGTAGGAGGTGCAACAGTGAGAACACTTTCCGAAGTTCTTTCCGAGACAACAACTGCTTTCCCTGAAAGAAATGCAATTGTCCATCAAGGTAAGACGATCTCCTACCGGCAGCTAGACGAGCGCGTTGACAGACTTGCGCGTGGATTGATTGAGCTCGGCGTAAGTAAGGGTGAAAAGGTTGCCTTATGGATGCCAAACATGCCCGAGTGGGTAATCGCTTATTTTGCCATCGCCCGCATTGGTGCAGTTATTGTACCGATGAACACACGCTACAAGCCACACGAGGTAAGCTACATTCTCCAAAATTCTGAGGCGACAACCTTATTTATGGTCAATACCTTTGTGGGGATTGACTACCGTGAGATGCTGGGCAAAATTCGTGGCACACTTCCATTCCTCAAACATGTCATCATCTGTGGCCAAGAGGGCTCGAACACCTACACATTCAACGAAATCACAGGCCTTGGTGAGGTGCACCTAAGCGATGGCAAAGTTGCCGAGCACGCTACCCGATGCAATCCCAATGACAATGTGTTCATCCTCTATACATCAGGAACAACCGGAAAGCCAAAAGGAGCTATGCTATCGCATCACAACATTGCTGAGAATGCCAGGCAAGTGACTAAGTTACTGCATACAAGCGAACAAGACATATTCTTACTTGCGGTTCCGTTTTTCCATTGCTTCGGCTGCGTGATGGGAATCATGGGTGCAATTACTTGGGGAGCAAGTATTATACCAATGGCCGTGTTCAACGCAAAAGAAGCACTCAAATTGATTGAACAGAAGCGTGTATCAATCACTTACGGGGTCCCCACGATGTTCGTTCTCAAGCTGGAAGAGTACCATAAAGGCAAAGAAGATGGCTCAGCGTATGACGTGTCGTCACTACGCAGCGGGATCATGGCTGGGGCACCGTGTCCAACAAAGGTAATGAATGCGGTGATAAGGGAGCTTCACTGCAATACATCGATTGCGTACGGCCTTACTGAAGCCTCACCAGTGATCACAATGACTCGATTCGATGATTCAGTCAAACGACGAGTAGAGACGGTTGGTCGGGCATTACCCGGAATCGAGGTAGAGATCGTCGATGATGACCGCCAGCCACTTAGAATAGGAGAGACAGGTGAACTTGCCTGTCGCGGGTACAACGTTATGCTCGGCTATTACAAGATGCCAGATAAGACTATGCAGGTGATCGATGGTGAGGGGTGGCTCTACTCTGGTGATCTGGCAACAATGGATAAGGAAGGATATGTGAAGATCGTCGGCCGCAAGAAAGACATGCTGATCACAGGTGGGTTCAATGTGTATCCGGCCGAGATCGAAGAGTATCTATTTACTTATCCCAAGGCACAAAACGTCTCTGTGGTTGGAGTAGATGACAACGTAATGGGAGAGGTTGCTGTTGCTTATGTGATTCCGCGCCCCGGAGCAACAATCAATCCACAGGAGATCGTCGATTTCTGCGCTGGGAAGATCGCAAATTTCAAGGTCCCTCGTTATGTAGCAATTGTGGATCGCCTTCCGATGACACAATCCGGGAAGATTCAAAAATTCCTGTTGCGGGAAAAAGCAGAGCAGCTTGTCTCAAGTGGAATGCTGGCCAAGTTATCGCCAAGGAGAAGATAATGGTCCGTTTTAGAGAACGTCTCTCTCAACCTGGAACGATAATTGCTGATGGAGCCAGCGGAACAATGCTGCAGGCCGCGGGGCTTCCCCCGGGCATCGCCCCAGAGTACTGGAACTTGGTCAAGCCGGCAGAGATACGCGCGTTACACCAAGCCTATGTCGATGTAGGTTGTGATATCGTCCTTACGAACACATTTGGAGCAAGTGGTATTCGCCTGGAAAAGGTCAACTTGGGTGATCGTACATACGAGATCAACCTAGCTGCTGCCAAACTTGCTCGCCAAGTGGCAAACGACAACGTGCTGGTATTTGGCGATATTGGTCCTACTGGCCAATTACTGGAACCACTCGGAAGATTATCCATCGAAGAGGCGATTGCTACCTTTGCCGAGCAGGCTACTTACTTGGCAGAGGGTGAAGTGGATGGGATTTTCATTGAAACGATGAGCGACCTAGACGAGGCAGTAGCTGCTGTTAAGGGAGCAAAGCAAGTGACAAAGCTACCGATCTTAGTCTCAATGAGCTTTGACTCACACGGGCGGACGATGATGGGAGTAAAGCCAGAGGATGCAGCAATAAGGCTCTGGGGACTTAGCGTCGATGCAATCGGCGCTAACTGTGGCCGCACGCTAAGTGAAACGTTCGAAGCAGTAACCAAGATGCGTCAAGCTGTACCCCATGCTATACTGTTGGCTAAACCCAACGCAGGGCTCCCCCGAGAAAAAGATGGGAAATCCATCTATGATGTCTCACCGCATACGATGGCTGACTATGCAATAAAGTTTGTCAAGCTTGGGGTCAAGATTTTTGGTGGGTGCTGTGGTAGCACACCCAAACACATTGAAGCTGTGATAGAAGCATTGCGAAAGCCTGAGCGCTAAGAAAGAAAGGGTTTGGTACCTGCACCTACATGCTGCCTCTTACAGAGGCGCAGAGAATGTCAATTTGCGTTGATCTCGCACGATCAAACCGCTAACATTCAAAATGGGATGAGACTATCAAGAATTGGAGAAAAAGCAGGATTTCAGATATCTAAGCGTTTGACGCCGCTTGGGGATCAACCGTGGGCAATTTGCCAACTCAGCCAGGGGCTTGCTGGCGGGGCTAGATATCAAACCCTGCTTGGAGCAACTGGAACAGGAAAGACTCTTACCATTGCGCATGTTATCCAAGCCGTACAGCGACCCACTCTTGTTATTGCTCATAACAAGACACTTACCGCTCAATTGTGCAATGAGTTCCGCGAGTTATTCCCGAACAATGCCGTTCATTACTTTGTTTCCTACTATGACTACTACCAGCCTGAGGCCTACCTTCCACAAACTGATACCTACATCGAGAAGGACTCTTCGATAAACGACGAGATCGACCGTCTACGCCATGCCGCGACTTCTGCCCTATTCGAACGACGAGATGTGATCATTGTCGCCTCCGTCTCCTGTATTTATGGGCTTGGCTCGCCAGAGAATTATCACGACATGTCGATTGGGCTTGCCCCGCACGAAGAGATGGATCGTGATGATCTTATGCGCAGCTTAGTCTTACTACAGTATACCCGAAACGATATCGGGTTTGAGCGCGGAACGTTCCGTGCTCGTGGAGACACAGTAGAAATCATTCCTGCCTATCAAGAAAATATCGTACGGGTAGAGTTCTACGGTGACGAGGTTGAACGGCTTACAGTCCTTGATCCAATTACCGGTAAGCCAATTAGCGAAAAGAATCCAATTACGATTTACCCTGCCTCGCACTTCATCACTCCACATGATCGAACAGCGCGCGCCATCAAACTGATTAAAGAAGAGCTTGAAGAACGGCTCGACCAACTCCGCGAAACAGGGAAGCTCCTTGAAGCACAACGGCTGGAGCAGCGTACACACTACGATCTAGAAATGATGCAGGAGATGGGGTACTGCTCAGGAATCGAGAATTACTCACGTTACCTTGATGGCCGCAGTGCTGGCGAGCCGCCGGCGGTGCTCCTTGACTACTTTCCAGAGGATTCCTTGATAGTGATTGACGAGTCCCATCAAACAATCCCTCAAATCCGTGGCATGTACCGAGGTGACCGGTCACGCAAGGAAACCCTGGTCAACTATGGGTTTCGCCTTCCTTCTGCCCTAGACAACCGGCCACTTATGTTTAGTGAGTTTGAATCTCGATCGAATCAGGTAATCTTTACCTCTGCTACTCCTGGTCCTTATGAACGAAGTTGTAGCGAACGCGTAGTAGAGCAAGTCATCCGGCCGACTGGCCTCGTCGATCCGGAACTTCAGATCCAGCCTGTATCCGGACAGGTGGATCACTTGCTCAACGAAATCCATACTGTAACTGCGCAAGACGAGCGTGTTCTCGTCACCACTCTTACCAAGCGCATGGCTGAGGATCTCACTGAGTACCTGGTTGATCTAGGCACTAAGGCTCGGTACCTACACTCTGAGATTAATACCCTGGACAGGATAGAGATACTGCGTGATCTGCGACTGGGAAAGTTTGATGTACTGGTGGGGATCAACCTATTACGTGAAGGATTGGACCTTCCCGAAGTGGCACTGGTGGCGATCCTTGACGCAGACAAAGAAGGATTTCTGCGATCTGGAACTTCACTTATTCAAACCATTGGAAGGGCAGCAAGAAATGTGCATGGGAAAGTGATTCTATACGCAGACGTCATCACTGACTCTATTCGTTACGCAGTTGACGAAACCGATCGCCGCCGACGCATCCAAACTGCGTACAACAGAGAACACAATATTACTCCGAAGACAATCGAACGCGACGTTACTGATATCGTTCAACTGATGCGCAGGTCGCGCGAGATTCATTATCCCGAAATACGAAATGTCGACCGCCTTCCGCGAAAAGAGATTATTACCACAATCAGCGATCTCCAGAACCGGATGACCGAAGCAGCGAGTCGACTGGAATTTGAGAGGGCAGCCAAATTACGCGACCAGATAAAGGGGCTAAGAGGAAGACTATGAATGTGCTGCGAGTGAAGGGCGCGCGCGAGCATAACCTAAAAGGTATCGATGTTGAAATCCCACGCAACCAGCTCGTTGTGATAACCGGGATCTCCGGTTCGGGGAAGAGTTCACTTGCATTTGATACAATCTACGCTGAAGGTCGACGGCGATACGTGGAATCCCTATCAGCCTACGCTCGGCAATTCCTTGGTCAAGTAGAAAAGCCAAAGATAGATTCCATAGAAGGATTGTCACCAGCGATTTCTATTGACCAAAAATCTCGTAGCCATAACCCTCGTTCCACCGTGGGAACGGTTACAGAAATCTACGATTATCTACGTCTCCTGTATGCTCGCGTTGGCCATCCGCATTGCCCGAACTGTGGTCGGTCGATTACTCAGCAATCCGCCGAACAGATTATAGATATGATTATGAGCCTTAGCAATGGGACAAGAGTACAAATCTTGGCCCCAATTGTGCGTGGCCGCCGAGGAGAGTACAGGGGTTCTTTTGAGGAGATCCGCCAACAGGGATTCACCCGTGTACGTGTTGATGGAGTAGTACGCACGCTGTATGAAGAGATAGATTTGGTCAAGCAAAAAAAACATACTATCGAAATTGTCGTCGATCGTATCACCATTGAGCCAGGCAGACGCGCGCGCATCGCTGACTCTGTAGAAACAGCCCTTAAGTATGGCGAAGGAATACTGACCGTAGTTACTGAGGGCGGGAAAGAGTATCTGTACAGCGAGCATTATGCCTGTATTCACTGTGGAATAAGCTACGAGGAACTCTCACCGCGCATGTTCTCATTCAACAATCCATACGGTGCATGTCCAAAGTGTGATGGGCTTGGTTATCACAAGGAGATTGATCCCGATCTTGTTGTAGATTCGAGCCGCAGTCTGTTCGATGGTGGATTGCTTCCCTGGGCCAATTCTAAGAGCCGCTGGTTTGTCGCAGAGATGTCTGCTCTATGTGAAGTATTCGATATCGATGCGTATAGTTCACTGGGCAAACTTCCGGAACAGAAGCTCAAGTTGATCTTGTATGGAACCCAAGGTAAACGTATCAAGTTTCGCTATACATCAACAACCGGATACACGCGTACTTACACACGTGCCTTCCGTGGGGTCATCCCCACGCTCGAACGTTGGTATCGAGATACCACCTCAGATGAATGGCGTGCCAAATTAGAACAATACACGGCAACACTACCATGTCCGACGTGCGATGGAGCAAGGCTAAGACCCGAAATCCTGGCCGTAACAATAGATGGGTTGAATATTGATCAGGTAACCTCTCTCTCCATCCGCAGTGCCCTTACTTTCTTTGAACAGCTATCTCTCTCACAACGAGAACAGATGATCGCGTCTCAGATCTTAAAGGAGATCAAAGCTCGCCTTGGATTTATGGTGGCTGTTGGCCTGGATTACCTTACGCTAAATCGCCATGCCGGTACCCTTGCTGGCGGAGAAGCACAGCGAATACGGCTTGCTAGCCAGATAGGTAATCAGTTAACCGGTGTACTCTATGTGCTTGATGAGCCATCGATTGGCTTACACCAGCGCGATAACCGGCGCCTACTGCAGACGCTCAAACGATTACGAGACTTAGGAAATACAGTAATTGTAGTCGAGCATGACGAAGAAACAATGAGAGAGAGTGATTGGATCGTCGATCTTGGCCCCGGAGCTGGAGAACACGGAGGTAGGGTCGTTGTCTCCGGGCCTCCGGAGGAAGTTATTGCTTGCCCCCGTTCTATCACCGGTAAGTACCTATCCGGAGCCCTTTCCATCCCAGTACCAGAACAGCGTCGACCGACAGATAAGTTCCTGCGGGTAAAGGGCGCTGCTGTCCACAATCTTAAACACATCAATGTTAGCTTTCCGCTGGGTTTGTTCATCTGCGTCACCGGAGTCTCTGGCTCGGGTAAGAGCTCGCTTGTTGAGGATGTGCTCTACCGTGGGATAAGCCATCGTTTACACCGGGCAACACAGCGACCCGGGAAACATGACGATATCCTAGGGATTAAATATATAGACAAAACAATCGAGATAGACCAGTCACCAATCGGTCGCACTCCCAGGTCTAATGCAGCAACTTACACTAAGGTGTTCGACGACATCCGCGCCCTGTTTGCGCGTACCCCGGAAGCTAGGATGCGTGGGTATGCCACGGGACGATTCAGTTTCAATGTGAAAGGGGGTCGCTGCGAAGCCTGTCAAGGCCAAGGAAAAGAGAAGATTGAAATGCACTTCCTACCAGATATCTATGTCCAATGCGAAGTGTGCAAGGGGACACGTTACAATCGAGAAACACTACACGTTCACTACAAGCGCAAATCAATTGCTGACGTCCTTGCTATGTCAGTAGAGGAAGCTCTCAGTTTCTTTTCCAACATCCCGCGCATTCGCCGTAAGCTTCAAACCTTATACGATGTGGGACTTACCTATATCAAGCTTGGGCAGCCAGCGCCCGAGCTTTCCGGAGGGGAAGCACAGCGGATCAAACTAGCCAGAGAGCTAGCCCGCCATTCAAGCGGCAGAACACTATATATTCTCGACGAGCCAACTACTGGTTTACACGCGGCCGATGTAAGCAGGCTACTGGAGGTTCTACATCGTCTAGTCGATAGCGGGAATACCGCAGTAGTAATTGAGCATAATCTGGACGTAATCAAGACAGCTGATTGGATCATTGATCTTGGCCCGGAAGGTGGAGATGCGGGCGGAGAGGTGATCGCTATTGGAACGCCAGAACAACTAGCAGCCATCCCTGGTTCTTATACAGGGCAATACCTGGCAGAAATACTAGAAGGAAGATCGAAAACAGCCAGGGAATGAGGACCTCCTTCTGGCATATTCGTTTTCTGGCAAAGGCGCCAAGATCGCAGAGGCGCGGGGGGAGCTAGGGTGGGAAGGAGCTGGGGAGCCGAGCCGGAGGGGCGCGAGGGTGCGAAGGAGCTGGGGAGCCGAGGTGCAGGGGAGCGGAGGAGCTAGGGCGCGAGGGTGCGAAGGAGCTAGGGAGCGGAGGAGCAGGGGAGTAAGGGCGATTGCGGAATGTGAATTGCGAAGGGAAGAAAAGCAGTAATCAGTTGTCAGACCGTTCGTAGCGTTGGAACCTGTGTCCGTCATTCCGGCGAACCCTGGATCGGGGTCCGGGTAGGCACCGGAATTCCCCCACTTCGTCATTCCGGCGAACCCTGGATCGGGGTCCGGGTAGGCACCGGAATTCCCCCACACCGTCATTCCGGCGGAGGCCGGAATCCAGTGCAATAGTGGTTCTATGTTACTCATCACTTATCACTGTTCGTCGACATCTGGATACCGGATCAAGTCCGGCATGACAGTATGCGCCCGTCATTCCGGCGGAGGCCGGAATCCAGTGCAATAGTGGTTCTATGTTACTGGTTGGTTTCGGTATGGAAGTGCATACTGAAATCAGTCAATGAAGTTCGCATTTCTTAGCACCAGTTCCTTCTCCTTTATTACTTCCATCCTCTTGTCTTCAACCTCTACCATTATGGACAATATGCCTTTTGTGATATCTAACTTAGTGAGGGTGAATTGGTTGATGTAAGCCTTAGGTAGATCGATCTCGTGTCCTAACAGATAGATCGTTCCGCAGTCCTTTGCTCTGGCTTGTTCGCTCTTTTGGCGTACAATACGCAGCCAGTAGATCTTCATCGAACGATCTCTTCTTAGTCCCTGTTGGTAGCGCTGTGGTAACGCAAAGTCCACCTCAAGAACCCGGTCTTCTACCTTGTCCGGTTTAACATTGTTCCCCACAAGCTGGTTGTATCTTTGATACTCCATATTGAACTTGTGAATGGCAACATCGATCTCGTCTTCATCGTTAAACCGCAACTGCTCCCAGAACTTGCGGGCGAACATGGAGTTGTACCCTTCTATTGCTCCGTTATTCCAAGGCTGACGGGGAGCGGAGTACAATGGGGTTATCCCCAGGTTTAGCAGGACCTTAGTGAATCTTCCGATACAGTGAGGATAAGTGTCATACCCTCCAAATGCCCGGTCATTGTCCATGCGGATGACCTCAGGGAGGGGGAAGTGTTTCCAGTCGTTTATGAGTAAGCTAAGGGCCTCATCGGTTGTCTGGCCTTCCACGCGATCGATCAATCCATATTGCAGCGGGCGGATGTACTTGCGGGACAGGAAATGAACCCCGGCAGGGTTGTTCTTTAGATAGCGAGGACCAACAAAATCAATCCCCAGTACGATCTTTCCCAGTTTATCTAACGCTCGCTTAGGGTAGTTCATATACCGGGAACGGTTCTTAGCCTTCTTCTTTGTGCCTGTTGTCAATCCTGCCTCCCGTAGTGTCTTGGTGATAAAGTACAGCGTTGGTGGTTCAAGGTGCGGATAGAGGTTTCTGTAGTTTGCTTGCACAACCTGTGGTCCGAAGAAATAGCTCTCCTCCTCCCGTAGTTTCACCCGTATGTTGATCACCCGTTGTTCAACCTGTTTATCATATTTACGTAGTCGTCCCTTCTCCCAGCCTCGTCTGTCTCCCTCAATTGAGTCCATCTTGATCCAGCGGGAGACTGACCTCCAGCTGGAGACAAGATGATGGGCTATCTTATCGGTTGGCCATCCCTGTTGATGGAGCGCTTTGGCTTTCTTTCTCTTTACAACGAGCAGCTCTTTCTGCACGATGCCCTAGTATCCTAACTCTGCACCTTCATTGCAAAACCAACCGCTAGTGCTTATCCCTTTAGGGCAGCTAAGGGCACTAAGGCTTGAGATGATATCTGTATCGCGTTCTTATTTAGGCACTTTCTTTTTTTCTTGGACGAAACGCGATACGGGATAACAAATAATCCAC
>Ga0315544_1002447_pt1 | contig 13024 bp, 11 predicted proteins | sample SalMarSW160130MG_2_FD_202543 | JGI IMG/M metagenome (GOLD analysis project Ga0315544, IMG submission 202543) | Salt marsh sediment microbial communities from the Plum Island Ecosystem LTER, Massachusetts, United States - Salt Marsh Sediment SW1601-130 ... | reverse complement strand
TGTTCTTCTCTAATATCGTCATATTCCTCTTCTGCCTGGATGATGCGCAAATCACCATTGGTGATTAGTGAATCAGCTATAGGCAACCTCGACTCAGCAGTGACCACTTTTGACTCGGCCATGGCAATTTTATTTTTCAGGTTTTGAAGCTTTACTTCATTTCTGTCAGTTTGGGCATTAATTTGAGTAGAAAGGATAACACAGGAAATGATAAAACTGGAGATATAACTTGTACACCGCTTCCTTGAATTTTTCATCTTTTATTATTTTTGGTTTACATTCATAAGTTACGAAAAACTTTACAGATTCACATCAAAGTTTATTATTTATGTTTTGGATTGGATTTGTGAGTTACTTTCTTATAAGACTTTTATTTGTTTGGTATATTTTGTTTAATTTTACCATTTAATGCAAAATTAAAATAAGGGAGAATAGTTACAGAAATGAGAAAGGTTTTTACTATTGGCGAAACTGTACTGGATATACTCTTTAGTAATTCTCAACCGTTTACAGCAAAAGCAGGAGGTGCTTGCCTGAATTGTGCGGTATCGCTGGGAAGACTTAATGTTCCCACTTATTTTATTGGTGAATACGGGCTTGATGAAGTTGGTAATTTTATTGATAATTTCTTAAGAAATAATAATGTTTCTACCGACTATGTTTACAGGTATTATGATGGAAAATCAACACTGGCGCTTGCCTTTTTAAATGAAAATTGTGATGCCAGTTATGACTTTTATAAGATATACCCTGAAAAACGATTAAATATTAATTTTCCTGAAATTAACCAGGATGATATTATTATTTTTGGTTCAATATATGCTATTACTCCTGAAGTGAGACACAAATTAATTGAATTTATCAGGTATGGTAATAAGAAAAAAGCTATAGTAATATATGACCCGAATTTCAGAAAACAGCATCTTCATGATTTGCCAGTGCTCAAGCCAATGATTATCGAAAATATTGCACTCGCTAACATAATCAGGGGATCAAACGAGGATTTTTCATTTATTTTCGGGGTTAAAAATGCAGATGAAGCTTTTGATATGATAAAAGATAAAGTATCAAATTTACTCTATACTACAGCTCATAAAGGTGTATTTCTGCGTACCTTGAAAACCAAAGGTCAGTATAAAACCCAGGAAATTGAAGCAAAGAGCACCATAGGAGCAGGAGACAGTTTTAATGCCGGTATCGCATACTCCTTATATAAAAACAATATAACATTTAAAGAACTTAATAATTTAGATGAATCTGCCTGGGCAACAATTATTAACACCGCAATAGAATTTGCAACCCATGTTTGTATGAACTATGATAATTATATATCAAAGGATTTTGCAAAATCCTATCAGCTTAAATAATCAGCCATAGCTGCATAATATCTCTTAAATATCGAGCTTTAATTTTTTTAATTCCCAGTTAATAATATTCATTTCTTCATTATTCAGCATAAAATCCACAGCCCTGACATTCTCTTCCACCTGTCCGGGATTTCTTAGTCCGACAAGGACTGAGGTAATGCCAGCTTGCTGAATAGTCCAGTTAATTACAAGTTGGGCCAGCGAAATATTCCTTTCCTGAGCAAGGGGTTTAATAGTGTCAAGAAATGTATTTATTTTATCAAGGTTTTTGCCCGTGAAAAACGGACTTTTAGACCTGTTGTCCCCGGGATTAAATTTATAATCAGAAGTTATCTTTCCTGTAAGCACGCCTCTTTCAAGCGGACTATAAGCAAGGATACTTATATTGTTTTCTATACAATAAGGGATAATATCCTTTTCAATATCTTGTCTCATCATGCTGTATGGTACCTGATCAGAAACTATGTTTATCATTGAACCTGCCATTTTTAAATGTTCCACTGAATAATTACATACACCTGCAGCTCTCACTTTCCCGTCTGATATTAATTTATTCACTGCACCCATAGTTTCTTCAACTGGTGTCACTATATCATGCCAGTGAATCTGATAAAGATCAATATAGTCTGTTCCCAGTCTTTTTAGACTCTGCTCACATTCGTTTATTATACTGTCTTTACCGGCATATTTGTAAATAGAGCTGGCATTTCCCTTATGGTCGGTTATATCAAAATAGTAAGTACCTATTTTTTTATCCCAACGCAGTCCGTACTTTGTAAAAATCTGAAGTTTGTCACGTTTTCCTTTTATTGCTGCACCGACAATTTTTTCACTTTCTCCAAATCCATATACAGGAGCAGTATCGATAGATGTTATGCCATAATCAATTGCCTTTTGTATGGCTTTTATCGATTGATTTTTATCAGCTCCGCCCCAGAATAAACCTCCGGTAACCCAGGCTCCAAATGTTATGACAGAAACCGGGATTTCACTCTTTGACAGTTTTTTATATTCCACAATAAATTTTTAATGAGTTAATTTATCTATTTCTTTTATTTGTTCAGGTGCCAATTGCCTGACATCTTTCATTTCATCGTAATAACTCCTGTTTGTTTACCTTTTATTCTCGCTTTGTCCAGTTCTGAGGGAGAAATTAATACTGTGTCATCATCAAATTTATAACTGATGTTTCCCCCGGAGGTTGTTGTAAGATTCTTTTTATACAGCCGCCTCATGAAATAGGCAACTTCTTTTTTATAGTATTGCAATTCTGATGTCATTAGATTATTTATTTATTAAATCAGCCACCCCGTTAAGTAGATATTTTGGAAAATAGGGAAAATCATCAATATTAGCTACACTGGTAATACCACTTAGTACAAGTACTGTATCTATCTCTGATTCAATTCCCGCAATGATATCTGTATCCATTCTGTCCCCGATAATTGCGGACTCCTCTCTGCTGCATTTTATTTTTTTCAATGCATTTCTCATCATAAGGGGATTGGGCTTACCAACAAAGTAGGCACTTTTCCCGGTTGCCAGTTCAATAGGTGCAATAAGGGATTTTGTGGCAGGTACAATTCCATTTTCAACCGGTCCGGTAAGGTCAGGATTTGTACCTATGAGTTTGGCTCCTTTTAAAACAAGATTTACTGCATGCTCAATCTTTTCATAGCTGTAAGTACGGGTTTCTCCCACTATAACATAATCCGGATCAATATTATTCATCGTATAGCCAATATTATACAATGCATTTATTAGTCCTGCCTCACCTATAATATATGCACTTCCCTTAGGTTTCTGGCTATTCAGAAACATAGCAGTAGCCAATGCACTTGTATAAAAAACATTCTTATCGACTTCGACTCCTAACCTTTTAAGTTTATCCTGTAATTCCTTCGGAGTTCTCTCACTTGAATTTGTAAGAAAGACAAACCTTTTCCTTGCATTTATAAGCCACCGCACAAATTCCTGCACGCCGGGCAGGAGTTTATTTCCATGATAAAGGACACCGTCCATGTCTATAATAAATCCGTTCTTTTGCCTTATTTCTTCTATTTGTCTTTTTGAAGTTGTTATCTGTATTGTCATTACAATTAATATTATCAAGCTGTAACAAATTTAATAAAAATGATGTTCTTACATTTATTTATATTGATCCATTGTATAATTAACCTGTTTTTTGGTCATTACAGCTTATATTTTATTAATTTTATATATGTGTAGTAATATCAGTAAGTATTTGCACATAATAATGGTTGTGTTATGATGAACAAAGAGGCTATGTTTTATGACAGGCAGGATGGGAAGGTTAAATGTAATTTATGCCCTCATAATTGTATTATAAAGGAAGGTTATACGGGTGTGTGCAATGTTAGAAGAAATTCAGAAGGAATGCTGGTAAGTGAAAATTATGGAATTCTTTCAGCTATAAATTTTGATCCTATTGAGAAAAAACCATTGTATCATTTTTTCCCTGGTACTGTGATCTTATCTTTAGGCAGTTTTGGATGTAATATGAAATGTAAATGCTGTCAGAACTGGCAAATATCACAGGCTTCGATTAAAGATTTTTCGGAACATAACAGTTACACGCCCCGGGATATGCTCAGGCTTGCCAAATCGAGAAGTAACAATATCGGAGTTGCATATACATACAACGAGCCAACTGTCTGGTACGAATTTATGCTGGAAACAGCAAAATTATTTCAATCGGCCGGATTAAAAAATGCTATAGTCTCTAATGGATTTATCAATGAAGAGCCATTACTGGAATTATTAAAATATATTGATGCATTTAATATAGACTTAAAAGCATTTAATGACAGGTTTTATAAAGAAGTCTCCTCTGCCAGCCTTGAACCTGTAAAAAATACATTAAAGACAATATCTGAACACAGAAAGCATCTTGAAATAACAAATCTTGTTATACCCGGGTTGAATGACAACGAGTATGAATTTAAAAGTATGGTAGAATGGATTGCCAGTGAACTCGGAGTTAATACGGTTTTACATCTTTCAAGATATCATCCTATGTACCAGATGAATATTGAATCAACAAGTTCACTTACTCTTGAAAGACTATATAAGATCGCTGCAGGTAAACTGGACTATGTTTTTGTGGGTAATATTAATATTAAGGATTACCAGGACACAAAATGCAGTAAATGTGAGAACACTGTTATAAGCAGATCGGGTTATTTTGTCGAGAAATCAGGTATAGACAAAGAGGGTAAGTGTGTATTTTGCGGAAACCGGATAACTGCAAACTGATTTAAGAATATAAGAATAAATGAACTGGCAAACATATTGTTTTTTTGCTTCTTCAATATATCAAATTAGGAACTATATTTATGTAACTAATCTTTATTAAAGACGTCTTAAAATCAATAATCTTACCCACCCTGATTATGTTTAGAAATTTCATCAAAATAGCCTTAAGGAATATAATAAAACATAAATCTTATGTTTTGATTAATGTATTGGGACTTTCAATTGGAATTGCCTGCAGTATTCTGATAGTCCTTTTTGTTTTGCAGGAATTGAGTTACGATAAATTCAACAAAAAATTCAGAAGGATCTACAGGGTATATTTAAGTGGCAAGATAGGCCCTTCAGAAATTGAAGGCGCATGGACAGCCCCTCCGACAGCAGCTGCTTTTGTCCAGGAATTTCCCGAGGTTGAGGATGCTGTAAGAATGGATAACTGGGGAGAGGTTGTTGTTAAGTATGAGGACAAAAGTTTTATTGAAAAACATTTTATGCTGGCAGATTCAAGTTTTTTCAATATATTCTCTATCCCTTTATTACAGGGAGATCCCTCAACAGCATTGGCCAAGCCATATACGGTTGTTATTACCAGGGAAACAGCACAAAAATACTTCGGTAATGAAGATCCTGTCGGTAAAATGATAAGAGTGAATACTGATACTTCATATTTCACAATAACAGGTGTTATTGATAAAGTGCCGGTAAATGCTCATTTTGAATTCGATCTGCTTGCTTCCTTTTTAACACATAGAAGGGCAAATAATGATTTCTGGCTTTCAAACAGTTTCTATACATACATATTATTAAAGGAAGGCACCTCAAAAGATGAAGTGGAAGATAAAATACCGGCATTACTGGAAAAATATATAGGACCCCAGCTACAGGAAGCTATAGGCATTACACTCGAAGAATTTGCTGCAGCCGGTAACCGTTACGGATTATATTTACAACCGCTTGCTGATATACATCTAAATCCTGATATTGAGCATGGGCTGAAGCCATCAAATGATAAAAAGTACATCTATATTTTCTCAATGATAGCCTTTTTAATCATTCTCTTGGCCAGCATAAATTATATGAACCTTTCAACTGCCCAGGCTGCAAACCGATCCAGGGAGGTGGGATTAAGGAAAGTGGTTGGCTCTACAAGAAAATCACTGGTAATACAATTTCTGGTGGAATCAGTTGTATTAACAGTAATATCCTTAATATTAGCAGTTATTATAGTTGAATATTTCCTGCCATATTTTAATAAATATATAAACCTGCAACTGTCTATTTACTATTTCAATAACTGGTATATCATACCCGGACTACTTCTAATAACCGTATTAATTGGTATTCTCGCAGGTATATATCCTTCATTATTTATGGCAACTTTCAGGCCGGTGCAGATACTGTCAGGTAAACTAAAACAGGGGGCAAAGAGCGGCATATTAAGAAGTATACTTGTAATTGTACAATTTTTTATTTCTATTTTAATTATTCTCTGTACGATAATTATTTACCGCCAGATAAATTATATGTTAAATAAGGATTTGGGATTTAGAAAGGAACAACTTCTGGTATTAAGACGTGCAGATGCTATTGGGAAGGAGAAGATCAAGGTATTTAAGCAGGAGATCAAAAAGTATCCGGGTATAATAAATGCAACTAATTCAACAGCTGTGCCAGGTTATCCGAATAACAACAGTGCCTTTTTAGTTGAAGGCTGGAGTCCGGATAAAACTGTAGGCATGCAGGTGAACTGGATTGATTATGATTATTTTAATACTTATGAACTGAAACTAAAAGAAGAAGCCGGTAGATTTTTCTCCGAGGAATACGCCACTGATACTGCTGCAGCGATCATTAATGAGAGTGCCGTCAGACAATTCGGGCTTGAAAAACCGCTGGAAATACGTTTCATGCAACCGACTGATAGGCCTGAAAAGTTTATTTATTTGCAGGTTATTGGTATTGTTAAAAATTTTCATTACCAGTCCCTGCACGAAGATATTTATCCCCATGTATTTCTTCATAAACCGGAGTGGTGGGATTGGGGTGGTTATATAACTATAAGAATATCGTCTGATAACATGAATGAAACAATAAAACATATTGAAGATACATGGGATAAGTTTACCTCCAATGATCCGATACAGTATTTTTTCCTTGATGAAGAGTTTAATAATATTTACCAGGAAGAAAAAAGAACCAGTAAACTGTCATTGGGCTTTGCTATTCTTGCCATATTTATTGCATGCCTGGGGTTATACGGACTGACTTCCTTTGCTGCAGAAAAGAAGACCAGGGAGATAGGAATAAGAAAGGTGATGGGAGCCTCAATAACCAAAATTATTGTGCTGTTTTTAAGAGAGATAGCAGGACTTATTCTTGTATCAACTTTAATAGCCTGGCCCCTGGCATTTTTTATTATGAAAAACTGGCTGCAGAATTTTTATTATAGAATTGATTTAAGTTTTATTGAATTCTTGTTATCCTTTTTAATTGCATTAGCCATTGCAGTTTTAACAGTAAGTTATACGGTTTATACTGCTTCAATTAAGAATCCTGCCAAAGCTTTACAGTATGAGTGAAAATCTTATTAGCTGCTCAGGCAGGTTTTAAATTGTCATGATTGGGATAATAAATTCCACTTTTCTGTCGTATTTTATCTAACACTTCTATTAGCTGAAGACTTAAGTCATGACTCATTTTTTTGCTCTCAATAGAACCTTTTTTAAGACAATGCATTACTTCAGCGGCTTCATATGTAAATCCCTTTCCTATATAATGAGGTTCAATTGTCTCAATAGAACCATCCTGACGAATTATTGACAGTATTGTCGGACGGTAGAATTCACTATGTAATAAAATTCTGCCATTATCGCCGATTATTTCAGCCTCGATACCTGTTCTGGCAACAATACTTGAAAACAAGCTGGCTATTTGTCCATTATTATTTTTCAACGTTATACCACAGCTTTCATCTACTTCTGTAGGACCGATTGTGGCAGTTGCCTCTATTACGGAAGGCATACCCATAATCAGCAGGGAAAGAAAGACAGGGTATATTCCAACATCAAGTAGTGATCCGCCTCCCAGGTTAATATTGAATAAGCGGTTATTTTTATCCTTTGGGGCTTTGAATCCAAAGTCAGCTCTTAAAAGCTGAATATTACCTATAACATTCTTTTTAAGTAATTCCAGTACTTTTTCAACAGACGGCAGGAAGCGCGTCCACAAGGCCTCCATTAGAAAAGTATTATTCTCTTCTGAACAGCTTATCATTCTTTTTACTTCAGTTGAATTTATGGCAAGTGGCTTTTCACAAAGGACAGCAATTTTATTGTTAAGACACATTATAGTATTCTCACAATGCAGGGAATGAGGGGTTGCTATATATATTATATCCAGGTCTTTATTTTTTACAATATTTTCGTAGCATCCGTATGCCAGAACCGCATTAAATTTTTTTGCAAACAATTCAGCTTTTTGCTGACTTCTTGATGCTACTGCAAATAACCTGGCCTCAGGAAGTAATTTAAGATCATCTGCAAAAGACTCTGCAATTTTACCCAGACCAATTATTCCCCAGTTAAAGATTTTACTCATTTATTTAAGAATTTCGTCAATTGCTTTAAGTTCTTTAGGATCAAAATTCAGATTATTTATTGATTCCAGGTTATCATTTAATTGTTCAACTGAACTAACACCTACTAATACCGAAGTAATTCGCTTATCCCTCAATATCCATGCAATAGCCATCTGGGCCAAAGTCTGGTTTCTTTTTTTTGCAACTTCATTTATTTTTCTGATTTTATTAATCTTTTCATCTGTTACCTCTTCTCTCCTGAGAAAACCATGAGGTTTGGCAGCCCTTGAATTTTCAGGTATACCACTAAGGTATTTATCAGTAAGTAAACCCTGGGCCAGGGGAGAAAATGCTATTGATCCTATTCCTTCTTTCTCTAAAATATCAAGTAATTTGTTTTCTATCTGTCTTTCAAACATAGAATATTTGGGCTGGTGAATGAGGCACGGTGTGCCTGATTTTTTAAGTATCCCTGCAGCTTTTGCTGTTTGTTCGGGATTGTAATTAGAAATACCGGCATATAATGCTTTTCCCTGCTTAACTGCATGGTCAAGGGCACCCATTGTCTCTTCGAGAGGAGTATTGGGATCAGGGCGATGTGAATAAAATATATCAACATAATCAAGCTGCATCCGCTGTAAACTTTGATCGAGACTGGCAAGTAAATATTTTCTTGAGCCCCATTCCCCATAAGGACCGTCCCACATCTTGTAGCCGGCTTTGGTGGAAATAACTAACTCATCCCGGTATCTGCTTAAATCCCGTTTTAATATAGTACCAAAATTTATCTCAGCAGAACCAGGCGGTGGTCCGTAATTATTAGCCAGATCGAAATGAGTAATACCTGAATCGAATGCTTTTAATAAAATTTTTCTTGCGTTTTCGAATTTATCTACATGCCCGAAATTATGCCATAAACCCAAAGATATGATGGGAATTTGAAGACCACTTTTCCCGCAATAATTATAAATCATTGTTGAATAACGGTTACCTGAAGGTAAATAGCTCATTTTAAAATTCTATATTATTTTGTTATAAGTATTTCGATATACTATGAGTTTCCCGAAAATATTAATAATTGTGAAAAGTTTATTGAAGATGTTCATTTTTTTCTTTGCTAAAGATAATATAATAGTAAAAATTAACGTAATTTAGATTATGAGATAATAGGAATTGATAACTTTCAAATTTGCAACAAGATATAATATTGACTAATTTGATTGAAAATTATTATTATGGAACTATTGGATATTAAAGGGACAACTGACACCCCTAAAGTATTATTTGATCCAGATAATGATATATTTGAAATTTCGGGACGTTCTTTGCCTGAAGACGTAATTACATTCTATCAGCCTGTAATAGACTGGCTTGATGATTACAAATTGGATCCCAATAAAAATACGGAATTTGTTTTTAAGTATATATATTTTAATACTGCCACTTCGAAACTTATACAGGATATTCTTCTGAGACTCGAACAAATTCAGGAAACCGGTAATGAAGTAAAAGTGATATGGTATTATGAAGAGGATGATGAGGACATGTATGACCTGGGAGAAGAGTTTAAAGAGAACGTTGATATACCCTTTGAGATAGTTGAGTTTTAAATCAGGATCATACAGCTCATTAAGATCCATACCCGCCTTTCTGTTATAAGTAATTTATTTTCCCCGTAACCAGACTACCTATCTTTTATAGTCTGCTGATTTATATAAATATAAGGTCCGGATTTCAGATCAAACACAGATTATAAAAATACTTTAGAAGTGCTGTGATATGTTGATAGTTTTAATCAATCTGTTGAAAACTTGGATTTAGTTGATGCAGGTCATATTCTGCAATCATATACTTTGGCCTAAAAATTGGAATTTACCGGAAAATCGGGGGTGGGTAAAAAAAAATAATATTTTAGCAACCTATTTATAGATTTTTACGTTTAATTATATAACTATATCTTAACTTATTACAGATGATTAATTATAACAAGACTTCATTATTTAACGGCACAAATTCTGATTTTAACAGACTTAAATTAGGATTGAAATGGGCACATGAGACAAAAAATCAGATGCAGATGAAGTTTAATAAATTAAGGATGTTATTGACAAGTTATTTAAGAAATCCTTCTCACGTTAGGGTTGACAATAACACTAAATATCGAATTTATTAGATAATAATTTAGTATACATTAAAGCTTATGTCCGGGAAAAAATCCCTTCAATTATTGAAAGGGATTTTTTTTTGATCTGAAAATTTGGAGGTCCCTTTTATTCGTATTAGTTTTGCTTTTCTGTTTTTAAAAACAGCCAGAGCCGATAGTTAGATTAATATTTTATAAGCTATAAATTAAATGAGTATAAACGAAGATTTAAGGAGTCCTTCAATATTTATTGGTAAGCAGAGTACTGGCATCATAAGTTTTGGTTCAGGCCAGCCAGATTTACCGCCTCCTGTAGAAGTAACGGAAGGGTTGAAAATCAGATTTGATTTAAGATACGGGTTAATCCAGGGAGAGTATGAACTAAGAAAAGCACTTTCACTAGAGTACCCGGCCTCCACTGCGAATAATTTTATAATTACAAATGGAGCTTCTGAAGCTCTGGATTTAATATTCAGAGCAATGGGCCGCGGTAAGGTTTTGTTGCCAAGACCATATTATTACTCATACCCAAACATTGTTCATTTTGCAGGTATGGAGCCTGTATATACCGATTTGAAAGAGGGCAGGATAGATATGAATGATTTTAATAAAAAAATAAAAGACTGCAAAGCTGTACTAATTAATTCACCCTCTAATCCAACCGGAAGAATAGAAAATATAGAGACACTCAAAGAAATTGAAAACATAACAAGAAAAAAGAGTATTTATATTGTATCTGATGAAGTATATAAAGATTTAATTTACGAGAGAGAGAACTATCATATTCAGGGAAATCATGTTATCACTGTAAATTCTTTTTCCAAAACATATGCTATGTGCGGGGTTAGAGTGGGTTATTTATGGAGTAGTGATCAGGAAATTGTTAATAAGGCTATTGAGATAAAAACTCACACTTCAATGAATACCAGTCTGATTGCACAGGATATGGCATTAAATGCAACGAAAGCACCAAAAACATATATACAGCACCAGCAACAGATTTGGCGTGAAAGGAGAGATATCATTTTTAGGGGATTATGCGATTTGGGATTTAATTTGTGGAAACCGGAAGGTGCATTCTATGTATTTCCGGAATTTAATGAGCCTGCAAAATTTGTCTGGGATCTATATACAAAATATAAAGTTATAACCTACCTGGGTGACTGGTTTGGATCACAGGACAGAATAAGATTGAGCTATGCGCTGGAATCCAAAGAAATCGAGGAAGGTCTGAACAGGATAGAATCGGCTTTGAAAAAGGGGAAATATAAGTGAATCCGGATTTAAGTTTACTTTATCGCTTCATAAATAATCTTCTGGATATCAGTCCTTATATTATATTCAACCAGTTTATTATTAATTGCGTCAGGGTATACTCTGTTTGAAAGAAATATGTATATAATTTCATATTCAGGGTCCACCCATGCTATTGTGCCCGTAAAACCGGTATGACCATAACTTTCAGTTGATACTCCCTCATAGGTGGGGCCGGTTTTTGTTGTATCAGTTTCAGGTTTGTCAAAGCACATACCTCTTCTGTTACCGTTCTGGCAATCATGACATGAAGTAAAATATTTAATAGTCTTTTCTTTTAGGTATTTCTTACCTCCGTAAGTACCTCCATTTAAATACATCTGCATTAGCTTGGCCAGATCATTGGCATTTGAGAATAACCCTGCATGGCCACAAACACCGCCCAGCATGGCTGCGCCGGGATCATGAACATAACCGTGGATTAACTGTTTGCGAAAGACCAGGTCGTTTTCAGTCGGGGTAATCTGTTCCCTGCTAAATCTATCCAGCGGACAAAAACCCAGAGAATATGATCCGAGCGGTCTGTATATTTCATAATCAAGATAGTTTCTGAATCCTGTTTTAATCTTATCATCAATAATCCTGTAAAGCAAATAAAATCCGAGATCACTGTATTTGTAACCTTCTTCGCCATTTAATTCTGAATTAGCAATAGTATTGTATATTGAGTCGATGAGTGACCTGTTCATATACATTTTCTCCGCCACCTGAACAGGGAATTCCGTGGAGTACTCTTTTGCATAGCAGCCATCTTTATATTTTAAATGTTTGTTTGCAAAGCGATGAGGGCCTATCTGGATTGGATAAGAAAATGAAAATTTATTACTGGCAAACTTTTGATCAGGATAAACCGGCTCAAGCGTTGAAATATAAAAAGGTATCCATGATTTCAGCTGGGACTGGTGTAAAAGAACATCTTTAATTATAATATCTCTTTTATTAGTGGTATCAAGAAACGGCAGATATGTTGAAAGCTTATCCTCCAGGTTTATCATACCCTGTTCATACATTTGCATAATTACAGGGGCAGTGGCGGCTATTTTTGTTATGGATGCAAGATCATATAAATCGGAATTATTTACTTCCTGCTTTTTTCTATAAGTATGATAGCCGAAAGATTTATGATATACCACTTTGCCTCCTTTGGCTATTAATATCTGGCATCCTGGTGTTACTTTATTATTAATCGCACTTATTGCTATTGAGTCAATTTTCAGTAAATACCGTTCATCAAGATTTGCTTCGTATGGGATAGTATATTTTAATCTCTGGTTGCCTTTGGTTTTTACACTGCTTTTTAACGGAAAATATCCATTAATAGAAACAGGTAGTGAACCTTCAGCAGGTATA
>Ga0315544_1002445_pt1 | contig 13026 bp, 9 predicted proteins | sample SalMarSW160130MG_2_FD_202543 | JGI IMG/M metagenome (GOLD analysis project Ga0315544, IMG submission 202543) | Salt marsh sediment microbial communities from the Plum Island Ecosystem LTER, Massachusetts, United States - Salt Marsh Sediment SW1601-130 ... | reverse complement strand
CAGTGATCGTGGATCGCCTCTGGCGGCCGGATATCTCACCAGCGTTGGCCATCAGCCTGGTGGAAAGTGTTCGCCGGGCAGGGGCGCGACTGATCTATGCCTTGGACGATGATTTCCTGGAGCTCCCAGCGGAAGGCAAGGATTGGCGGCCCACTGAAGAGCACCGCTGGGTGGTGCAGTTTTTCCTTCGTCAGGCAGATGGCATCATGGTGCCGACTCAAGCCCTTCGAGAACGATTCCTGAGCTTCAATCCGAACATTGCCGTTGTGCCCCATGCCCTTGACGAACGCCTGCTATCTGGTAGGGGGCTTTCCGAAGGTAGATCGCACTTCACGCCAGGAAGAAAAGTGATCGGATATATCAACACACTTTTGACATACGTGCTGAACATAGCCCTTCCCGCCCATGCGAAGCGAAAGGTGGTAGGATATATGGGCACGTTTACGCACGACGATGACTTGATGATGGTCCTACCAGCATTACGGACAGTATGGCAGCGTCACCGTGAGGAGATTGAGTTCCAGATGGTGGGGGTTGTCGGGCACGCAGACACCCGCCGGGCCTTGGAAGGATTGCCAGTGCGTACGGTTCGGTTCAGACCAAAGCAGAGTGAATATCCCTCGTTTATGTCGTGGTTCTCCAGCCATCTCCGCTGGGACATCGCGATTTCACCTCTGGAGGACACTCCTTTCAACCGCTGCAAATCGGACATCAAGTTCCTGGATTACAGCGCGATTGGAGCAGCGGGGATTTACAGTCGGGTCCCCGCTTACGAGTCCAGCGTGCGCCATCTGGAAACAGGCTGGCTGGCTGAAAACCAGGTTGAGGCGTGGGTAGAAGCACTGGAGGGGTTGCTTTCTGACGATAGCCTCAGAATCCAGATGGCCCAAAATGCCACCCGATACCTTTACGCGGAGCGCATCCTGGCTTGCTGTGCCCACCATTGGCTCAAAGCGTTGGAAAACCTGTTAGACAGCAGGTACAGTGCATAAGTTCGTTGCCGATGCGATGGCAGGAGATAGGTAGTTGCTATGACTGATGAACTCAAAAACGCTGTAATACAGTACCTGAAACCATTTGAAGGGAACTTTAATTATGAGACCATGCTAAGTGGTCATCTTGACATATGCAGGTTTCACTCATGGGTGAATGAGGTTTCCCAATACAAAGAAGTTATGGGCAGTGTTGTCCTGAGTTCTGGGTGTGGTTCAGCAGGGGATTTATTCGCGTTTATGGAAGCAGGCGCTTCAAAAGCCTATGGTATTGAAGTGAGCGATGGTCTTGCCGATCTAGCGCGGAAGAGGTTCCTGGGGACAAGATTCGAGGACTTCGTTCAAATAGATGTTTACGATGGTTCAGTACTTCCTTACAATAATGACTCTTTTGATATCATTCTTAGTATGCACGTAATAGAGCATACCCCGAATCCCACTCTATATCTAACTGAACTGTTTAGAGTTTTGAGGCCAGGAAGCGTAATTTTCCTGGATGTTCCGAATAGATACTACAAGATGGAGCAGCACACCTTGTTGCCATACATTCATTTCCTCCCAATGAAGCCACGTGACGCATTCATAGGAGTTTTACTCTCGAGACCCTTCTCCTATTTACTTTCAGGACAAACAAAATATAAACTAGAGACGCTTGTTAGTTTTCATCTTCCTTCGGCTTCCCAATTAGTTCGCATCTGCACATACCAAGTGACCTATTCGCTGAAACTGGAAGAAGCATTTTACCACTCTTACGCTGGCGAACGGGTCCCATACAAAGCCTGTTTTGGAAAATATCTACTTGGCCGCGCACGCAAAATGACAACTTTCAGAATGGTCATTAGAAAGTTGCGAAACGGTTGTGTGCATCACATAAGTTAGATTAAGCATTGAGGATGGCCATGGTGATCATCAAAAGCCTTGCTGTTTTCGCATTCTTGCTTCTGATTGCCTGCGGACTTGGAGTTCGCATTTCGAGATGGTTAGGAGTTTTCTATGCTTCCAGGCTGGAATGCTGTACCTTTGCAATTGGGTTAGGTATGGGCTCCTTTATTGCTGTAGGCTTTGCTTTGGGATCGTTAGGGTGGCTAAATAGGTGGGGCGTGTTGTTAAGTCTGGGCAGTATGGCATTCATTGGGCTGCCAGCGCTCAGGGAAGTGAATGAGATAAGCGGCATTGTAAGTCGAGAGGATATCAAATCTGACACGCGATTTCTTGAGTATATGGCCTTATCCTTTCTGTTCCTGCTGCTGGTGCTCAACCTTATTGGAGCCCTTGTGCCAGACACGGTGTGGGATGCCCATTCTTACCATCTTGACGTACCAAAGCGATGGCTATCTGCCGAGCGAATGGTGTACATACCATATATTCTATTCTCCAACTGGCCTCTTAATCTGAGCGTTATATATGCTATAGAAATGCTCTTGATAGACGGGAGCATCCTGCCTCAGTTGACCCATTTTAGTCTGGGTGTTCTTAGTACGCTGCTCATTTATTGCTTTGTACGATCGCGGTATGACTCTCTTAGCGCGAGTTTTGCCAGCATCATTTTCTATTCGATCCCAGTGATGACTTGGCTCTCTGGAACTGCCATCAGCGATTTGGGAGTCTCATACTTCACGCTTTTCGCTGTTATCGCCTTTCTGCGCTGGGTTGAAAAAGACGATCGAGGTTGGATGAAGATGGCTGCGCTGGGAACTGGTCTGGCGATGGGCACAAAGCTGACCGGACTGTTCGGATTGGCCTTGCTGGGTCTCTATATCTTTTACAAGGGTTTATCACAGAGGGAGCCAATTCATCGTGTTGTGTATCAGGAAATTTTGGCTGGTGTCGTCGCCGGGGGCCTGGCTTTGCCTTGGTATCTCAAGAGCTATTTTCAAACAGGCAACCCAATATTCCCCTTCGGATACAGCTTATTTGGCGGCAAGTATTGGACTGCAACTGTGAATACTCGTTTCATCACATCTCAATTTGCATACATGGGGATAGGGCGATCCATGGCGGACTATCTTCTCTTACCGTTGCGTCTTCTCGTGCCACACCACATACCTTATGAAGGCCCAGTGAGTGGAATATTCCTGGTTGGGCTATTGTGGGGCCTTGCACAGCGCAGAGATAAGACTGTAACCTATTTGTCCGCTTACGCCGTGCTTAGTTTCATCCTTTGGACGCGTTTCACCACGCAGCAGGTCCGTATGCTGTTACCTGCTTTAGGAGTGCTCAGTGTTGTAGCAGGGATTGGTATCGTTTCGCTGACGAAGCATTTAAAGTTCGGAAAGTTGATTCTGTCTTTGCTTATGATAGCCCTAATAGCCGAAGGGGTCGCAGGGGTGTGGCGTGAACGCTGTCTGCCCGGGGGTCTAATTAATCAGGTCTCGGTCGTTATCGGCAGAAAATCGCGAGAAGAATATCTAAAAGAGCATTTTTATCTTACAGATGTGTTATACTTTGTGAACGAACAGCTACCCCCAGGCGGGGCTATTCTCGCCTTCAACGAAGTGCGAGGGTATCTGAGTCAGCATGAGTTCATCTGGGGTCATCCCTCTTTGCAAGGATATGTAGATTATGAGCAATTGAAGACAAGGGATGCCTTGAGGCGAAGGTTGGATGAGATAGGCGTGGAGTATGTCTTGATCAACAATACGGAATGTCCTACACCCGCGCGGGAGCTGGACCCAATCAGAGGAGACTTGCAGCTCGTCTATAGGCAAGGTGAGGTCTATCTGTACAGACTGGTTCCCGGTGAAAATTGACATTTTGTCCCCCGTTTTGTCTATGACATTTCAGACACAGTCCGTCCCAAAGAAACCCGTTCCTACAAGTGTGGTCAGCATTAACTCCTGACCGTACCTGCTCATCGTGAGCCACAAGCCCCTGGGGGACCGCATGGCCGGCCGGCGGTCACTGGCCCGCACCCTCAGTGACAAAGTGAGCGTCACCCTGGCCACACCTGGGAAACCCACTTTGCGTAGCGGGCAGTGCTGCCAGGCCGGCTACGCCGAGGGCTATCAGGGGCATTGGCGCGGCTGGTGGAAGAGGCAGACGCAGTGATGACCTCAGATTACTCGATCTGCCCAAGGACAGCGTTATGAACAGAAGGGGAGATCAAACATTACCTCGCCCGCCTACTGGATTACATCTGGGCTGGTTTGCCCATCGTCACCACGAGAGGCAACTTCATCAGCGAGTTGGTGGGGCAGCACAATCTGGGGAGGGGATGGATTGCGGGGATGTCGAGCAGGTAACTGATGCTCTAGTGGAGTTGCTGGGCACCTTGAATCTACGAGAGATGTATCGCCCTGGCTTTGAGGAGGTTAAAGGTCAGTTCACTTGGGAGAGAGCGTTGGAGCCTCAGCTTTCATGAACCGGCGAAGAGTCCACATCCTCTATGAATATGGCACTGACCTGCGTCCTCATGGCAGTGCGTTTATTCGCTTGCTTCGTCCACTTACCTACCCGACCCTCCGCGAGAGTCTGGAGGTTACCTCTGGTCTGAAGTACAATGGTCAAGAGGTAGATGCAGTGATCGTGGATCGCCTCTGGCGGCCGGATATCTCACCAGCGTTGGCCATAAGTCTGGTGGAAAATGTTCGCCGGGCAGGGGTGCAACTGATCTATACCCTGGACGATAATCTGCTGGACCTCCCAGCGAGGCAACTGCCTTTGGTATCACAAGGCACGGCGTGGCCGACCGAAGAGCATATCTGGGTGGTGCATTTTTTCCTTCGCCAGGCAGACGGCGTGGTGGTGACGACCCCAGCCCTTCAGGAACGACTCTTGGGCTTGAATCCGAACATGGTGGTTGTACCCCAAGCGCTCGACGAACGCCTGTTAGTGGGAGGGGGACCACCTCCAGTAAATTCCCCCTTTGGACAAAGGCGCAAAGTGATTGGGTATATGGGCACCTTGACGCACGATGATGACCTGATGATGATCCTGCCCGTCTTTCAAACGATCTGGGAGCGCCATGGTGGCGAGATCGAGTTGCAGATCGTGGGTGGTGTAGGGCGCACAGATACCCTCCAGACTTTGCAAGAGTTGCCGGTGCGCGTGGTTAATCCCAAGCCAGAAGAAACAGAATATCCTCTATTCATGTTGTGGTTCTCCAGCCATCTCCGCTGGGATATCGCGGTTTCACCTCTGAAGGATACTCCTTTTAACCGCTGCAAATCGGATATCAAGTTCCTGGACTACAGCGCGATTGGGGCAGCGGGAATCTACAGTCGGATCCCTGCTTATGAGTCCAGCGTGCGCCATCTGGAAACGGGCTGGCTGGCTGAAAATGAAGTTGAGGCGTGGGTAGAAGCATTGGAGAGGTTGCTTTCTGACGATAGCCTCAGAATGCAACTGGCTCAAAATGCCACCCGCTACCTTTACGCAGAGCGCACCCTGGCTTGCTGCGCCCACAATTGGCTCAAAGCATTGGAAAACCTCCCTGAACGGCGGGAGGGCGGGGCACCCTGAGCACGATGGCCTGCGCCATCCGCCATCATCGAGTGCATCACCACCCACGGGGTTGGGAAAGAAAGATGAAACTATCACTTTATAGCAGTGCCAGCATAGTGTGTTTGAGTATCGCGTTGTTAGTGGCCTGTGCACGCGCTCCCACTGCCACACCTGTAGCCGAGTTACCTACGGCCACTCCCGTAATGGCCGCGTCCTCCACGCCGACTCCCACTCCTACGCCGATGCCAACCAGCACCCCTGTACCACCGGCGTCGCTCACACCCACGCCAGAGCCCACTGCCACGCTAACAGCACCCCCCGCACCAACTGTCACACCAACGCCGCTGCCCACAGCAACCCCCACCCCCACGACGACACCCACGTCCGTCCCAACGCAAGCATCCACTCCCGCACCGGCCAAAGGGCCCGTCATCGCCTACTTCCGCGCTAACGTGACCGAGGCCGATCCAGGGGACGCCATCACGCTGGAGTGGCAGTCCAGTGGTGGCAACCTGGCCTCACTGTATCATCTGATGAATAGCGGTCAGCTCGATGGCTGGTGGGAAGTCGAGCCTGGCGGCTCAATGGAGTACGTCATACCGGCCAACTCCCGCAACTGGGAGGGGTTCGTGCTTTTCGTCCTCGACGAGGCGGAGCACGTGACCCAGGCCACGCTGCAAGTGACCTTGCGCTGCCCCGACGTCTGGTTTTTCTCCCCCGCCCCAGACGAGTGTCCCATCAGCCCACCTATCCTCACCGACGGGGCCGAGCAGCACTTCGAGCATGGCTTGATGCTCTGGATCAAAGCCGAGGACAGGATCTACGCACTCTTCGACGATGGCCTGCAACCCGCCTTCAAGGTTTTAATGGACGAGTGGGACGAAAGCAAGGCGGAATCAGATCCGAGCATCGTGCCGCCGGCCGGGCTGTATCAGCCGGTGCGGGGCTTCGGCCTGGTGTGGCGAGAGGAGCCTGGCGTCCACGACCGCCTGGGCTGGGCGGTGGACGAGGAGGCGGGCTACCCGACGGCTGTCCAGCGCACCTCGCGGTACAAGTACAACGTCACCTACATCAAGGCGCTAGACGGCGGGGTGTGGGAACTGGGACCGGAGCTCAGTGAGTGGAGCCACATTCCGTAGCAATAGCTCTGGTAGATAGGCCCGCTTTGTAACAGGTCGTGAATGAATGCGACCCCTTGCAATTTACCGAAACTGATATATACTATCGGTATATAGCGCGGAGGAGAAGTGCTTTGGAAGCAGGCTATCAAGGCTTGAGCGCCCCTGCTCTAGTCGTGGAGAATCTCTCTTTCAAATACCGAGACCGTCCCGATTATGCCCTGCGCGACGTCTCCTTCGAATTGGAGGCCGGGCAGATCATGCTGGTGGCCGGCACCAGCGGCTGCGGCAAAACCACCCTGATCCGCTGCATCAACGGCCTCATCCCCCGCAGCTACAGGGGAGAGTTGAAGGGGCGGATCCGTCTCCATGGGGAAGAGACCAGCGATAAGCCCCTGGCAGCCATCTCCCAGATCGTGGGCACAGTTTTGCAGGACCCTGAGCGCCAAATCCTGGGCAGCCGCGTCGTCAACGAGGTGGCCTTCGGACCGGAGAACCTGGGCCTGCCGCCTGCAGAAATCATCGCCCGGGTTGATGAAACCCTCGACTACCTGGCCATCAACCATCTGCGGCGGCGGGAAACCTTTTACCTCTCCGGCGGCGAGAAGCAGAAGGTAGCCCTGGCCGGCATCCTGGCCATGCACCCTTCCATCCTCCTCTTGGATGAGCCCCTGGCCAGCCTCGACCCCGCCAGCGCTCAAGAAGCCCTGCGCCTCATCCGCCGCCTGGCCGACGAGGGCCGGGCCATCCTCATCGTCGAGCACCGGGTCGAGGATATACTGAAGATCAGGCCGGAGAAGGCCCTGTTTCTGGTGGATGGCCAGGTGCATTACCTAGGGCCCACGGCCGGCCTCGAGCGGGCGGTAGACTATCGCGAGGTCAAGTTGCCCGCGCCGATGATCATCGTCAAGGCCCGCCACGATCCGCCACCCACCTACGTGCCCCCCCTTCTAACCCAAGCGGAGGAGGTGGGCGAGCCTTTGGTGGAGTTCCAGGACGTAAGCTTTGCCTATGAGGAGGGGCCGCTGGTCCTCCACGACGTCAACCTGACCGTCAGCCACGGAGACGTCGTCGCCGTGCTGGGTCCCAACGGGGCGGGCAAGACCACGCTGGTCAAGCACGCCATCGGCCTGCTCAAGCCCAAGGAGGGGCGCGTGCTGGTCGAGGGAGCGGACACGCACGAGCTAAGCGTGGCCGAGATCGCCAAGACCCTGGGCTACGTCTTTCAGAGTCCCAGCCACATGCTCTTCGCCCCCACGGCGCGGAAGGAGCTGGCCTTCGGCCCTGAAAACCTGGGCTACGACGAGGCCACCATTGACGAGGGAGTGGCCGAAGCAGTGAGGATCCTCAACCTCAGCGGGCTGGAAGAGTACCCACCCCTGGCCCTCAGCTTCGGCCAGCAGAAGCGGGTCAGCATCGCGGCCATCATGTCCATGCGCTCGCGTGTCCTGGTGATGGACGAGCCCACCGCTGGCCAGGATTACAAGAACTACATGGTTTTTATGGACGCCATCCTGCAGTTGCCGAACTTTGAGGCCATCCTGTTCATCACCCACGACATAGACCTGGCGGTCTGCTACGCCAACCGCGTGGTGCTGGTCTACGAGGGGCGCATCGCCGCCGACGGGCCGCCTCAGGAGGTGCTGGCCCAGTACGAGCTCCTGGAACGTTGCCACATCGTGCCCACCTCGCTACTGGCGGCCAACCTGGAGCGCCTGCCCCAGACGGGACGCTTCATGCGGGCGGAGCTGTTGGCTCACGCTACGTAGATATTGGATATTGGGTATTGCCCCGCGCCGGGGGAGGGACGCGGGGTCAAAATAAAACAAAGGAGGAAGAAAAATGCAAAACAAAACATTAACGTGGCTCATCGTCCTGGTCGTGTTCATCGCGCTGATGGTGATCGCCAGTCTGTTGACCGGTCCCGAAGGAGCGCGGCTGTCCGGCATCACTTGGATCATCTTCACTCTCATCGCCGCGGTGATAATCTACGCTATCTACTTCGCCACAGCCGCGAACGAGGCCTGGGAGGTGGGCACCCGCGAGGTGGTGTATATGGCCATCGGCGCAGCGCTTTTCGGCGTGCTGACCTGGTGGGCTAACACCCTCGCACTCCCCTCGGTCAGCCTGGTCAGCCTGCGCCCGACGGTGTGCCTTCCCGTCTTCTTCGGCTTCGTCTTCGGGCCAGTAGTGGGCTTCTTCACCGGGGCCGTGGGCAACATCATCGGTGACTTCCTAACGGGCTGGGGAGTCTACCCGGCGTGGGACATCGCCAACGGCTTCATGGGCCTCATACCGGGCCTGATCCTGCTCTTCGCCAACAAGAGGCGCGGCCTCAACGCCCTGACCGTCGTTGTCGCCGTGCTGGTGGTCATCGCTGCAGCCATCATCCTGATCAACCCCGTGATACCCGACCCCTGGACAGGTGAGGACACGAACTTCGGCCTGTGGGCCTGGTTGTTCCTGATCGGAGGCGCGGTGGTCATCGCGGGGCGCTTCTTGCTGGAACGGGTCAGCGTGGAACTGGCTGCGGTCAACATCTGGGGCACGCTGGGCATCATCATCGGCATCGGCTTCGCCGCCATCGCCGACATCTGGATCAACGGCTACTCCTTCTTCGTGGCCATGGTCGGCGAGTTCGCCCCGGCTGCTGGCTCCAACATCCTCAACGCCATGATCCTGACGCCCATCCTGTTGGCCGCCTATCGTGCCGTGCAGGTGCGGGCCGGCCGCTAGGACATCGGAGGGAAAGGGATGCTGATCGCCTGGAAGTACCGCGAGCGGGATACCATCATCCAGCGACTTGATCCCAGGGCGCGGATCATCTTCATGCTAGCCATGCTGTTCTCCGTCATCCAGTTCTGGGACTTGCGCATCACCCTGGGGTTCCTGGCGCTGGGCCTGGCTCAGTACTTCCTGGCCAGACTGACCTGGCGCGACACGCGGCGGTCCTGGCTGCTCATCAGCATCCTCATCATCTTTATGACCATCCTGACGTTTCTAACCGGGAGAGGCGGGGTGGCAACCGCTTACTTTGAGGAGCACGTTCTCGCCCAGCTTGGGCCTCTCTCCCTCCCCATCGTCGGATGGTCGCTCACCATAGCGATCTCTGTGGAGAAGGCGATCTTCGCCCTCACCCAGATGGTGCGTATGTATGCCATCACCTCCCTGGCCATCGCCGTGCCCTACACCGTTGATCCCAGCCTATACGGAGTGACCTTCCGTGGCCTGGGCCTGCCCGATAAGTTCGCCTACGCCATGGACCTGGCCTTCCGCTTCGTCCCCACCCTGGGGCGCGACTTCAGCATCACCCTGGACTCACAGCGGGCACGGGGCTACGAGGTGGAGAAGCTGGAAGGCGGCATCATCGCCCAGATCCGCAAGCTGGCTCCCCTCATCGTGCCGGTGACCATCAACGCCATCGTTGGAGCAGAGGATATCATAGATGCTATGGACCTGCGCTGCTTCGGGGTAGGCAAACGAACCTGGCTCCAAAAACTGAAGTACAAGCGGGCCGACTGGGCGCTCATCGCTTTCAGCGTCCTCCTGTTCGTGGTGTCCACCGCAGTGCGAGTGGCCCTCCCGGCCCTGGGCCGCGTGTGGGTCCCCGATTTCGTGTTGGCCTGGGCAGGCTTCTAGGCACGCTCAACACCATACTGGCACATAGCGAAAGAGCCCTCAAGGTTTGAGAGGGCTCTTTTTTCTGTTTGCGCTGCTCACTTGACAATTGGCGAACATGCTGTATCATCAAAGGTAAACGATGAACAGCGGAAGGGGCTGAGAATGTTCAAAAAGGTAACAAGAGTAGCCATAGGCGTGCTCCTCCTTTTGGCCTGTCTGCAAACCAGCGCTATTCCCCCCTACCGGGCCTTCGACTACGGGATAGGCGCAGTGGTGGCCGGCCACGAGTTCAGCTTTGCCAGGTGGGAGGTCGGAGCCATCACGCGCAAGCTAGATCAAATGGTGACCAGCCCAGCGGGACACTTGAGCGAGGAGGAGAAAAAGGCCATCGTCCTCGATTATATCTCCCTGATCCAGCAGATCGGTCAATTGGAACAAAGCATCCAGCAAGCCTACAGCACCATGGAGGAGAATCCAGCCACGGCTACCCTACCCCTGCGCCAGGAGATGGAGGAACTGAGGCAGCTCCAGGCGGAGAAGCAGGCGTTGGTGGAGGCCATCCTGGAAGAGCAGATAACTCAAGCTCTGCTCTCCCAAGACTTGGATACCCTGGGAATCGTCTGGCCGCCGGTCAAGTTCCAGTTCGAGAGTTTGCCCCTCTATCTGGTGATCTCGCCCCGTCAGGAGATACGGGTGAAGAAAGGGATCTACCTCGAGCACGGCTTGGGCTTAGACGCACGAGAGGCCATCGAGGATGAGATTGACGAGACTTTTGACGTGTCGTCGCTGACCGTAGGCGTCGGGGGATTATCGGTCTATCCAACCATGGTAATGGAGGCAGCCTCCCTGGATTTTGTCCTCAAGACCGCTGCCCACGAGTGGACTCACGGGTACATGTTTTTCAGGCCGCTGGGCTGGCACTACGACGCCAGCCCCCAGATGAGAACCATCAACGAGACGGTGGCCTCTATCGTCGGTGATGAGATCGGCGGCCTGGTCATCGCCCGCTTCTATCCTGAGCTGGCCCCTCCCCCCGCCGAAGAGCGCGAGGAACAGCCTCCACCGGAGCCAGTCGAGTCCGAGTTCAACCGCGAGATGAGGCACATCCGGTTGACAGTTGACGAAATGCTGGCTCAGGGCAACGTGGAAGGGGCTGAGGAGTACATGGAGGAACGACGCCGTTTCCTCATATCCCAGGGCTACTACATCAGGAAGCTGAACCAGGCCTACTTCGCCTTCTATGGTTCCTACGCCACCAGCCCCACCTCCGTGGACCCCATCGGGGAGGCGTTGCAGAGATTGCGGCAGGAGAGCGCTTCCCTCAAAGAATTCGTTGACACCGTGGCGGCCATGGCCAGCCACGAGGACCTGTGGCGAATTTTGGGCGAGCAGGTTCCCTGACCTCGACCGGCTATGAACAAAGCACAACAAAAAGCCACCAGGGGTTTCCCCCTGGTGGCTTTTGAACTTCCCAGCCCACAAAGCTGCTGGTGTGACTATTGCCAGATGAGAGGTAAGACGCTCCACACCATTCGTATGGGTGATCACGGCGTCCAAACGAGAGGAGTAAGGCCGCCCCATGTACCATTCGTATAGCTGATCACGGCAGTCCCCCCGCAGTGGCTGACGTCGAAGTTGCCCGTAGTGCTGATGAACGTGCCGCCAAGGCCAGGATCATCGTTGTACAGGTTGATCCTGTATGTCTCAGCCGCATCGCTGAAGTTCTGCAAGGCAAACACACCCGTGGCGGTGGTGAAGTCTTTATCAACCGGGTTGGGAGGATTCACGCTCATGTCTACAGCCTCGAGATAGTACCCTTCGGCAGGCTGACCGCCGATCTTGACCGTGCCAACGATGGTGTTCCACTTGCACAGGCCGTCGGTTAAGCCAACAAACTCCAGCAACTCTGTATCACCACAGTGATCGTTATATGTGGTCTGATCGTACCCTACCTGCGTGATGGTGCTGGGGTCATGGCCAGGTGCTGTGGCAGTACCCGTGAGCACAGTCGTAGCACCCGCCACCTTCATGGTGACCTGGCCTGCATTGTCGGTCAGATCGCTGATATCTGTCTTGCTCTCTGTCTGATCAGCGTTGTATTCGTATGTCCCCGTTACAGTGACCGTGGCGCCAGGGATAGGGTTGCCACCGGTATCCGTCACGGTGACGTTCAACGTGCTTTGGCAGATCAACTCGAAGTCCTGCAGAGTCTCATCGCCACAGTAGGCGGTGGGAGGAGCCTCGTCAAACGACTGCGGGCCATCGAAGAAGCCTTCCTTGGTGACAGTCATTGCGACAGGACCCATACCAGTATCGCCGGGCAACGGCACATCGATGATCTGGTAGCCGCCAGTGGAGTCGGTGGTGTCGGTCAACGTATCGGTGGACACTAAAGCGTCATTGATCTCTGCACGGTCAAACCCGTGGTTTTCCTGCCTGACGCTAACGGTGCCGAAGATGTCACCCTTGCAGGGAGGTATGTTTTTAGCGTACGGGATGCCCTCGTAGATGCTGGTGACATCGCCCCAAGTGTCGGCGAGAGCGGTGACGCCCCCACCCCCATAACTGAGGCCGAGGATGCCCCTCTCTACTACTATCACGGAAGGCATGAGGGGCTCGTTGTCCACGTGACCATCGCTGTCCACATCGCAGAGCTGCTCGAACTCGTCAACGTACACCTTGGCCGCGCCGATATAGCCTGGGTACAAGCAGCCGATGTTGTTAAGGTCAAATATCTTGACTTGCTTAGGCCTTAGCCAGAAGCTCTGGAGCTTGCATACAACTGTCCCGGTTTCGTCTTTGAAGTGGATCTCAGGCTTGATCTTGTTGCAGTTGGAGTTGTTGCGGATGGC
>Ga0315544_1002443_pt1 | contig 13032 bp, 11 predicted proteins | sample SalMarSW160130MG_2_FD_202543 | JGI IMG/M metagenome (GOLD analysis project Ga0315544, IMG submission 202543) | Salt marsh sediment microbial communities from the Plum Island Ecosystem LTER, Massachusetts, United States - Salt Marsh Sediment SW1601-130 ... | reverse complement strand
CGGTACCAATGGCCAATCCTCCCCTTACAGGTCCAAACCACAGATACATCATGTCATAGAGGTCATTGGCTACTCCAGATCTCTCCAGGATCATGGCCATGAAGATAAACAGGGGTATTGCTACCAAGGTAAATTTATTCATTGCACCCCAGGTTTGGGCAGCGACCATGTAGAATGCCTGGGGGCTCCAGGTAAAATAAATGAAAACAATGGATACCCCACCAAGCACAAAAGAGAGCGGAAGACCGAGCGCGAGAAAGACAAAAAGGGCGAAGAAAAAAAGGAGGGTTAACAATTCAATACTCATAGTGTTTCCCTTTCTGCGGTTTTAGGAGTCGTAATCTTTTCAGCGGTAAGCAAGGTTAAGATGTCACGCACCAGTTTGGCAATTCCCTGGAGCAGAAGCAGGAAAGCTCCGGTTGGAATCATGAGTTTCACGGGGTAGAGGGGGGGATTCCAGGCAGATTGTGAATGCTCGAATGTACTTAGAGATTCCCAGGCTAATGACCCTCCGTAGGCCAACATCATACCGCAAAAAATAAGGAAGAGCGAAAAAGTGATCATATCAATAATGGCCCTTCCCTTGATTGAAAACCGGCCATACAAAATATCCACGTTTACATGTCCTCCCCACCTGAGGATATATCCCCCACATACCACAACGTAAACACCGAAGGTCAGTTGAGTCAGCTCATTACCCCAAACGGTAGGAGAGTTAAAGAAGTATCTCCGTATTACCTCGGTCAAAACCAGGGCAAACATGAATAATACACCCAAGGAGAGAACCTTTCCCACCCAGTCATTGATGTTATCGACTGCTTTAAGAATTGCATTGATTGTATTCACCTTTTTTCCTCCGTTAACTGAACGGTCATCTGACCCGAACGTTAATGCGGGTCAAATGACCGTTGTCTTGCTTAGGCTAGCGGCCCATGGATTTGTTAAAATCTTTGAGTATTTGCACTGCTTTAGCGCATTGTGGACCTTTTTTGGCTACATCATCCCACATCTTCCTGGCTGCCACCTGCATTTTCGCATACTCTTCCGGAGGAAGTGTGACAAGCTCTACGCCCTTTTCTTTTTGGGCTTTGGCGAGGGTTGTGTCCTCCAGATAAATATACTGATTGGTACGCAGAAAGAACTGCTCATCGAGGGTTGTCAAAAGGGTTTTTTGAATATCCTCGGGGATTTTGCTGAGGGCCTTCTGATTGACCAGCCAGATGTCCGTGGCTGCAATGTTGAGCGCTGGCCTAAAATGGTACTTGTTGATCTCGTAAAATCCCATGCTGTCACTGCCTTGAACCGCACCCCAATGAACTCCCTCCACAACCCCTGAGGCTAAGGCTGGATAAATCTCAGGTCCGGGAATGTAGGAGGCAGCGGCCCCGATGGATGTCAAGAATATCTGCAGGATACCGGAAGAGCGCAGCTTTAACCCCTTAAAATCCTCAAACTTATTAACCGGTTTTTTGAGAGAGAGTTCCGTTGGATAGACCTTATCAGTAGAGTAATATAAACCATGCTTCGCACACTCGTCCCTCATCATCTGCTCGAAACCCAGCCACTTATGAAAATAGACGGCTTCCCAGACGTTTCCGAAATTGCAGGGGAGCCCGGAGGCAACATTCATCAATGGTATCTGATCTCGAGGGTAGGCGGAAGAGGTAATAGCTATTTCGATCATGCCCCTTTTCACTGCATTGAAGATTTCCTTTGCGGGTACTAGGGCGCCAGCGGCATAAGGTTCTATGATAAGCCGGCCATTGGTCCGTTTCTTGAGTCTATCAATAACGACCAGCAGACTGTCCTTGTAGGACGAACTTGCAGCCGGCCAGTGAACCTGGCATCTCCATTTGATTACCTTTTCTGCTGCCATTGCCGGTTGATTAAGAACAAGCACAATGCCGATTAGAAATAGAACCGTCATACATACCGAAGCAAAAGCAAAAATTTTATTAGATTTTTTCATGATACTCCTCCTCTTGGTTGTTAAAGAAATTGACAAAAAAACCCCAGCCTACTTTCTTTAAAGAAGTTCTATCACCTCCCTTCTTCCATCCTTATTCAATATCCCAAACCACTGAAAAGTTCAATCCCTTTGTACCTGCCCTTTCAGATCTCGGCTGCGGCACTTGCCCGATACCTACACCTCATTCAGTAAGGTAATGCAATAACTATTTGCCTACAAATACCGGTTTCCGCTTTTCAATAAAGGCCCTGGCACCCTCCTTTTGATCCTCGGTTCCGCATAAATAGCTCCAGTGATAGGCCTCCAGTTCAAGGCCCTCCAAGAGCGTCATATTCAGACCCCTGTTAATGGCCTCTTTAGCCGCCCTGATTCCCAAAGGAGGTTTGCTGGCAATAAGCCTGGCCATTTCCATGGCCTCAGCCATGAGTTTTTCCAGTTCCACGACCTTATTTACCAGACCTATTCGTGCTGCCTCTTCTGCACTGATGAATTCCCCAGTAAAGATTAACTCCTTGGCAATTCCCGCGCCTACCAATCGGGGAAGCCGCTGGGTTCCGCCACCGCCCGGAATGACACCCACATTGATCTCTGGCTGTCCTAACTGGGCTTTGGAAGAGGCGATTCTTATATCACAGCACATGGCCAATTCTAACCCTGCGCCGAGGCAATATCCATTGATGGCACAGAGAACAGGCCCCTCGAATTGTTCTACTTTCAGGTACAACTGCTTACCTTTTTTCAATCTGGACTTGGCCTTTTCCTGTGTGAGCTCTGGAAAAGACTTAATGTCTGCGCCAGCCATAAAGGCCTTTCCCTTTCCAGTAAGGATAACAACCCTTACCTTATCTTTTTTAAGATCCAGCTCATCTAAGATGGCCAAAAGTTGGTCCCTCAGTTCTATAGTTAGAGGATTCATGGGCGGATTATCGATCGTAATAACAGCAATAGATTCATCTATGGTATACGTTACCAGTTTTTCGCTCATCTGTCTTATTCCTCCCTGTCAATCGGCCGGGCCGAGCTTGTTTCCCTTGTCATCGTATTTGTACCACCCTATGCTTGTTTTTTTGCCTAATTGTCCTATTTTCACCTTCCGCTGAAGTAACATGGGCGGGTGGAATTTTTCATCTTGGGTTTCCTTATAAACCGCGCTCATCGCATTAAAGCCAACATCCAGGCCGGCCAAATCAGCAGTTTCAAAAGGACCCATAGGTCTGCCAAAACCCAGTCGCATGCCTTTATCTATATCTTCGACGCTTACCACCCCTGCCTCCACAAGCTTGATAGCTTCGACGTTACAGGGAAAATTAACCCGATTAAGGGCAAACCCCGCTACATCACGATTGACCCGGATGGTTTCCTTCCCCAGGGTTTTACACAGGCTGTCAGCAGTCTCCATAGTCTCTTTTGATGTCAGTAATCCCTTTACAATTTCCACAATCCTCATCATAGGAACAGGACTAAAAAAATGGGTACCTACCACCTTGGAAGCCCTTTGCGTTGACTCCGCTATATCAGTTATGGGGATTGCAGAGGTATTGGTAGCGAAAATGGTATAACTCGGACATATCCTATCCAATTCTGAAAATACTGCTCTCTTTGTCTCCAGATCTTCAATAACGGCCTCGAATACAAAATCCACATCTTTGGCGCCAGAAAAATCTAAAGTCCCCTGAATCCTTCCCATGATTTCATCTACCGTGCCCTGGACCTTACCCTTCTCCACGAGTTTGCCTACCGACCATTTAATTGCCTTTAAACCCTTCTCTATTATCTCATCAGTGAGATCTCTCATAACCACATCGTATCCTGCCTGAGCACAGACCTGGGAAATGCCTCCGCCCATCAGTCCTGCGCCTGCGACAAATATTTTTATAATCTCCATGTATCCCTACCTCCTTGCCTTTGTGCGTATAATTCTAAAGCTTATGGCGCAATAAACCATTTTGAAATCCCGCTTAGCGGGACACGGCAACATGTTACAGGGCATAACAAAAAAAGACACCCATACCCTGAACTTTGACATTGCCATGACCTACGAAACTCTACCATGACACTTCAGATTTTGATACCTTAATCCTTTGTCATGCCTGCTATTTTTCGCACTATTTCTTTTCTGGCTTCAATATCATACTGTGAGGTTATTGCTATTTTTTCCATCCTTGGCGACCCGCCACCGTGCAGGGCTCCAAAACAGGAGATTCCTCCTTTAGCAGAACAAGCAACGTCACCAACGTGTCGCCACAATTGGGCCTGGTCTTCCGGTGACATGGTAGAGATTCTCGTCGTATATTTCTTGGCTAATCCCTTAACCTCCGGATTGACAAATTCACCTTCATAAGGGAATGTGGCCGGCATCCCTCCTGAAATATCCGCCAGGATTTCCATCTCGTGGTAGACGGCCTCACCGGTCAAACAACGACCAACATTACAGTAAATGGAATCTGGGATATAGTTGCCTGCCCCATAGGGTCTAAAACCAACACCGGGAATATAGAGTTCCGGCTTACCCATTGCTGATGCAGTGAAACCTGCTGCATAACCCAGCTCGGTGACCATAATTATCTCTGCATACTTATCTGTGACATGCTTTGCTTTTGCAATACCGTTAGCATCTGCTGCAAGGGCACAGGTGCCGAGCATAAGATCACCTAAAGCCGGTTTGCACCCAGAATAACTATGGCGGTGAAAAAGGGCAAACAGCAGTGCCAAAATTCCTCCATGTTTATATTCTCCGCAGAGAAATACCCTTTCCCAGGGGACAAATACATCATCAAAGATCACATAAGAATCACAGCTTCCCCCATTGAATCCCTTTGGAAAGTATTTTCGCTCACGATAGTTATGTATGGTTAAGAGGTGCTTTACACCGTCCCAATCTCCGGGTACGGCAAATGCAACAGCATAGTCCTTATCAGCCTCGCGGAGCGCTCGCGTGGGTACAACCAGTATCTCATCTGCAATAGCTGCTTCGGAAATATGCACTTTACACCCCCGCACCACAATCCCATCACTTTTTCGTTCAACCACATGAACATAGGAATCCGGATCTGGTTGCTCACTAGGTCGTTTCATTCTGTGGCCTTTTACATCCGTTTGCGCACAACATCCAACCAAGTCTTCTCTTTGAAAATCCTTCAGCCACTTTTTGAAGTTTTCGTGATATCCGCTCGCTCCATTATTCTCTTTGTCTGCCTCATAGGATACCGTGTAGATCGCATTTGCTGCATCGATTCCCATACACCTTTGGATGCACCCGCCGACAACCCGGCAGATCATACGGGTCATGTCCTGTTTCTTGTGGAGATCATCTGTGTTTTGATGAATGTGACAGAATCTATTGATTTTCTCCCCGGTAAGGTGGGAGGTTGCTGTCATCAAGTCTTCGTATTCCGGCTTGGAGGCATACTCAAAGGTTGTTCCCATGATATTAAAAACAGGTATGAAACGCTCGTCATCGCGGCCGATCTTCTCACCGCCCATATAAAGGTTCCTTTTCATCTTTTTAATGCCTTCAAGCCATTGGTCTTTGGTTCTCATTAATGCCCCCTATTTCTAATTTGAATGTTGTTCTTTACCCTTATCACCTCTCCAAAAGAGGCAATTTAAACGTATCCTGTCAAACAATCAGAAAGTTTTTGTCATAGTAAGCTGAGCATTTTCCTGGCTGCCTGAGGTGAGGCGGGTTCCTTATCCAATACCCTTAATATGCCGACTGCCTTTTTCACCAGTTGCGCATTGCTTTTGGCACGATTTCTGCGGCTCAGGTAAAAATTGTCCTCGAAACCCACCCGTACATTGCCCCCAAGCAGTGCCGATTGTGCAACCATGGGAAAACTGGTAGGGCCTATTCCAAATCCCGCCCAAATTGCCTCAGGTGGGAGGGCTTCTTTCATCATGAGCATGTTCTTTGGATTTGCAGGCATTCCCCATTGAATGCCCAGGCATAATTGAAAGATGGGAGGTCTTTTCACAAGTCCTTTTTCCAGAAGGTTGTGGCCGATTGCGATATGGCCCATGTCAAAAACTTCCAGCTCCGGTTTAACACCTGCTTCCTTTATCCGTCTTGCCATTTCTTCCACATGCGGGAAAACATTGGCGAAGAGGCGGGGCCCAAAATTCATTGAACCTATATCCAGTGAACACAATTCCGGTTTGAGTTTAACGATATGTTCAATTCTTCTTTCAGGTGAAGCCCATGTGGTCCCAGGCCCCAGGCCAACAGGATTAGAATCGTCAGGTATTATGCGTGCGCCTGCACCGGTGGTCAAATTTATCACCATGTCCGAGACATCCCTTATCCGATCGAAGGCCTCCCGGTACAATTCAAAAGCCATGGAAGGTTCTCCTGTTTCCGGGTCCCTCACGTGAATATGTGCTACGGTAGCGCCAACTGCATATGCCTCCAGCGCACTGTCAGCAATTTCCTTTGGGGTAACAGGCAGAGCAGGGTTTCTTGATTTATCTCCAATTGCTCCTGTGACTGCTACCGTAATGACAACCTTGTTATGCATGGTGCCCTCCTGAAGTTTTTGCCCTTCTGGTTTCATCCTGAAGATCAAAGGGGCATTCTCCCCCCTTACCAATCATAGTTCTCCCTTTCTATGATCGTAGCCACTCCCTGGCCACCTCCGCGAATCCGATGGAGCGAACGGTGGCCAGCGGCTTAATACCTTTTTCCCGTGCTTTATCCTTGGCCATTAAGAGAATCGACGAGGCAGCAGCATTTAAGGGCGAAGAGTTGCCTGCCGTTATAACACCATTCTCCTTAAAGGCGGGTTTTAGCTGTGCCAGTCCTTCAAGGGAAACATTTTCACGCACAGCCTGGTCTTTTTGCACAGCCATCAACGATCCATCTGTCTGTTCAGCCTCAATGGGCAAGATTTCCCCATCGAAAAATCCTTCTCTTTGAGCCTTTACAGCAAGGTCATGAGATCTCTTTGCCCACTGATCTAACTCTTCTTTGTTAAAGTCTCGAAGAGTAAACAGTTTTTCGGCCGTCATACCCATGTTCATAGCATTCCTAAGGTTCCAATGATCATACTTCTCTTCTTCAAAAAGCCTCATATTAAGTTTGACATGGCCTTCTTTGCGCCATGCCTGGCCCATGGGAATACGGGTCATATGTTCGATTCCAGAAGCCATAACAATATCGGCATATCCAAGGGTTATCTCCATTGCCCCAATATGTATGGCAGCCATCGAGGAGCCGCATTGCTGATCAACATACTTAGCTGCAACCGTGTCGGGAAAGTCCGAAAGGAAAACCGGAAGTCTTCCGCCGTATGTAAAATTTTCGCTTACGCCAATAGCAGCTCCAGTTATACAGTCCTCGACTTCCTCTGCTTTAACGCCGGTTCTCTTCAGGAGTTCGGGCAAAAGCTTGGACAGCAAATCATCACCTCGTAGCTTATGAAACCAGTCCCTTCCTGGATCATTGGGTCTGGATTGAGATTGAGCAGTTCTTAGGTATCCTGCAATAACGGCTTCTTGCATGGTAGACCCCTTTCAATAAGTGTAGTTTTACTCTAAAGAGGGATAGTGTTTTTTAATCTCCTTTTTTAAAATCTTTCCTGAGCCAGTCTTGGGAAGAGGTTCTTTGACTATTTTGATAATTCGAGGATATTTGTAAGGTGCTACTCGCTCTTTTACGTACTCCTGAATCCTTTTGGTGTCGATTTTCGCTCCTTCCTTCAAGACAAGGACTGCGGCCACTTCTTCCCCCAGATCCTCATGGGGCACGCCAAAAACAGCGGCCTCCAATACATCCGGGATTTGATATAGAACTTCTTCAATCTCTCGAGGATACACATTGTATCCTCCTCGAATAACAAGCTCTTTTTTCCGATCAACAATATAAATGTAGTTGTCTTCATCCATTCGGGCTATATCCCCGGTATAAAGCCAACCATCCTTAATCGCTTCTCTTGTTTCTTCGGGACGATTCAAATATCCTTTCATGACGGCAGGTCCCTTGATTAGCAGCTCTCCAACCTCACCCTGGCGTAGGTCATTCCCGTTGTGGTCAACAATTCTTGCACTGAATTCGGGGATCGGGAGGCCAATGGATCCGGGCTTGGTAACCTCTGCATAAGGATTCTCGACGCACACAGGTGCTTCAGAAAGTCCATACCCTTCATGGATCTCTGTTTTGAAAAGCATTTCAAAGCGTTTTAGGAATTCTACCGGCAAAGAGGCCCCACCGGATATACAAAACCTCAAAGAGGCGCGCTTTGGAGACTTTTCTGATGCGACCTGGATCAAACGATTGAGCATAGTGGGAACCCCAAAAAAAATGGTCTGCTCTTCTTCTTCTATAACCTCGATAACCCTTTCAGGCTCGAATTGAGGAAAAAGTGCTATGGTGAGCCCCAGATACATCGAGACATTCATTACGCTGGTTATTCCGTATACGTGATAAAGGGGAAGAGCACCGATGACCACCGTCTTTGGGTCCATGCGCCCACGCATTTCAGCGAGTATCTTGGCATTACGGGCCAAGTTTCTATGGGTCAACATGACGCCCTTGGGTACCCCTGTAGTCCCGGATGTGTAGATAATGTTCAGCGTATCGTTGTCATCTGCCGGATAGGTAAAAAACTCCTTCTTGTTAGAATAGACATCCTCCAGATCCATAAAATCTTGGTCTTGTTTTATTCCCAATGCAAGTCGAATTGATGGTCCATTCCCTTTCTCCAAGACCTTGCGAATTTCCTCCAGGTGAGGCTCCGATCCAATAAAGGCCTTTGGTTTTGAATCAGTAAGGATATGTTCTAACTCGTGTATCCGGAAGAGAAAATTCACGAGTACCATGACAGCTCCCAGCTTGGCTAAGGCATAGTAAACCGTGATAGATTGTATACTGTTCGGCATCATAACCACACAGCGATCTCCTGGGCCCAATCCCACATCACTGAGACCTTGAGCCATATGATTGCAAGCAATATCTAATTCTTGAAAGGTTATCCCTTGCCCCTCAAATCGAACAGCTATTTTATCGGGATAATTTCTGGCCGAATTCTCTAAATATTGAGCTAAGTTCATAGGAAATCTCCTTTATTGAAGTTAACATAAAAGACTTTCCCTAATTTTTACGCTCCATCTATTCGCTGAGCCTGACGGCTGTGCCGTAAACTAAAAGTTCAGCGGCACTCCCTATAACACTGGTAGTCATATAGCAAACATTAATTATTGCATCCGCCCCCATCTCTGCAGCCTGGGTGATCATCCTATTAGTAGCCACTGCTCGAGCCTTTCCCATCATCTCTGTGTATTCGGTCAATTCGCCGCCAAGGATTAACCTGACTATGGCGGATAGATCTTTGCCAATCTATATAGCAAATACCGTAGGACCCTGGACGAGATCGAGAATCTCCGTGATCTCTCGGCCAGGTAATGCTGCAGAATTTAATCGCAAAACCGTGCGATCAGACTCAGCAGGCGGTGACCCTTCTGCTGATATCCTGTGTTTCCTTTGCTCGAGAGCCACTGTCAGCAGAACCACAAGGATACCACCCAGAAGGCAGAAAACCGCTATCCTGAGCCACCAGGGAACGACCGGATCATCGGCAACGATCATGTACCATGGTATCCCAGCAAAAACTGCAGCGAAGAGCCCGAGCACGAAGGCCAGCGAGCCAATATGTCGAAGTGTTTTCATAGTTTTTCCTTACATTACCAAAATCTCAGCTAACATTAAAGATTGTAGATTCTATTTTTTTCATCAACACATGGAAATAACAAACTTTATACCAAAATTTGGTAAATATCGCAATAAAATGAAATCTCAGTTAAATATTAGACAGATAGGACCAATAACATAAGAGATGGCATGAGCTTCTTACTACCGAGAGCATAATATTGTTTGCAATAACTGTATCTGATCACGGTAGAAAAGGGTTATGAGGTCTTTTCTTCAGTTTCCCGATCCAAGGATCGGGACTTGGTCATTTCAAGGAGTTAGGGACGGGGGAAGCCAGCCCCCTCAATGTCATTGCGAGTGGAGTTATTAACGAAGTAATCTTATTTTGTTTTTAAGCGAGAGTTGCTGATGTGTTAGCAGGGCTAAGTCATTTTCAAGTATAACCCATTAAAATAAGTAATAAAATAAATAAATCTGGACTTTCACTTTTTAATATTGTATAAGGCGGCATGTCTCAAGTTGCCTTTCTAAGCAAAATTCATAAAAATGCTGCCATCCACCATCTCGTAGTACGTCCAATCAATATAGCCGAGCGTTTACTATGGGATACACTTATGGCGAGGTATCACTATCTTGGCTTTAAATCCCTGGTCGGTAAATCTATCCGGTATGTTGCAGAGATACAAGGCCAATGGGTTGCATTACTGGGTTGGTCTGCAGCGGCCTTAAAATGCAAACCAAGAGACTCCTGGATCGGGTGGCCACAGGTTATCCAATGGCAACGTTTGCATCTCATCGCCAATAATTCCAGATTCTTGATTCTTCTGCCTTGCACCTATATCCCTAACCTCGCATCAAAAACCTTGAGCCTCAACCTGAAACGGCTATCTAAGGATTGGCAGGATATACATGGCCATCCTGTTGTACTTGCAGAAACATTTGTAGATCCAAGCAGATTTGCAGGCACTTGCTATAAGGCCGCCAATTGGATTTACCTGGGACAAAGCCAAGGTTTTGGGAAATCCTCTCACCATTATTTTCACCACGGACAGCCTAAAGCTGTCTTTGTACGTCCATTACACAAAAAGGCAGTTCGTTGGCTAAAAGAGCCTATTGCTAACCCCACACTCATTCAAAAGGTAGCTGCCATGAATTTTACGAAAAAACAACTTAAAGATCTTATTGAAATTCTAAAATCTCTTCCAGACCCACGAAAAAAAAGAGGTAAAAGACATAGAATAATCTCCATTATGGCCATAGCAATTTGTGCTGTTTTATGTGGCGCCCGTAGCTATGCTGCAATAGCAGAGTGGGCTAAACATCGTACACAAAAACAATTGAATCGCTTGTGGTCCCGTTATGACGATAAAAAAAGACGCTATATACCACCAAGCGAACCAACTATCAGACGCCTGTTGCAATCAATCAATGCTGAAGTTGTTGATCAGGCCATATATGGATGGCTAAACTCTCTTTTCTCCGGTTCTGCTGTGGCTTTTGATGGAAAAGTGCTTAAAGGCGCTCGAGATCATGACGGTAAACATGTCCATTTGCTCAGTGCTATTATTCATCAAGAAGGAATAACCATCGCTCAAAGGCAAGTTGAGTCCAAGACTAACGAAATCCCAACAGCACGTCTCCTGTTGGAGACCTTAGATTTAAAAGGCCAGGTAGTTACAGGCGATGCCTTGCATACTCAAAAGGATTTAGCCAGATTCCTTGTGGAAGACAAAAAAGCTGATTATTTATTTACTGTGAAAGATAATCAGCAAACCCTTAAAAATGATATTAAAGCCCTTGCCTTAAACGAGGGCTTTTCCCCCCGAAGCGGAAACTATTGATAAAGAGCATGGCCGTTTGGAGATTCGTAAGATTTGGACAAACACCGAAATTAATGATTATGTTAATTTTCCATATTGTGGACAGGTAGCTTGTCTTCAGCGATACAGGGAAGAGATAAGGTCGGGTAAAATACAAAACGAAACTGTTTATCTCATTACCAGTTTATCTAAAGATAATGCTGATGGCGAACGCTTGCTTACCCTTATCCGCGGCCATTGGGGAATAGAAAATAAAAGTCACTATGTCCGAGATTTCACATTTGATGAGGATAGATCTAAAGTCCGCACAAAATCAGGCCCTCGAATAATGGCCACTCTAAGAAATTTTGCGATCAGCATACTGAGACTTATAGGCTACAGCAATATTGCAAAAGCATTACGTGATATGATGGCCAAACCTCATTTAACATTACGACTTATAGGAATCTAAGGTTAATTTCCATTGAACTTGGCAATCTTCTGCCTTCTTATCTGAAGGAAATGGATTGGTGTTTCAAAAATTGTCCTGTTTTGATTAATCTTTAATTATCTTGGCATGTTAGTCGATATTTTTACTTGCTGATGGCGAAATATACCTTTCGTGATCATGAATTTTATTTATTTTTTACGACTTTGACGTTTCCCTGGATGTGTTAGTCTTCAGCTTGACATCCAAGCGAAATTAATTTTATATTAATTTTATAATAAAGAAGGTTAATTGGGTTATGGGAGAGATTCCGCATGCGGTATTTTCTCGCTGGGCGGGACGCCGAAGGTGAAACCTCGATAATTTGGGGGAAACTCTCAGGCAGAAGGACCGTAATCCAATAATCCTCTGGAGAGAGCCTTTTGAGAGGCCACCGAAGGGGAAATCCCAGAAGCCTTCGGGCTAGGGGTAAAATCTCTCAGGTAAAAGGACAGGGGAGTTTCGGAATCATCTTGAAGCTTCCCTGTTTCTTTGAGAAGATTTCATAATGTTTTAGGAGGTAAGAATGAGAAAAACAATCCTTCATGAGTGGCATAAGGAACACGGCGGAGACATGGTGGAATTCGGCGGATGGGAGATGCCCATACGATACGAAACAGGAATAATCCAAGAGCACTTAGCAACAAGAAAACATGGTGGTTTGTTTGACGTCTCCCACATGGGCAGATTCTTTATAACAGGAGAGCAGGCTACAGATTTCTTGCAGTATATTCTCACAAATAATGCAGCTGCTCTTGAACCAAGGCAATCGCAATATACCGTAATACCCAATGAAAATGGCGGAGCAATAGATGATTCGTACCTCTATAAGATAAATCAGAAAGATTATATATTAGTAGTGAACGCCTCTAATATAGAGAAAGACTGGAGGTGGTTTCAAAAACAGATAAAACAATTCCCAGAAGCAAATTTGGAAGATAAATCAGAAGAAATTTCCATGTTAGCATTACAGGGACCGAAGACAAAAAGGGTGTTAGAAACTATTTTACAAGACATAACAGAGCTCCCAGACGTTGGAAGGAATAATTTGAGTGTAACAGAATTCGAAAGCGAACAGGTAATAATCTCAAGAACTGGTTATACAGGAGAGCCGTTATGTTTTGAGCTATTTGTT
>Ga0315544_1002442_pt1 | contig 13047 bp, 9 predicted proteins | sample SalMarSW160130MG_2_FD_202543 | JGI IMG/M metagenome (GOLD analysis project Ga0315544, IMG submission 202543) | Salt marsh sediment microbial communities from the Plum Island Ecosystem LTER, Massachusetts, United States - Salt Marsh Sediment SW1601-130 ... | reverse complement strand
CATCCGGTCCTGCCTTTTCCAGCATCTCCTTGAAAATATCTATTTGCTTCATGAAGGCAGCCACATTGGGCAGGCCCTTGTTAGCCTCGAAAACCGGCTTGTAATCGTGGAACACAATTTTGCCCAGTCCCCTGGTGGGGCCTTGATTGAAGAGGAACAGGTCGTCTTTGTCCGAAAAGTCCGGGGACACCGGTGGATACTCGGCCGGGTTGAAGAAGTAGTTCTGCATGAACTTGCGGATGAGCTGGATGTTGACATGGACCGTTCCCTCGAGCTTGGACGGCCCCCTGATGTCGGCGGCTGCCATGTGGAAGTAGGTGTCCTTTTCAAATCCCTTTGCCGAAATCACCTCCCAGAGCAGGTCGATTACGTCTTCGGCCTGCAGGGTCACCTTCATCTTGCTCGTGGCATTGTAGAGCAGGTAGCGGCGGTCGTTCTGACTGGCATTCCGGAAATAGTCGGAGGCGCGGCGCTGGTAGAGCTTCATGCCCACCAGGCGCAGCCAGGCATCCATGAAGTTTTTCCGCGCGTGGGGCATGTCCGTGACCGGCATGCCATAGAGGATACGGTTGGATGCATGGGTGATTGCCTCGTAGAAGCAGTGTTCAGCAACCCCGATGGATGCGGGACCGATGTTGAATTTGCCGACATTCACGGTGTTGAGCGCACAGTCCCAGGCATGGGAGCCCCGGGAGAGGATGTCGTCCTCGGTGATGGGATAGTCATGCAGGGCGAAGTTGGACACGTATTCCTGGTGGGAGACGACGTTCTTCTTGAGCTCGTAGGCCTTGTGGCGGAAGTTGGTGGCGAAGAAAGTGTAGTCATCAGTGCCGTCCTTGATTTTGCCCAGAGTGGAAACCATTTCTGCTTCATTGCCGTTGCCGATGTAATATTTTTCCCCGTTCGCGACCCATGTACCGTCAGCCATTGGCGTGAGCGAGGTTTCGGTGGAATAGATGTCCGCGCCGTGGTCCTTCTCGGAAAGGCCGTACGCGAAAATCGCCCCTTCCTTGAGGAACCTGGCCGCTTTCTCTTTCGCCTTTTCATTCTGACTCATCCAGATGGGGCCCAGGCCCAGGATGGTCACCTGGAAGCAGTACCAGTAGCCCAGGCCGTAAAAGGCGAGGAGTTCGGCATATTCACTGTTGCGCGCCGTGTCCCAGCGACAGTCGGGATCTGTACCGGCATATTCCCTGGGTGTCAGCAGCTTGGCAAAGATCTGCTCCTTGCCGATGAATTCGACAAACTCACTGTACCAGACCTTTTTGTTGTAATCATCGAGAATCCTGGCCTTGCCCATCTTCTCGAAGAAGGCAATCGTCTTGTTCATAATGGCTCTTGATCCTTCGTCGGCTATAAGGCCTTTATGTTTTTTTGGCTGTAGTAGATAATTCATCATTACTCCGCTCCTGCTCGGTGTTTCAACAACTTTACTCAAATTAATGCATGCCAGTCAATAATACTCTGCTACACGGACAAGGGAAGAGAACCATATCCTGGAGAACTGATACAAGGCGAAGGCGTTGTTACTGACGACATAAGTAAACACGCAGCGCCAGAGCTGAAGAGGTCGGATACAATGACCTTTAAACTCATGCCGAATATCAATAAACGCTTGGAACAGATAGCACGTGACGGAGGGCGAGCTGGGCACGGCCCATTTCGATTTCAAGGTTGCTCATAGAGGAGGCGAACCCTGCCCCATTTGTGGCAGCACCATCGAGCCATGTACAGTCTTCCTAACAACGCGGGCAATTTGATAGCTTTCTAGCGTCAGATAACAGACTGGCGATTTGTGACTTCTCAACTCCGTAGTATTTCTTGGACACTGCCCTAGAACGATAGATAACTTCTTAATGAGAATTTAACAATCTTAGGGTATAGTATAGAAGTGAATGTTATAAGGCCAGTGTCAACTTGATGTTCAAGTGTGTGGCTGGGAGAGTTGCGGTAGTTTCCGCGATACCGAGCCGAGCACGTATAGAAGTGTGAACTGGGTTCTTTTAAGTGTTAGCGTTTCGATTGTCATTTGGATTTCGACGTTTGGAATTTGTTGAACGTGCCCGAGTTTGGCGAAGGGCAACTGCAAAGATCTGGAGATGAAAAATGAACACAATACTTAGTTCGAGAATAGGGCATTACGTTGAAAGATTGGGTATTCTTCTGCTTGTAGTAGCCTTAGCAATGGGCACGACTGGCTGCAGCTGCACAGTTGATTATGGTCCAGTCGGCGAGACGGAAATAACGAATTGGAATGACCTGGATGACATCAGAGGCAACCTGGGCGGCAGTTACATTCTGATGAATGACCTCGATTCCAATACTCCCGGTTATGAGGAGCTGGCAAGCTCGAAGGCCAACGAAGGGAAGGGCTGGCAACCGATTGGCGCTGACGGGGAGGCCTTCAAAGGGACATTCGATGGTAATGGTCATAGCATTAGCGACCTGTTCATATACCGTCCTGCCGAAAACGAGGTGGGACTTTTCGGTCGTGTTGAGGGAGGGCTCGTCGAGAATGTCGGCTTGGTGAGCGTCAATGTGACTGGCAACAAGTCCGTAGGTGCGCTGGTGGGATACAGCCGGGGTGGTACTTTGTATAGTGACACCCCGCCGCCCTCTTCCAAGACCTATTCCCGTGGCAGCGTCACTGGCGAAGAGGATGTCGGCGGTCTGGTGGGGAACAACTATGACGGCACTGTGAATCAGTGCGAGTCCAGCGCTGAAGTATTCCATCTATCAGGCAAACCTGACGAAAAACGCTGGCGTGCCGGTGGTCTGGTGGGACTCAATGGGGGCACTGTGCTCAACTGCAATTACAGCGGTGAAGTGAACGGCGACCGTCAGGTTGGCGGTCTGGTAGGACACAATGCACTTGTACCGTTGGGCCGCGTGGAAGATTGCGGCGGTGCATATAGCGTATATGGCAACTTGGAGGTTGGTGGTGTGGCGGGACGTAACCTGGGGGCCCTCAGGCGGGCCTCGTTTAACGGCACGGTGAGGGCCTTTCTTCTTGGTGATGGCTTGATCGCACTGAATGAGGGCGGCAGCGGGAACGCCGGTTCCTCCGATACGGCACCTCTAGGTTCGTACGTTGGTGGTGTGGTGGGAGTAAATGAGGGCACCGTGGAGGGCTGCAGCGCCCAGGCCACGGTGGAAGGCTATCAGTATGTTGGCGGGCTGGCAGGAACAAATAACGGCACCGTGGAAGACTGCAGCGCCGAGGCCACTGTCGAAGGCTATCAGTATGTTGGCGGGCTGGTGGGAGCGAATGCGGGCAAGGTGGGCACCTGCAGTTCCAGTGGGGACGTGACTGGCAACTCCGATGCCGGGGGCCTCGTGGGATACAACATGGTCACAGGCACCGTGAGCAACTCAGATTCAACCAGCAATGTGACTGGCATCTCCGATTTTGGTGACCTGGTGGGACGGAATGAAGGTCTTATTCGCTATAACCTCACTGTCTCCAGCACCGAAGGTGGGGAGGCAGCAATGCCCGGTGAAGGGACTTTCACGTATGACGAGGGCACCGTGGTCAACCTGGTGGCTGCGCCCGACGAGGGTTATCGATTTGTCAAATGGACTGGCGATGTGACCACTATTGGCAATGTCAACGCAGCTATGACGAGCATCTTCATGAACGACAACTGCGAAATCACCGCCAACTTTGCCCTGGCGGTAGTCATAGAAATACGAGACTGGTACGATCTAGATGCTGTCAGGTACAACCTGGGCGGCAGTTACCTTCTGATGAATGACCTCGATGCTACCAATCCCGGCTATGAGGAGATGGCGAGCCACACAGCCAGTGATGGAAAGGGCTGGGACCCAGTTGGAACCTCTAATGACCAGTTTACCGGGACTTTCTACGGCCAGGGATATGAGATAAGGGATCTGTTTATCAGCCGCCCCGATGAAGATGAGGTCGGGCTTTTCGGTTGTGTCGGTGAGGCAGGCGTCATCAATGATGTTGAAGTGGTGAACGCTGCTGTGACTGGCAGGCAATATGTTGCAGGCGTGGTGGGGAATAATCTAGGCACTTTGAGCAACTGCTATTTCAGTGGCAGCGTTAATGGCGACCAAAGCCTCGGCGGTCTCGCGGGAGTGAATGTGGGGACCATAATCAACTCCCACTACAATTACAGCGAAGTTCCCATCAACACAGTAAGCACAATTACAATTGGAGCCCTGTTCGCTGAGGATTTCCAGGAGTGGCTTGCCAACGGCAAGTCTCTGGACGTCGATCAAAGGCTTTCTCAGGAAAATGGTTGCTATCTGGTCAATGATGTCACTGATTTGAAAGAGTTGCTCGCCTTTGGTCAGGACAATTCCCTCAGATTCAGGTTGACAGACAATCTGGACTTAGACGGTGAGGCCAACTTCTATATTCCCTATCTGGCTGGAGAGTTCGACGGCAATGGTCACAAGATCCTAAACTTGACCCTCAACTCCGATTCTGCTTTGCAAGTCGGATTGTTCGGATATCTTGCTCCGGGTGGCAAGGTCACTCAACTGGGTGTCGAGAACGTGGACGTGGCCGGCGCTTATGTCGTTGGCGGTCTAGTGGGAGTGAATCTGGGTACCGTGAGCAACTCCTATGCCACAGGCAACGTGAGTGACAGTTCGCATGCTGGGGGTCTGGTGGGAGTGAATGGAGGCCTTGTGAGCAACTGCTACTCCACAGGCAACGTGAGGGACAGTTTCCGTGTTGGTGGTCTGGTGGGACTGAACTCCGGGGGTGGTGATGTGACTAGATCTTTCTGGGATACTGAAACCAGCGGGGAAGCTAATTCCGCTGGAGGGACCGGCAAGAATACTATGCAAATGAAGAACAGAGCGACCTTCACAGATTGGGACATAACCGCGGTTAGCGATCCTGACACGCCCAATACCGCATACATGTGGAACATCGTGGATGGGCAAACCTATCCCTTCCTGAGCTGGCAGTCAATTTCCTAACGCGACTGGTGCTTAGACAGGTGATCTAACGCGATAATGTGCCCGAGGTTGGAATCACACAATCACCTCTTTTGTTACCTCATTATACAAACTAGGAACGTTGTATAGTGACCATGCCACATTAAACATGCACGCTGAACGGTAGAAGTTCTACGTTGTCGTGTCTCCCAATCGCGGTTGTGGTGCAGAGCCTCGGCACCTACTTCTGCCCAGATGTCAATCCTTCAGTTCTGGCCCTCTGATATAAAAGCTGGCAGCGGCTGGATTTGAACCGGCGACTGAAGGCTCTCCGGCCCCTTGGTTCGTCCAGCCTCATCTTCACATTATGAATGGCCCTGCCAATGCTTCGGTGAACTCCTAAGCTATCCTCAGACTTCACCGACCTGGTAAGTGGTATAATAGGACGAGGACGTATACTGTGGTTGATTAGTAGCCCGGCCGGTGGATTCCAGGGGATAGACATTGTAAACGTCCAAGAAGTGAAGCTATGCCAACTTGTCCTATCTGTGGAACTGAGGTGAAGGAAGGCGCCGGATTCTGTGCTAAGTGTTGGCGTCGACTGGTGGGAGGGGAAACCGCTAAAGGAAAGAGCAAAAAGAGCAAAAAGAGCAAAAAGAAGCTAGCTGCAATCATAGTACCTTGTGTTGTAGCTATCATTGTAGTGATTGTCGTAACTACGCACTTACTGGCTGTGCCAACAGGACAGGTGGCCGAGCTTGAGTATGTTGCGGCCTCTGCCTATGATTTTGGTAAAGAACTCTTCGACCCTGAATTGACAAGCTTACAGAGACAGGACCTCTGGAGAAACTATGAAGGAAAGCGAGTTGAATGGACAAATGAACTTGAATATGTGTCAGCAGAACGGCAAGGGCTAGTAGCTTATTTTGTCAATCCCCTGGACTGTGCCCGAACGGAGATCGCGGCTGTTTTTGACGAAAATCAGAGGTCGAGCCTACTGGAACTTAAGGAGGGCGACCTGGTCACTTACACTGGCGTCCTGGCTAGATTTGGAGCAACTGAAATTAGATTGACAGATTGTACTGCCGTATCCCTGCCTGTTGCACCCATATGGTGGAATGACGACATTGATACTCACAACAAACGAATTCTGGTCGGGGATGAAGTGCTCTTTCTCGGTCCAGGTACATATGACGATGCTGCTCAAACTACTGTATATCTCCCCCCCAGAATTACTGCTATCAACAGAGAAACAGGGGAGTTGTTGTGGGAACACGAGAAAACAAAATGCGTCCTGGTGGGAATTGACTCGCGCTATGCATACGCTTGGTATTTGGCACGGATTGTTCCCATGTCTGAGCCCGATTACCCCTGGTACTGGTATGCACATAACATAACGGCTTTGGACAAAGTATCTGGTCAGATTGGCTGGGATTCTTATCTCTATGAGGACGTTGATTGTCTGTCGCAATCTGGCTGCCTGCCCGACGAATGGTCTCTATCCGATTTTGTGAACTGCTGCATACTGCAGGAGAGTGTGAAGGAAGAGATAACTAAGGATGGCGAGTCTGGTCTGACTTTCCTGATAGATAAACCTCCTCTCTCCGAACTAGCTTATCAATATCAAGGGGTTATTTATAAGAGCGCCTGTGCTGTCTACGGAGGCGTAGGAACAGCGTGCGGTGCACTTCAAGCTACTGACCAGGAAACAGGTGATGTCCTGTGGATGATGACCTTTCAAGAGAGAGGTATGACCGATTTTTCAATAGTTGATGGGATTCTCTATGTATCAACCGATAAAGGGGTCGGTGCTTTTAAGCTCTAATTAGTCTTAGCCCAAAGGTTTTTCGCATTTGAGGTGCTCACCGGAATTCGGGCAGCTCGTCAAAACTGAATCTAACAGACCTCCAGAATCCAAATAGGTCAGCGACAAATATCTGAATATCAGAGAGGTATATGTCCTTTGAATTGAGCGATGGACTGGCTCTAACCGTTGCTTATGTTACAGTCGAGCCTCAAGCTATCCTCAAACCTCACCAAAGCAAATCACCTTTTCCCAATAATGAACAAACATGAGGCAGGCGAAGCACCGGATTTTGCTATTGCTTCCTTGACCTTCTCTCCTTCCTCCATCAGGCGCATTCGAGTTTGCCGATCTACGTGGTTCTTAATTCTCTCGATTCCATCGTCAATGTCCTTTACGATTTTCTGAAATGTTGTCTGGTTCCTCGGATCTTCGCACTCATGTTTTCTCTCGCAGAACAGGCAATCGGCGGGATGCGTAGAATCGAAAATCTGCATCTCGCTCAACTTCAAACCATCGGCAATACCGATGATCTCCTGTCTTGTCAGTGTCTTGTTATGAGTGATGCCAAGCAAGGTGTCGATCCGCGCCGACCACTCATGCTCAAGTTCACTTGCCTTCTGCGTCTCTGTCTGCTCTCCATCGCAGTACATCTCCTGAAGTATGAAATTGCCACCCTTCTTGAGCACACGCTTCATCTCGTTCATGACCCTGGCTATACTTGCAAGATGGTGCAGGCCATAGGATATGCAGACGGTGTCGAAAGACTCATCTTCGAACTGGAGATTCTCAGCATTCATCTGAAGAAACTGCACAACCTTTCCTTCAAACCGTTTTTTGGCGGATTCCATATCTTTTTTTGATTCGTCTGAAGGACAAAGGTCTATTCCGACAACGGAATCGTACGCCTTCAGGGTCTCGATGAGAATATAAATGAACTTTCCTCGTGCTGTGGCGACGTCCAATACCTTGCCACCGGAAATCGACCCCAACCTCTCCGCTATTTTGGGTGGGTTAGATGATGCCAATCCCCTTGGTAAGTCTTCCATCTCTCGTCCTTCCTCCTTTGTCTTCCACGCTCACAGCTGAGTTGTTTCAGCTTTATTTCCCGATTATATCAGATTGGTGTTTTTCGGCAGATGGACAGCAAGGTAAGTCACGTATTTGAGGTTGAGAATACTGCCTTAATACCGGTCTTCTGGTTGAGGTTGGTTAAGAGTATAACTAGATTAAGAGGAGGCGAACCCTCCGCCATTTGCGGCAGCCCCGTCGAGCGGGTCCTCGTGCAAAACCGCGGCACCTACTTCTGCCCCAGCTGCCAGCCCTTTGACTCCGTGCCTCTGATATAAAGACTGGCAGCGGCTGGACCTGAACCAGCGACCAAGAGCTACGGAAAAACATCGGGATGTTTGCCATTCCATGTGCATATATGCTAGGGATGACTTGCCCATTGAAGCGTGGGGAAAAGGCGTACTGAGCCTGGGGCATATTGGTGCGGACTATACGAGAAATTAACAGGGGAAGATTTTGTTAAGTTGTACTGCAAAATCGTCTTCATATCTGAGGTCTTCATAGAGAGCACTCACATTCAGTTCTCCCGAATGGACTTGGTCGTTTTGAGCGGCTTTTTTGAGATAGTCGTAGAACTCTTTTCGTAGCCCTCTTACCGCTGACAAAGCAACCTGGCATGGCAAGTTGAGGGTAGCTTGTTCCAGTTTAGTAATCTCTGAATTGAAATCCTGGTCTTTGCCTAGCCTTTTGAGGGCCAGGCAATAGTATATGTCAAAGAGATGTCGATTGTCTTCATCAGCTGTTGTTATTCGCTTCGAGAAGAGTGCTAGATGGTAGGCGGTATTGTAGTCTTTGAATGATAGCGACTTGTCAATGATGTCCGCTAATCTTGAGTCTGCCAGTGATAGCTGGTTAGGAAACCACTTACGCAAGCAAGTCTGTGTGAAAATGGTGCCTGCAGTAAGTATGTGGGCGAATGAAAGTGAAAAATATTCAGGGTCAACCGAGAGACGTGTTCCCTGAACAGGAGTTTGTGCGTGCAGAGCGGTGATACCTCTTATGTGCCGGCTGTTAACAATGCCGTCATTATGAACAAGGATATTTCTTCGAAGAATGATTTCTTGGATTGGTTGCCAAGTGGTGATGTCTTCTTGAAGAGGCACCTTTAATTCATTGGTAAAGAATGATATTTGGTCGGTGAAGGACTTGAAGGCAACGGATTCGACTTTCTTGGAAACTAAGTAATCAATCGCTTCTTCAATGCTGCTGCACTCTTTGAGTTCACCAAAAGTCAGGAGGGCTTTATCGCCTAATGCGTCGGGGTATTCCTGGTAATAACAATGGATAAGGTCTGATAAGAGGAAATCGAAGTAACTAACAAGTAATATAAACGCGCTCGTTAGAAGCAGCGAAGTACGCTGGTCGTTGAAGTTATAGTTTATCCCGCCATGGTCGTAACGAGCCATAATGTTGATGATGTCATGACAAGCGGCATCAAGCCTTTCTTGAACATCGGGTTTAGGTGGCTCGTCGTGAGCGCGTTTGGATGAGAGGATCTTAGCTATTTGTTTTTCGATATTGGATAATCTGTCCTTGGCGGCTCTGTCGTGAGTCTGAGCCACAGGATATAGGTCGTTGACGAGACGTCTTAGCCCGTAAAGATTCTTCTGGAAATTGACTGCGATGGTTCTCAGCGCATCTTCAGTATCTGCGATATCGCTATTTTCGGCCATGTTGGGAGTATAGCACGGAATGTAGGGATGAGGCAGAATAGGCGGACTGATGAAGCAGAAACAATAAGAGCAGCCGGTTCCCTCTTGGATGCCGATTTTTCAGATTACTTGAGGCCAAAAATGCACTGTTATCGAACAAACATCGGGATGTTTGCGATTCCATGCACACGTCTACTAGGCTATTAGCTCTTCTTCTTCACCTGATACCGGATCAGTGTCTTAGATTGCCTTAACATCTGGCTTTGATTGGTATTCTTCCTCGTGTGGCCGGCGGTTTTATGGCTGCGGGTAGTCTACAGGCGCTTTCTGTTTCTAATAATATCAACTACCGAAAGAAGAACTCCGGCACCTATGAAAGAGTAACCTACAATACGGCTATCACCGAAAATAATCCCCAGGACCACCAGGGACATGCCGAATATAGCGAGGTTTGAGGGTTTCGTGTGTTGCTTTCCCCTGCCTATAAGCAAAAACACCACAATAAGAACCAGGGCAACAACTGCAATGGCTATCCACATGGGTTCCATGAATACCTCCTTTCAGGAGTACTGGCTACTTCTGTAAATTATAGCACCGAGGGCGAAACGAAGGTGGATTATTACCAGGGGAGAACATCGGGATGTTTGCCATTCCATGCGTACGTTAGTGTGTCATAGTAAATTGAACTTTTTGTGCAGAATATTTGACTTGCTTTGTAACGTTTCCGAGCATTGTTGGGCAACAAAACGGGCCATTGTCCGAGGCTAGGGTTACTCTACTTTGCCTGCTCTTTTCCTTCGGGGTTCACAAAGCATATTGAGTAGCGATAGGGGCAGGGATTACTGATCCCCACCCCTACCGTTGCCGGATACTGGCCTGTTCTAGTCTTCGGGAGCCTCTTGCTCGGTTGCGCTCTCAGCACCATCTGCCTCGGCAGCGTCGTTGCCAGCTTGTTCAGTGTGGAGAACCTGTCCGTTCCCGGCATCCACCTTGACGTCCGTGCCGTTGCCCAGTTCGACGCCATACACCAGCACGCCGTTCTCGTTATCAAGCTCCGTCTTGACGACGGTGGTTCCTGGATTGGCCGCAAGAGCAGCCGCCTCAGCCTCGGCACTGCTGATAGTGGCCATAGCCTGCAGAGCCGCCGCTTCATCAGCCTCACTCAGGCCTTCGTACTGCGACTCATCCACTGTGATAGAACCCGTGTACTGGGGCTGCTGCTCATCAATCTCGCTTTGGTCGCCCACTTGCTCTTCAACGTTGTCCATGTCTGGGCCATTTGTGTTGTCTTCGGCAGAGCTAGCTAGCCCAGCAGCCTGTGTCAGACTGGTATTGGCCGGCAACCCGGCACAACCCTGTATCGCAACAAGGCTCACCAGTAAGAACGTGCCGGTGAGGACCGCAGCGATCTTGCTTCTGGCTGGCACTCTCTTTAGCATTTCGTTTCACCTCCTCTCTTCTGTATTTTGTTATAAGTATACGGAGGCAAAGATGGGAAGAACGTGGGAGTAATATGGTATTTAGATGTCAACCATGGGGCAGTGTCACGGTAAACGTTGAGCCTTTCCCCAGAGTGGAGCGAACGGTTATTCTTCCGTGATGCAACTCAACAATTGATCTGCAAATGGCGAGTCCTAGACCGTACCCCTTGGTCCGGGAGCGGGACGCATCCACTCTGTAAAAGCGATTGAATATCTTTCCTTGTTCTTCTGGCGCCATGCCGACACCGGTGTCTCTTATCTTCACTTCCGTGTATTGCTTGCCGGTTGCCAGGGAAATCCAGATCTCCCCTTGCGCAGGTGTGTACTGGATAGCATTATCAATGAGGTTAAGAAAGACACGTCTGAGCATGGCTGGCTGCCCCCGGGCAAATGTGGGTTCCTCCTCAGGTTCAAAGTGGATAGCGATTTCTTTCTTCGTGCTTTCAACCTGGAGGCTAGCAATAATGCTGCCAATCAGGTCAGTTATATCTACGTTCTCAAACTCCATTGTCTGCCTTCCCTGGTCTGCCCTCGCTAAGAACAGGAGGTTCTCTGAGAGTTCAATCAGGCGATCTGTTTCTTGCTTGCTGCTATTGAGAACTTGCCGATAGTCTTCTGATGTACGTTCCTTCTTCAGCGCAACCTCCAACTCACCACTCATTATCGAAAGAGGAGTTCTGAGTTCGTGGGCCACATCGGAGACAAACTGCTTCTGTTGTTCGTGGATGTGTTGTACAGGCGCAAGTGTACGCCGGGTCATAAGCCAGGCGATAACGGGTACGATGATTATCATCGCACCATTGAGGATGAGTAGAGTCCTTTCCAACCGGTCCTGCGCGATATCTGCTGCGATGTTCGCAATAGCTGCGTCTTGTTCGTCAAACTCAAACTCACCCTGCTGCTCTACTTCGCCCATATAGCTCTCTCCAAAGTAGTTCTCCATCCAGAAATACAGGCCGATACTGAATGCCCAGAACGCAACCAGAAACAAGCCGGAATAAACAAGAGTCAGTTTGATATTCGCTTTTCTAAACATATCCTTTACCTGAAGATGTATCCCGAACCTCGCATCGTATGGATGAGTTCTTTCTCTTCCGGATGTACCTTGAGTTTCTTTCGCAGGTATTTGACATAGGTCTCAAGGACGTTGGAAAGGCCGTCATAATTATAGTCCCACACGTGTTCCAGCAGTTCTGTTTTGGTCAACACTCGATTTGGGTTACGCATAAAATACTCCAGGAGGGCGTATTCCCGCGTTGTCAGAGTGATCGTTCTCTTCCCCCGTTTGGCAATTCTGGTGGCTGGATCGAGCGACAGATTATCAATCGTCAAGATCGCAGGGTCCGCTTTCTTGCCTCTGCGAAGCAACGCCCTGACTCTCGCCGAAAGTTCACTGAAGGAGAAGGGCTTGGTTACGTAGTCATCGGCACCGGCATCGAGTCCTTTGACTTTGTCTTCTGTTGCATCTTTGGCTGTGAGTACCAGGATAGGGATGGCCGTATTGACCTCCCTGACTCTCTTGCATACCGTTAAGCCATCTACCTTCGGTATCATAAGGTCCAGGATGATGAGATCGTACTCATTAATGTCAAATTTGTACAATGCGTCTTCGCCGTCGTAGGCAACGTCAACCGCATAGCTTTCTTCCATCAGACCACGCCTCAAGAAGTTGGCGATCTTCTCTTCGTCCTCAACGACAAGTATCTGCACGTAAATATTATACTGTAAGAAATATGAGAACAAAATGAGAAAACTACGGAGGGCTCAACCCGTGAGAACTACTTCAGCCGAAAGGTTTGGCTTCAACTTATTGGTTCTGTCGAACACGCAGCATTACCCGCGATATGGCATCCTGTGCTGTCGTTCAGTTAGATGACGAGACGCTATGTTGTTGCTATCGAAGAAACATCGGGATGTTTGCCCTTTCATATGGATGTGTTTGCTGTCTTTGCTTGGAAATCCAGAGTTTAAACTCATTTACCACCAACCAAAAGTACGACAAAAAAACAGCAGAAACCAAAGAAAGACTCATTGCAGCCACCCACGCATAAAACAGGTTTCCTGGTTTTCCGTTCTCCTCAATAGTGAGTTTGCGATATTGTTTGAGATATTTAACTATGTGAAA
>Ga0315544_1002441_pt1 | contig 13057 bp, 13 predicted proteins | sample SalMarSW160130MG_2_FD_202543 | JGI IMG/M metagenome (GOLD analysis project Ga0315544, IMG submission 202543) | Salt marsh sediment microbial communities from the Plum Island Ecosystem LTER, Massachusetts, United States - Salt Marsh Sediment SW1601-130 ... | reverse complement strand
TTGAAATGCGTATGCATTCATACGAATCCCCCTTTAGTAAAGGGGGATTTAGGGGGATTTTTCAAGTTTCAAATGCGTATGCTCGTCCCGCCGTTGGCGGGACGCACATTCATACGAATCCCCCCTCCCCCCTTTTTCTAAAGGGGGGATGTAAACAATTATATGCTCTCCTTAATAAGTTAGGTTCTGGTCTATCTTATTCCCTAAATTCAACTTTTACAAAACCGACAAAACCTCCCTCGTTCCGGGCAAACTTAGTCGCTACACTTATCGCTAAGCTATGGGACTTGCTTGCCCTAAGTATCCAGCCTTCCCCTTTTGCTTCCTCTCTCTTATTAACCTTACCATAGTTTTCAAAGAGAGATAGACCACCCCTAAGGAAAGAAGCAAAAGCAAAACATCTGCTACCAAAAGAGTAATATTCATCTGGGGAATATATTTGGTGATAAGTAAAATCAAAAGGGAAGCGGTGGTGGTCAAAATCATGAAGATGGCTGGGATCACGGTGATCAGATTTTTTCTTCCCCGCATATAAAGCCAGGCAGAGACGGCTATGAGAGAAAGCGCTGCTAAAAGCTGATTGGCGGTTCCAAAGATGGGCCATAAGGCGGCGAAGGTGTTGAAGTATGCCAAAACCCACATCAAAGCTACTGCTAAGGCGGAGTTGAATAGGAAGTTCTTAAAAAGAGATGGGACGGTTTTGAAGATCAGACCCCAGAGTTCTTCAAAAAGATAGCGGTTCAATCTGACTGCGGTATCCAGTGTGGTGACCACAAAACCCTCCACCATGAGAATGCCAAATACGCTTCCCAGCGCAATAGGGATAGAAAATGCCTGATTAAAAAGTTTTCCCACTCCCAAGGAAAAAGCCAAAATGGGATTGGATCTTCCCATCCCCGGGTCCGGCCAGACTAAGTTTTTATACTCAGGGAAGGCGAATGCGCTTCCTATCACCAAAAGAACACATACGGCTAAAACCGATTCCAACAGCATCCCATCATAGCCGATGGTGCGGGCATGTTTTTCGCTATCTAACTGTTTGGAGGAGGTGCCGGTTGCGACCAAAGCATGAAATCCTGAGATAGCCCCACAGGCGATGGTGATAAAAAGCATGGGCCAGATTGCCCCTAGGTGTTTTGCTCCTTCCGCCACATTGAAGGCGGGCAGATGAAGCGAAAGTCCTCCTAATCCTCCTCCGAGTAAGCCTAAAACCAAGCCGGCGATTCCCAGATACATGATTTGAACGTTTATGAAATCCCTGGGTTGGAGAATGATCCACACCGGCACTCCGGAGGCGAACAAAACATAAACCGATAAAATTATCATCCAGGTTTCGGGATCCATCCTGACCGGATACCGAATCCCCACCCATACCGAGAAGAAGCATACCACCGCCGCGAAAAGATAAGCGTAAACGACCTTAATCTTTCTCACATATAGAAGATACCCTAAAAGCGGAGAAAGAAAGGTGATGATGATGACCGACATAGAAGCTATTCCCCCGATGATGCCTAAAGTCTGCCCATCGGCTGTGGTTTCGGTTTTCAGCAATGTTTGACTCAAAGAAAGCCCCAATTTATCTAACGGCCATTTGGAGGTTAAAGCGGTGGCTGTGGCGGTCAAAAAAGCAGAGGTGACTAAAACGATCATCACGATGGTGAAAAGGATAAACAGGGCAAATCCAGGAGTCCCCAGGGTGCGCCGGGCGATCTGCGCCATGGATCTCCCCTTCTCCTGCAGGCTGACGAAAAGGGTGGTGAAATCATGCACTGCGCCGATGAAGATTCCCCCAAGAATTACCCACAACCAGACAGGAACAACCCCATACAGTATCCCCATGGTGGGTCCCAGAATCGGACCCGCTCCTGCGATGCTGGAAAAATGATGTCCGAAAAGCACATGAGGCTTGGCTGGAACATAATCCTTTCCATCGTATAAGGTCACCGCTGGAGTAGGACGATCCTTTTGCTCTCCGATCACCCTGCCGACGTAGCGTGAGTAAAAACGACCACCCAAGGCTAAAAGGATTAAACCCAGAAAAAAGAAAAACAAAACGTTCACTTAAGATTTCCTTTTCTCAAGCATACTGCTCATCAGTCGTTTATAGCTTGAACCTTGGACCTTAAACCTTTGTGGTTCTTCTGAACGGCACTGCCGGACAGAATCCCTTCTGGTGGCATCTTGAGCAGGCTAACTTCTTCAAGGTGACTCTCTCCACCAGTAAGATTAACAGGTAACTTAGAAAAATTATCAAAGCCGGCAAATCCCTTTTTCTCAAAAGCTGGAAAAAAGATGCTAAAAGGGGGATAAGCCAGAGCAGGTGCAGTAATATGGCATAGTTGTAATGATGAACGAACTTGGATTCATCTCCTTTGGGGAAAAGATAAGCCGCCACCTTACCCCAGGCAGTATTACAGGCTTTTCCATGATAGAAACAGCTCACACAGCGAGACAGTGGCAATATCAAAGTCAGAGCGACGAGACTATAAACAACATAGAATATCCCAAGTATCTCTTTTATATTCGATAAAATATAAATCCCCAAAGCAAACGCGACTGTGAGTATAATCCACCGAATGATTATCACATACTTAGGGTAGGTGTGGCAAAAAGTAAAATTTTCTTTTTCAGCTTCTTGGTTCATCTCATCTCACCATCTTCAAATTCTCCTTTAAGTTTATAAATTTTCAGACAAAAAGCAAATTAAAAAATGGTGGGTAACATTTTTATATTTGGTTCATCTCCAATTTAGTTGCTATTTGGCGAATGTGCATTTGATAATTAAAGAGAAGTATTCAATATCATGAAAGCCATAAGCCTTGCGTTTAATCACCTTGATTTTATTGTTAATCCCCTCCAAACGGCTGGTATGAATAGGGAAGCGACAGTAACTGATAATTCCGTAAGCATATCTGGTAAGGGTTTTGGCGAACTTGATCACCGGTTTTATTTTACTCTGGAAAGCCAGAGAGCACCAAAAATGAAGAAATCTTTGGGCATACTTTGGGTATCTATATTGCCAGAGCCTTTTAAGATAGTCTTTCAGAATATAGACTGTGCTCAAGGCTTCATTAAGTTTCAAAATAGCCTTCAACTTAGGTTTTTCTTCTTTAAAAAGATTCTCTGGATTCTTAAGCAAAAGATATTTGCTTCCTTTTATCACTTCTTTACCCGTCTGGTTAGCCTTTCGAAACTCTATATTACGAACCTTATCTATTACTCTCCCGAAGGAACTGACCACATGAAATTGGTCAAAGACGATGGCACAATCAGGACAATGTTCTTCCACCGCTTTGATATATGGATCCCACATATCCATAGCCACAGCTTTTATGCCCTTTTTAACTTCTGGAGAAAGTTGACTGAAGAACTCCTTCAAGGGGTCTTCCCCTCTGCCTTACCCTACCCACAGAACTTTACCACTCTCCCGGTCAATCACCACCGTCAGGTATTTGTGCCTCTTCTTAAGGGAGATTTCGTCCACAGCCAGAAGCTTGGGGCTGCCAATATCTGGCAGGGAAAATCTTTCCTTAAGGAAGCTTTTACGAATATCCTTTATCGTCTTCCAGTCCAACTCCAGGTGCTCCGCAATCTCTTTTATGGTCAAGACTTGACAAAGATCCCAAATATACTGAGTCCCGCCGACAGGCGGGATGACTCGTGCATAGGGCTCTACCAGACCCAGATTCTCCACCACCAGCCCACACCGATCGCATCTGAGCGTCCGGTAAGTATATCGGATCAAGGTCCTAGCCCTAAAGATATTCAAATCCTAACCATCCTTTGGTTATAAGAATGAATCTTCTTTGCCACAGAACCACAATCATGACATATGGGATTGTGTCTTTTGTCTGGCTCCGCTTCTATAAAAACCAGGTTAGATTCCATATGAAAACGCTGTGCGGTAATTTTTACTCGACGAAACCGAAAAAATGCCTTAATTTGTATTCTGGACATCGTTCCTCCTCTTCCGGATATGGTTTTTTCATTATCAAATTAACTTATCCAGAAAAGGCAACGATGTCCACTATTTTTAACTATTCCCTAGCAACTCTTTTGGAGAAGACCCTCAAAATCCAACTTGTCCACAGCGTCGACCAAATGGTCAGGGCAAGATGAGAATAGATCATAGTAGTTTGAATGTCAGAGTGTCCCATCAGCTTTTGTACAGTTGGGAGGTCAACTCCTTTCATGACCAAATGACTTGCAAATGTGTGCCTGAGGGAATGAATCTTGGTTACGTCGGGAAAACCACATTTCTCTGTTATCTTCATCAGTTCTTTCCTAAGCTTTATCTTCAATTTTTTCCCATCTGTGCCATGAAAAACAAAATTACTGTTCATCCCGTTCTCTTTTTTCAGTTTTTGAAGCAGGTCGAACATTCCCCTACTCATGGGAATTTCTCTCTCTCCAGTCTTAGGTATCCAGAATTCCTTCCTCCTGATCTTTATCTTTTTTCTCTTAAAATCTATGTCAACCCATTCCAGGTTTAGCAGCTCTGACAACCTCATCCCTGTGTTCAAAAATGTAAAAAATATCGGATACAAATAAGTCCCGCAGTTCGCCTGTAACTTTTCACATTCCTCGTCAGTCAGAAATCGTGGCGGTTTTGCGTCGGTGACCTTTAACATGTTTACCCCTTTTGTGGGATTCTCCTTCAAGTAGTCCCACTTTATCGCCTGATTAAAAATAGTCCTCAGAGTGCCCAACTCCATGTTTCTGGTGTTAGTCTTGGCTCCCCTCGTAGTCTTTTTAGGAATGGGCTTGTCAGGGGTAATGGGTATTCCATTAGGATTGACCCACTCCCTTCTTCTCCTGATTTTATAGTCCTCAAAAAGCTTAGCTCTTAGCTGAGACAACTTTGTTATATATGGATGCTCGTCGAGAAAACGCAGAAAATGGTCACAAACCATTTTTAACAAAATATAATATTGCCTTAATTCTTTGTTAAGCAAAAAATTAACTGGGAAGGAAAAATTGTGGAAATTAAAAAACGGAGAGGCCGGGATTCGAACCCGGGGTGCCTTACGGCACAACGGTTTTCGAGACCGCCCCGATAAACCACTCCGGCACCTCTCCGATTATTTTCAAAAAGCACAACGGTTTTTCCGCCATAGGCGGACCCCGTTTCCGCCATGAGCGGATCCCGCCAAAGGCGGGAAAACCACTCCGGCACCTCTCCGACGGAATCAGCTTACAGCCTACAGCTCACAGCTTTCAGTCTACAATCAACTACTGTTAGGTGAAAACTGCTTCTGGTTGTCGGTTTTGTCTGCTTGCCTTTTCACAAAAGAGCGTATCTCCTCCAGCTTTGGCTTAAACACTACAAAGCTAAAAAGTGTAATGGCGATGAAAAGAACGAACCTCTCCAGGCTTCCACCTAAAAGATAATACACCAATCCATAAATGGTGGGTGAAAGCGAAAGAGAAAAGATCAGCACACCCCACTGAAACAAAACCTGTTCTGCCGCCATGTGGCGCTTTCTTTCTTTTTGCGAAATTTTCTGAGTTGAAAGGAAACTCTTCCTCATAATGTAGATTAAGGGAATCTCCCCCACCCCGGCAATCATCAATACTAAAAACAATATCTTTAAATTACCGCCTGAACTAAAACCAACTCCCTTGCTTTTCAAAAATGCACCACCAGAAAGGAGAATCACCGGAACCAATACGTTCAGCACCAGACCCAGATTTAAAAGCCGGGAGTGCACCCGATCTACATCTACTTGCCTATTTAGCGCCTCCATCTTTATCCTCGTTTTTCTTCTCCAAACTCTTCTGCCGAACTCTTTCAAAAAACGCCTGCAGAATCTGACTGCATTCTTGTTCCAGGATATAGGGGATGATCTGAACCTGATGATTCAAGCGGAGATCCTGAACAATGTTATATAACGAGCCGCATGCTCCAGCTTTGGGGTCCTTTGACCCAAAGATCAAGCGATCAATTCTGCTCAAAACGATGGCTCCGGCACACATGGCACACGGCTCAAGGGTCACATACAAAGATGCGCCGGATAGCCTCCACGAACTAAGATAATTGGAGGCGGCTCCGATGGCGATGATCTCCGCATGAGCAGTGGAGTCGTTAAGACTCTCCATCTGATTGTGTCCCCGTCCGATAATCTTATCCTCATGCACCACCACCGCTCCGACAGGAACTTCACCTTTCTTCAAAGCTAATCGCGCTTCGGTTAGGGCATGCCTCATCCATTTTTCGTTTTGGTTCTCCTGCATTATGAAAAAACCAATTATCTCTAAATACCTACATCTTTTCTATCCAACTTAAGAAAATATAACAAACCTTAGTTTAATTCAAAGAAATTTCAACGGAATTTTCGAATGTTTGTTTTGAGAACTTTGGGACGAGGGCAGAGCATCGATCCTACTTACCTTATATCTTTCATCTCAAAAAAGGGCATATTCATGGTAGGTCGCCAAGCTAACTTTGGGGAAAGTTTATGGCGATAGGTCCTCGATCCGGAGCAATGAATCCACCAAAAGGAGCTTTTGGTAAGCTTCAGTCAGCGATGTGTCGAACTGAAGGCTGGTCTGGAATTCTGTCTTTGCCGCTTTCAGCTTCAACTGCTTGGCATAAGCCAATCCTAAATTATAATGATAGACCGCATTTTCTGGATTAAGATTTATTGCTTCCTTTAGCAAAGGTATTGCCTCTGCCCCACGCCCGGTGTGATCGTAAAGAATTCCTAAATTGGCATACGCTTCGGCAAAATCCGGTTTCAAAGAGAGAGCCTGCAAAAGATGAGCCTCAGCCAGATTTATCTCTCCTCTTTGCACATAGATGGTTCCCAGATTAAAATGTGCCTTTGCCTTAAGATGGGTGCTCTCCAGATTGTAAGGATCCCCTTTTTGGAAAAGAGTCTCCAGATCGTAGGCAACGTCCCGGTAAGAGGTTGGAGGATTTATAATCCTTTCAAATCTTTTTATGGCTGAATCAAATTTCGCCTCAGCCTGATAGATTTCTCCCAGGAGCAATTCTCCCTCGAAAAAAGGTTGAACATTTAAAAGACCCTGGCGGAGAGCCTCCTTTGCTTTGTGAGCCTTCCCATTTTCCCAATAACTCAAAGTTAGATTCATATATGCCTCCGGATAGTAGCTTCTAAGTTGCACCGCTTTTTTCGCCATCTGTTCTGTCTTATCATAAAGTCCCTGCTTAAGGTAAATTGCAGAGAGATTATTATAAGCTTTGTCCTCATCCGGATTCAATTGCAGTTCAGTTAGAAACTCTTTTTCAGCTTTATCATACTCCCCTTTTTTAAAAAATACCATTCCCCGGTTGAGGTGAGCCCGACTAAGCCGGGGATTTACCGCTAAAACGGAGTCATATTCCATTAGAGCCAAATCCAATTTGCCCTCTTTTAGGTAAACATTTCCCAGGCTGAAATGAGCCTGAGAGAAATCCTCCACCCCTAAGTGATAGGCGTTTGAATTGGTCAAAATCAGAAAAGGAAATAGGAACAAAATAAATAGTTTTAAGGAGAAGACATCTTTCTTAAAAAGTCTTTCTACAAACCATACCAGAGAGAAACTTGAGAATATGATCAAAAAAGGAATTGTCGGCAATCTGAATCGGGCAGTGACAAAAAACATCACCACAACGATCATGTAAGAGAAGACAAAAAGATTAGGCAAAAACACTTTTTTTCTTTGATCCTCCAGTTGACTGGAGTTTCTTTTTGCCGGACGCTTACCCACCAGCATGGACAAAACCATTCCCACCAAGCCCAAGGGACCAATAAACCAGAATCCCAAAGGTGACGTGCGGATAAGGGAGGAATATCTGCGAAAGAAGTATATGTCCTGATTATTACTGATCTCGAATCGATTCCAGAAAAGATAAAGTTTTTTTACCAAAAGTTTGAAAGCATGGGAGGGATTTTTTAAAAAGAAATCAATTCCCTTCCGGTAGTAAAAATTCGAAATCTCAGAAGGTTTTAAACTTCCACCTGTTTCCTTTTCCGCCACCTGTTGAAAGTCCCGATATTGCCAATCCTCCTTATAAAAGATGGCACTCATCCCGTCCGAATTCTTATTATTTCCTATGTAGAAATTTATGCCGCCCTGAGAAGCGATTAAAACTGAGTCTTTTCCGGCAAGCAGGTTTCTTAAGGTGACCGGCGAAATTATCAGAACACTTCCCAGGAGAAACAAAGCCGAATAAGCCAGGATCTTTTTAAATGACCTCTCTTTTTTAAAGACTAAGAAGATCCATAGCCAGACAAAAGGGATGAAGAAAAGAATGTTAGGTCGGGTGATAGCAGAAAATCCCAGAATGATCCCGCAGATAAACCATCTGGATAATTTAGGAGCCTCTCCGGCTCTGAGCAGAAGCAGTATCAGCAGAAGATCAAAGAGGACTAAAAATGAATCCAAAAGCAGTTCATTTTCAAAATACAAAAGCATCCCATAGCTGGCGGCGATCAAACCGGATACTACTGCAACTCTGAAGTTGAACAATTTTTTTGCCAGAAGATAGACTAAAACACAAGAGAAGGAGCCTATGAGGTGCTGAATCACACGGGGGATGATATAAGAATGTCCAAATATCTTGTAAACTATCGCCAGAAAGTAAGCATAAAAAGGTGCTCTGAAGAATACTTTGCCACCGATCCAATTCCCACTGGCTATGTTCTGTGCCCACACATCGTGATACAGCGGATCCATGGTGGGGGAAAAGAAATGAGGGCTGCTTTTCATCTGAAGCAGGTATATTATTCTCAAAGCGAAGGCAAGAACAAAGATTGCCAAAATCCATATTTTCTCTCTGTCTTTGTCTGGATGTGTCTTAATCATAAGAAAAATATACCCCTCTGCTTTCGCTTTGTCAAACAAAAGCAGGTATGACTATACACTATATCCTCTGAGTTTTCTGAAGAAAAGTAGGTCAAGCATGGCGAAGCCTGCTTGACAACATATTTGTCAACCAGCCCTTTGGTTCGACTTCGCTCCCTTCGACCTTGCTCAGGGACAGTGAGCGAAGTCGAACTGTCACCACCCTGTCTTCGACCCTGCACTTCGTCTCCCGCCTTTGGCGGGATGTCGAAGGAGGCTCAGACCCGAAAGGAGTTTGTCCCTCGACTTTGCCCGGGACGGTGAGCCTGTCGAACCGTCGAAGGGCGGACATGGTTGACCTACAAAATAAATCCGCTTAGGATCACTTGCCAAAACGAAAAGCATCTCTTATATTTTAATCGGTTTGTCCGACCGGGTCTGACGATACACAAGTGGTTTATTTGCTTTGGGGAGTTAATATGCCTAAAGCCCAAGCGCATGGAATACACTCGACGCGCCTGCATGCGATTATGTACGGCATGCTTTTGGTTGCAACACCTTTCGTGCTGTTGCAGAATTTCCTGGTTGAGAAGATCGCCGAGATCTCAAGTTCCTCTTTTGAACTGGGCAACATGGAACTTCCCATATCGCCCATCTTGGCTGCTGTACTAGTGATCGTGCTGCTGGTTTGGCTTCGCTCCTACCTCACCTGGACCCGGGTTCTGGCTGCCGGAATCGTTGTGCTGATGAACGCCCTGTCCCAGCAGATCACCGATTATTACTTCGATCACAACTTCTATGATCTTCAGCAAAACTGGCATTACTTCGCCTATGGCATCTTCGCCTATATGGTATACCGGGATTTAGCACCGCGAAACGTTCCACCGGCTAAGATCATGCTGATCACCTACCTGGTGGCTTTAAGCTTATCCGCCTTTGACGAGGTGTTTCAGATGCATATGAGCAGCCGGGTCTTCGACGTCAGCGACATCGCCAAGGATCTGTGGGGAAGCCTGATGGGAATCGTCTTTTTGTACTTGATCGTGACCAAACCGGGTACTCTAGCGAGGCAGTGGAAACGAATCCGTCATCGACGGCTGCAGGACTATTTGAAAAACCCACCCACCCTGTTGGTGTTGATGTTTGCTTTCGCGTTTTTGTTGCTCTGTTACAGTTCGCTTCTCTCTGAATATGAGTATTTCGGTTACGTCATCCTGCTTACCGTGGTCAGCTTCACGGCATTTCTCTGCCTGATGCACCTCAGTCAGTATCGGATTTTCAAATATGCTCTAATTGCCGCGTTTACGTGCGCCGTATTGCTGCAAGCTTATTTCTTTGTCAAATATCGATCCCACAACATCGTCTACAACAGGCACGGTCTGACCGTTTATAAGGGCATTCCCATACTTTTCTTTGATGCCATGATTTTCCCGGACGGAACCTTTCGGCTGGTGGATAAAAAGCACTACTTCAACTATCGCGACCAGGATTTCTTCAAGAAACAGCGGACGGACATCATTGTCGTATCCAGCGGCTCCCGGGGGGAGGGCGGGCACGGATTCCCGGTGAAAGATCCGGTCCAGTTCGTCTACAACCCGTACATACAGCGAGGCACACAGGTAATAATCCTAAAGAATTCACAGGCGTGCGAGATGTTCAATCGTTTGAAAGACGAGGGGAAGAATGTGTTGTTTATTCTTCACAATACCTGCTGATGGTTCACGCCAGAGCAATCAGCGCCGTAGCTGGTCGCCCTCGCGTGGCCAGACGGTTATCACATGGTTTTTGGTGCTGGTGTGGCTGGCTTTGATTTCATTCGGCGCCATTTCGCTTACCAATCCACAATGGCTGCAGGAGTGGGGGCACCAGGGTGTCCATTCCGAATCCCGTGCCTACAAGCAATACGGCGATGCATTCCTCCATCAGGGGGATTACCTCCGGGCGATCCCTCAGTACCAGAAGGCGCTGCAGATAACTCCCCAGCGGGTGAGCGTCATGATAAATTTGGCTGTAGCGTACATGTATGCCGGAGTCCCCCAGGAGGCGGATCGAGTGCTTAAAGAAGCCTCCCGGTTGGAGAGCAATCGAAAGGACTTGATCAGTTTTAATCTGGGGGAGCTTATGGAGAGACAGAGGAAGACGGAGGAAGCCATACGCTACTACAGAAAGGCCATAGGATCCAAGGTGGACCAGGGCCTGGTATACCGCAAGCTGGGCCTGCTCTACCTTGGTGCAAAGAGATACGAGGAGGCACTGGAGGCTTTTGAGAACACCTTGGCCAACCAGACCGACGTCAACCTGCCATATATGGACATGCTCCGGCGCTCTCTGGATGCTTACGAGGATGATACGGTCACATTACCGATTATTGAGGCTCAGCTTTCCCGCGGCGTCAGCACCGAGGATTTGGCACCGTATGATCTGAAAATCATTCGTTATCTACAGCAGACTGATCCGGAGATAGCCAAAACCCACAACCACCTGGCTTATATTCATGTTCAGAGGAAGGACTACTCGTCCGCAGCTCGTCATTATCAAAGGTCACTCGAAATCTGGCCCGGCAATGTCGATGCCCAGAGGGGAATTGATTATCTGGCTAAACTGCGGCAGGAAGCTCCGCCATCTGACCTTGAGCACTAATCCCATAGGTTTGCCTCAGTAGATAGGTCAGGAGCCCTGTGCTCCTGAAACTATTCTGGATTTCAGTACCCGACAGGCACAAATTTGGTGGAACAGACATTCCTGTCTGTTCTAACATGGTCAGTCAGACAGGAATGTCTGACCTACCTACTCAACGTCCGTGACGAGCAAGAGAATTCATCTTAAATGTTTATATCCATCCACGGGTGGCTTCGTCCACAGATCATGGTTGTCATCTGCGAGTTGTAAGGGCAATTCCCTGCTTTAGTGGTTCGACCTTGCTCCCTTCGACTTTGCTCAGGGACAGTGAGCGAAGTCGAACTGTCACCATCCTGAGTAAATCGAAGGACGGGACATTCCGCCCAGACGAGCGGACGGGCAGATGCCCCCGTCTGGGGGCGGTCGTCTGACCGCATGAATTGCCCCAACAACTGCCTTCCCTCCCTGCGAAGGCGTGGAACAGGGGTAAGGGGGTGAGTTTTCTTCCTATAAAAACAAATTCGTTATAACTTTTGTGGTGAAAAGGATGGCAGCAGTATTTATGGGAGACGAATGTATTTTGTATGCGCAGTTTTCAAAACACTAAAGATGAAAAAAATTAAAAAACAATCATCAGTAATGCCAGTAAGGTCAGAAACACCGGGACCGTTAATCCGCTATTTCCTTAGGTATGAACGGCATAGCTCATTTCTCAGGACGACTGAAAAGAATCGACACCAGCCATCCGTAAGTCCAGTAAGGTCAGAAATACCAGGATCGCAAGTCCGCTATTTCCTCCGGTATGAACGTTATAACTTATATTGCAGGACAATTGGAAAAACAAAAACCACAATCCGCATGTCCCTCATGTCCTCCAAGTCCCCCATGTCCAGCCCCGCCAAATGGATTTGTTTGATACATACAATACCACGGATAGGGCATCCAAGACAAAGAAACGGAATTGATTTTTGTTTTTGCCTTCGCTGTGGACGGTGGTCGTTTTATCACTTCATCTCAGATGTTTATATCCATCCAACGTTGGTTTCGTCCACAGGTCATGGTTGTCATCGGGCAAAGGTTGTAGATTGTTCATTTCGTATTTGTTCTGATCCAAACGGTATTTGTCGTAAAAACCATTCTCAAACTCATATACTTCTCAGGTATTTGGATCACATAACCTTTCCCGCCTTACTCCTGAAATATTCTGGATTTGGTGGAACAGACATTTCTGTCTGTTCTAACATGGTCAGACAGGAATGTCTGACCTACCTACTCAACGTCCGTGACGAGCAAGAGAATTCATCTTAAATGCTTATATCCATCCAGGGTTGGTTTCATCCATAATTCATGGTTGTCATTGGGCAGTGGTTGCAGATTGTTCATTTCGTATTTATTCTGGTCAAGCTGGTACTTATCGTAAAAACCGTTTTCGAACTCATACACTTCTCCGGTGTTGGGATCATATAGCCTTTCCCGCCTTACTCCTGAAACTATTCTGGATTTGGTGGAACACAGACATTCCTGTCTGTTCTAACATGGTCAGACAGGAATGTCTGACCTACCTACTCAACGTCCGTGACGAGCAAGAGAATTCATCTTAAATGCTTATATCCATCCAGGGTTGGTTTCATCCATAATTCATGGTTGT
>Ga0315544_1002434_pt1 | contig 13074 bp, 9 predicted proteins | sample SalMarSW160130MG_2_FD_202543 | JGI IMG/M metagenome (GOLD analysis project Ga0315544, IMG submission 202543) | Salt marsh sediment microbial communities from the Plum Island Ecosystem LTER, Massachusetts, United States - Salt Marsh Sediment SW1601-130 ... | reverse complement strand
GGCTTATATGTATACAGCCAAACCAAACATCTCAGTTTTCCGTTTTATAAGCCTTAGGCTTAGTGAAATAACTCTGTATTAAGGTTTGGATATGTCAAATCCTGCCAACGTGAGAGATTCCATAGAAATTGTCCTGCATGTGCAAGAATTAGCCTGCGCATCAGACTTGACTATCTTCAGTAAAGCCCTATAATATATAAAGGTAGGGGTTCGTCTCTACAAATCTCGGGTAAAGAAGCTCAGCGGAAAGCGGAGCGATAAAGACAAAACCAGTCGCCGTGATGCGGTTGGTTTATAAGCTTTGGAGACATCAGCGATTATGACTCCAGAACAACCTGTTGACACGTATACTAACCTTGACCATGAACCGCAGTTACACAAGTATTTCAGGGCTGCGATCAAGACCCATGCAAACGACCTCCATCTGAAGGTAGGCCAGCCGCCGAAATTGCGGCAATACGGGAAGCTAAAGAACACCACCGGTGAGGTGATGACACAAGAAAAGATGGAGCAGATGGTTTTCGAGATACTAAATCCAGCTCAAAAACAGTTCTTTATCGAAAACGGCACTTTAGACTTCGCCCACGAAATTGGCACCGACCATCGTTTCAGAATAAATATATTTCGCCAGCGGGGCCTGATAAGCCTCGCAGCAAGAAGAGTCAGCGCCCAAGTGCCTTCGTTTGAGAGTCTGCACCTGCCATCGATTCTTGCAGAGATATCTGGGACTAATCAAGGTCTTGTTCTTGTGGTAGGTCCTACCGGTTGCGGTAAGACAACGACAGTCGCCTCAATGGTTGACTATATAAACCACACACGCTCCTGTCATATAATCACAATAGAGGATCCCATCGAGTATTTATTCAAAGATGATAAAGCAATAGTGTCACAAAGGGAAATAGGCCTGGATGTAGCGGACTACAATGAAGCGCTAAGATATCTTATGCGACAAGACCCCGATATTGTGTTTATTGGCGAGATGCGCGATGCCGGAACGGTCGCAGCCGGCATGAGAGCTGCCGAGACAGGACACCTTGTTTTTGGAACGATGCACTCTGCAAATGCGTCCCAGGCTGTTCACCGGCTCTTGGACCTATTCCCACAAACTGAGCGAGACCTGACCAGACAAACCCTGAGCATAGCGGTCAGGGCAATCATAAGTCAGGTATTGCTACCCTGCATCGAAGAGGATATAGACAGGATACCTGCTGTAGAGATTCTTCTTGCAAATCCAGCCGTTCGCAAATTGATATCAGACGGGCGCGAAGGCGATCTGCCGAGCGTCATACGAAGTTCTCAGCAGGAAGGTATGCAGGATCTCACGAATAACCTTTGTAAGCTTGTCAAAGATGGTTCTGTGGACCCCAAGGACGCATATAAATATGCTCCAAACAAAGAAGAGCTGAAAATGGCGCTCAAGGGCATTAGGACCACCGCCGAAGGTATTTTATGAGAGTCGTCTGAGCTTGGACGTGTATTTCTGGAATTAAAGGACACCGGCTCAAATTTCGCTGCTGGGCGATGGTTTTTATATAGAACGCGTTCCTTATGGAGCAATTTATGCCAAATCCAGTACTGATGGCTATCGAGTATGGTGGTTACATATCTATAGTAAAGCTGCTTATTTTCCTGGCGTTGTTTTTCGGATGGTTAGCGCTGGTTGGCTGGGTAAATCGGGACGCCAAGGCAGTTGAGACACAAGATACTTTCTGGGTAGGACTCATTCTCGGTACAGGAGCTGCTGCTGCGATCGTATGGATGGTTGTGCCCATTTTCATTATCGGGCTGTTGCTGTACGCGATAGCTGTAGGAGCGACTTCTTTGGCGTATGTAAAGCACCGCAACACCAGAGTATTGGATTTTGACCGGGTCCTGACAGTCGGGCACATCAAAGGATTGGTTGCCAACAAGGAAAAAAAGATCGAGGCCCTGAAGAGTTTCATTTTTATAACAACTAACGGCAATGAAGTCCCCGTGCCTGAACCGCGGACGCCGGATTTCTTCGGCTATAAGACTGCCTATGAGATTCTTAATGATGCAATGTGGCGACGAGCAAGCAGTATTGTTTTCGTCCCGACGCCGCAAGATTATAACGTGACTTATCATATCGATGGCGCAGCAATTAAAAGGCCGAATCTGCCGAAAGACCAGATGGAGTATTTGGTTCGTTTCCTCAAGCAACTGGCTGACTTGGACATCAACGAAAAACGCAAACCGCAAAAAGGAAGATTCAGAACTTATAAGGTGAAGGAAGGTACAGATTGGGAAGTAACTACTGCCGGCTCAACAGCAGGTGAACAACTCAAGCTCAAGCAGACAACACAACGGGATACTATAAGGCTAAGTGATATCGGCTTAATGTCCGACCAATATGAGCAGATAAACGGTCTCTCCCAGCTTAAGCAAGGGTTATTTATTGTAAGTGGCCCAAGAAATAGCGGCGTGACAACTACATTATATGCGCTCTTGCGGAATCATGATGCTTTTATTAACAACATAAACACCCTCGAGAAACAGCCATCTACTCAACTGCCTAATATTACGCAAAACGTCTTCACTCTTAGTGATACCGGCACAACTACCTACGCCAAGAAACTACAGGTGGTAGTAAGAATGGGACCTGACATCGTTGGGATCGCCGATTGTGAGGACAGCGAAGTGGCTCAGATTGCGTGTGCAGCAGCGCAAGACGGCAAAACAGTATACGTCACACTCAAAGCGGACAGCGTGGTACAAGCGCTCGGTAAGTGGATTAAGATGGTCGACGACAGGAAGCTTGCGGCCAAGGTACTTCTTGGTATAAGCAACCAGCGGTTACTTAGAATACTCTGCTCCGAATGCAAGCAGGCTTATGCGCCCAATAAAGAACTTATCAGAAAATTCAACCTTCCTGCTGAGAAGGCAAAAGTATTACACCGTCCCAGTGGGGAGATTTTTGATAAGCGTGGTCGGGGTAGTACTTGTCAACACTGCCAGGGTACGGGTTTTGTTGGCAGAACCGCTGTATTTGAGATGATCATTTTAAACCATGAGCTAAGAAAAGCTGTAGTGAACTCAAAGGCACTATCGGAAATCGGCACACAATTTAGACGTGCCAAAATGCTTTATCTGCAGGAACAGGCGCTGCGAAAAGTCATTAGCGGAACAACAGCTATTAACGAGATGGTTAGAGTGCTGTCAGCATCCTCTAAGCGTAGAGCAAAAAAGTCAGAAGGAGCGTAGATTTCCCGATAGCCCAGATTCGAAGAATTGGAGGCATTTTAATGGTTGGCGTGGTTGCGTTACTAATCATTGCAGGCTGTGCTGTTTATCAGTACTTCAAGGGTACGGCTGTCAAGGCGTTCGCAACGATCATAATTGCCGTCTGTGCAAGCGTGGTCAGTTTTGGGTATTTTGAGTTTCTGGCGAACATGCTTACGAAGTATTCTGCCTCCCTTGCTAATTGGGCTCAGCCACTCTGTTATGTGTTACTTTTTGTCTTAGCCTTTGCTATTCTTCAGACGATCGTCACTCAACTAACTCGCCATCCGGTTGACTTGGGATTGCTGCCTGAGCGTATCGGCCGGGTAGTCTGTGGGATTTTCTTGGGCGTTATATTGTCCGGCGTGTTGCTGACAGCATTTGCAATGGCACCGTTACCGAACAAGTATCCCTACCAGCGTTTCGACCAAAGAAAGCCGGACCCTCAGAATCCCGATACAGTATTGCTGAACGCCGACGGTTTCGTGACAGGATGGTTCACCTTGATGAGTAATGGCGGTTTCAGCGCGATTAGCAATAGAAGGAGCTTTGCGGCTTTGCATCCGGCGTTCTTGGATCAGATATTCTTGAACCGACACAATGTCAAAGATGGCGTGCCAATCTTAACGAGTTCGCCGGCTATAGAAGTGCCAAAGAAAAATGGTGCATGGTATGCTCCGGATAATATAAAAGATACAGAGGGCAGGCCTATATCCGCAAGGACGGGCCACAATCTTGTGATTGTACGCGTTGGAATAAAAAAGGCCGCCCAGAAAGATGCCGGCATATTTACCCTGTCACAAGTGCGGCTAATCTGCAAACCGAGAAGTCATGCCAAAAACCCGCTTGTAGGCAAAGGCAGGAACGTTTATCCGATTGGCTACATGCAGGCTGATGATCAGTTGCAGAGAAAAAATTTGAGTGAAATAGTTAAACTGGAGCGATCTGTTTTTACCGGCAACGTCAAATACATAGACTTCGGTTTTTTCGTGCCGAATAACTTTACACCTGTACTGTTGGAGTTCAAGCTAAACAATACTGCCCTAGTACCGGCGCCTGTCTCAGTGGAGCAAGCGCCAGACGTGATACCCTTCGACGCCAAGCCATCAGAAGACCAAAAGCCTGCTGAAAGACCAGAACAGACTTCGACGGATGTTACGCCTACGCCATCGGAGTCTGAGCCTGAAGGCTCAGAAAGTCTCCCAGAACGACGTGGAGAACTCAGTGATATCAGCAGGAGCATAGTCGGCGACCAACTGGATGAGGAGTGAGTTGCGGCGCCTATATTTTGTCGAATGTCGCCGGACACTTCGGAGGGAAATAATTTCAAATATGTTTTTACCTGTCTTGAAAGGTCATGGACGGAGGTCAACCTTGTAGTTGGGCAGCGAGAGCTTAGGCTCCAGAGATAAATCTCCGATCGGGAGTTGGAGTTGTAAGTGTGGAGATTCTCTCAGATTTCTTTTTGATACCCTAACTACAAACCACCAACTCTTGCAGGTCCAGTTCCATCAGGTGCTCAAGATATGCGTTCAGCTCCTCCTCAGAGAACTTAGCGAGAAACTCTGGCTTAGCGCCTTTGTTGATTTCACAAATGCACTCTATCAATTCTCTTTTATCCATACTAAGCATCCTCGATCGCTGGCATATTATTGTTAACCTCCCCTATTATCGTTAACTTTCCGAATATCGACAGAGGCAATATTTTCTCTTTAACCGTCTGGGCATCGCGGTATGAAAAGCCCTATAACCGAAACTACTACATACCAGAAGTCTTTTTGCTGGGACCACAACATCTGGTATGAATACGTCTTAGGAGATTATCACCTATACAACTGTCCAATAAAATCCTTTGTTGTATATACTAATCCGCTGAAAAAATTTTTATCAGTTCTTTGGATTTTTCTTATTGTTTTTGTTTTGGGCAGATTGATTTGTGAATCTTTGCTATTCGAAGGGAAGAACTGCATAGCGCTAAAAGCGCGATCTGTAGGAAATTGCATTAACACGCGCTGGAAGATATCTGTCGAACTTGTTGCAATATTAGATAGCTCTTGCCGAGTGCTCTATCATAAACCTGCTGGGAGGAGAAAAATGAGGAGATTAAGAAGGACCCAGCAAAGACAGGCCAGCAGGTAACATACCGGTGAAGAACGCTTGCGGCTGACAAAGAACTCTAAGATCGGCAGGTCGCCTCCAAAACTTGAGCTTGAGCACCAGTATTTGCGAAATGCTGAAAAATCCCTTGTCCTTCAGACCCCGATTACTATATTATGAATTGTTTTAACTGTGTCGGAGGCAAATAGAAACTCTGACATAAGATTTTGGAGGTTTGAAGTGACCAATACGAACGACATTCGCAACATCATCCTGGTAGGACATGGCGGAAGCGGCAAAACGTCGCTGGCTGAAGTAATTTTGCACCAAACCGGTGTAACAAACCGACTTGGAACAGTCGATGAGGGCACAACCGTATGTGACTACTATGAGGAAGAAAGGCAGCATCAGCATTCAATACAATCCGCTGTAGTTCATACCGAGTACAAGGGCAAGCTGATTAACATCATAGACGCGCCGGGTTACCCGGACTTTATCGGTCCCGCAATCAAAGCGATACCAGCAGCCGATACTGCGGTCATAGTTATAAGTGCAGCAACTGGCATTGAAACGAACACGCGCAAAATGTTCCAGTTGGCTACGGATGCGAATATGCCGCGTGTTGTCGTAGTAAACAAGATGGATGCTGAAAATGTCGACCTGACTGAACTGATAAAGAACATTCAGGAGACATTCGGCTCGCAGTGTCGCTGTGCCAATTTGCCGGCAGCGGACAAATCATCTGTGATTGACTGTATGGAGAACGAAAGCGGTGATTCACTCGTGACAGATGTTGCCCAGGCTCATACAGATCTGATCGAAAGTGTCATCGAAGCAGATGATGCGCTAATGGAGAGCTACCTCGCTGGAGGAGAGATTTCAGCAGACAAGATTGCCTCTGTCTCCGTTGAAGCTCTCAAGGCTGGAACGCTCATACCTATAGTCTTTACCAATGCCCGCAACGGAGTTGGAGTAGCGGAGTTTCTTGACCTTGTGGTTAGATATACGCCGTCACCTGCTCAGACAAAACCCGTAGCGCTCAAAAGTAATGACCGGGTGACAGAACTAAAAGTGGACTCAACCGGTCCTCTGGCAGGATTGGTGTTTCGCATTGGCTTCGACCCGCGATCAAATATGAAATACTCTACTATTCGTATTTTCAGCGGAACACTAACATCGGACACCAGCTTGTTGCGTAACGATGAGAAGAAAGCGATCAGACCGGGCCACGTCTTGAAATCACAAGGCGGAGAAACCGAAGAGATCGACGCGGGCATCGCAGGTGACATTGTAACTCTCGCTAAGGTCGAAGAGCTAAAAACCGGAGATATTGTCCACGATGGTAGAGTTACCGGTCGGTTGAAGCAGCCGCCTGTTCCGGAGCCCATGTTCTCGTTAGCGATTGAACCGGCTACAAGAGGTGACGAGCAGAAAATAAGTGGTGCACTCGAAAAATTGTGTGAGGAGGACCCATGCTTTACGGTCAGCAGAGACACGCAGACGAAGGAATTGGTCGCCAATGGATTGGGCGAGTTGCATCTGCGGGTTATGATCGAGAAGATGGAGAAGCGCTTCAAACTTTCGGTCACAACGAAAGAGCCGAAGATTCCTTATCGGGAGACAATCACTGCAAAGGCCGAAGGCCAATACCGCCATAAGAAACAAACAGGCGGAGCCGGCCAGTTTGGCGAAGTCTATCTGCGCGTGGAACCTGCCGAGCGCAATTCCGACCCATCCTTACAGTTTAGCTGGGACATCTTCGGTGGTTCGATACCAGGTCAATACGAGCCCGCCGTTGCCAAGGGCATTAACGACGTAATGCAAAGCGGTATCGTAGCCGGATTTCCGCTGCAGGATATTAAAGTGTCAGTATATGATGGCAAGCACCATCCTGTTGACTCAAAAGAAGTGGCATTTCGCGCAGCCGGCAAGGGTGCCTTTATTGATGCGATGCAGAAAGCAAAGCCTGTATTGCTTGAGCCGATAGTGAATGTGGAGGTCACGGTACCTGCCGAAAACGTAGGCGATATAACGGGTGATTTATCCTCCAAGCGTGGCCGGGTCATCGGCCAGGAAATGCTTCCGGGCAACTTTATTGTGATAAAAGCACAGGTACCTTTAGCAGAAGTGTCACAATACACCGGCCAGCTAAAAAGCGTCACTGGCGGCCGTGGCAGCTACTCAATGTCGCTTAGCCACTATGAAGTAGTTCCACCCAACGTCCAGCAGCAGATAGTGGCACAGTACGCAAAAAAGAAAGAATCCGAATAGTTATTAACCTGATGAACATTTATTTATGGGCATCTTCTTTAAAATTACTAATAGCCAACACAATCACAACGAGATTTGTCTGATAGGAGCTTGACGAACTATCGCTCAGTGACTATGCTCCCACATGCGGCGTTCGTAAAAAAGCTAAAACAGTGGAGAGCAATCCCGTAGCCACGCGACAGCTTGGCTCTTGCATGTACCTCGTGGGAATTGCTCAGACATGGTAGGAGAAACTAGCATGGTTAATCCAAAGGCTTCATATCCTAAAGGAACCACTTTCGAAACGCGGATTCACCAAAATGAACACGCTAAGGAAACCGTAGGTGAATATGTTGTAGGTCGGTTCCTCGGCCCAGGGCAGAGTGCTTTTATTTCGGATGGAAGTAGCACCTTTTTTGTTGGGCTTTTGTTATTTGCAGAGAAGATAGTTGGCTTTAGGCTGTACACGAACAGTCTACCAATAGCACATGAATACCCACTATGGGAGACAAAGGATTGGCCCAAAGACTTCACTCTGGATGTTGCCGGTGGGATAGTTAATCCTACGTTAATGATGACCGGGCACAGAGCTTGCGAAGAGGTTGAGAAACGAATGGCAAACAGAGCACAATGGACAATTTTGTCTATACGCTTCATATTTGGGGATAGAGGCCCAGCCGGATGGGAGCCTGATTCTCTCGAGATAAAACAGGCTGCTCTCAGGGCTCCCCAAAGAGTTATATTGATTGCCGACCATAGTAAGCTCAGTCAAGAATGGGCTGACAACATTCCACTCGTATACGCTGAACCAAGCGAATGGCAAGCGCTTATGAAGTGCCCAACAACCTACGTCGTGACCACTTTGCCGCTCGGCAAAACGGTTGATGAGATGCGCGAGTTAGGTCGAACACTCCAAACCTCCAAACGTAAGCCTACAAAGCCGATGGAACGATATGCCCAAAACACGTGGCCCTTGCGTTTCGAGCTTGGGAATAAGTTCATTGAACTTGAGTGCTCGTGAACCATTTTCTGAGCAGAATTCCTGAATCATATTCAGCCGTTATGAGATAGTGCCACCCAACATTCAGCAGCAAGTCGTCGCCGCCTACGCCAAACAAAAGCATGAATCGTGACCCGGGGCCAGTGACCCGAACGAGCCACGAGCGACGAATCACAAACTAATTGTTTTCGTTAGTTTTGTGCAGTGCCTGCTCGGCCCGTTTGCTTTGTGCGAAATCATCTCGAGGAAATCCAGGCCGCTCAGAGGATATGAAAATTTGGACGCTGCTATAAATGGCAGGTTCAGCTCGACGACTAATCTGGCTAACTTAGCAATATGACGAGTAATATCAGGATGGATATGCCCGCAACTGTTCCTAAAATCAATATCGCCATTCGGTAGCGAGCAAGAATCTCCTCGGCGCCGGATCCTTGCTCGGCCTCAACGGCATCTCCACTTTCCAATTGCTCAAGCATTGAGACATCGAATCTTCTGTGTGCTTGAAGCGGCGGGCGGCCATCCCGAAGGCCCTGCAAATCTGTAAGCAGCTCTTGAACATTTTTGTAACGATCCTCGCGGCGTTTCGCCATCATAACTTCGATAGCTTCGGAAGTGCCTGCTGTCAGTGATGTGTTGATGTGATCGGGTGGAATAAGTCTTTCTCGCAGATGCTTTCTCATGATCTCTGCAGAATCATCCGCCATGAACGGCACTCGGCCGGTCACCATGTGGTAAAAGGTTGCACCGAGACCATAGATGTCTGCCCGGCCGTCGATATCTATTTTGCCTCGGATCTGTTCCGGTGCAATGTAGTAAGGCGTGCCGTAAGCTTTACCCGCCTCACTCTGTGCTGCTTCGATATCTGTAGTCTCACGTGCCAGACCCATGTCGGCAAGTTTGACGATGCTCTGGGTGTTTATCATTATATTCTTAGGCTTGACATCGCGGTGAACAAGGCCGTGAGCATGGGCGTGTTCGAGCGCGTGCGCGACCTGGATGATTATTTCGATGGCCTCTTGTTCATCGAAAACCTCGCCAGCAGATAAATCATCTGCTATAGTTCTGCCTTCCACATACTCCATCACGAAGTAATGGTATCCACCTGCCTCGCCAACGTCGATGGCCTGGACGATATTGGGGTGGTTGAGTTTGCCGGCAGCTTGGCCTTCCTTGTAAAACCGCTCCACATATTCCGGATTTTCACTGAACCGTTTTGGCAGAACCTTTATTGCGACTGTGCGATTCAGGCTCAACTGCTTTGCCTTGTAAACGACCGCCATTGCACCGGCGCCGACTTTGCCAAGTATCTTGTAGCCTGGAATCTGGTGGGCGGCAGCTTTGCTGTCCTTTAGAGTGTTCTTCAACCTTTCGGCCTGAGTTTTTGTGATATAACCCAGTTCGATCATAAGGTCTTTGAGCATTATGGGATTGACCTTACGGCGGGATTCAAGCTTTTCGATGGAGCGACGCAGTTCTTCATCTGTGCACAGACCCTGGTCCACAGCTATCCTGCCGAAAACCGTGTCGTAACTTGTCTCGTTACTCATTTGTATCCCGTGAAACGGGAGTTGCCTCCTTACGCTGAAAGGTTGATTTGTAGCTTATGATTATTACATCCGATAACAAACTCATGGGTGCCCATTATCGATATAGAAAAATCTTTGTCAAAAGAATTTGCTTTTTTGTCTGCAAAGATATCGCCCGTTCAAAAAGGAAATCGGCTTTTTAGGGTTTCCAGTTTAACGGTTTTTACTGGAGTTTATCGGGTCTGTATTAAGCGACTGCTGGTTTTTTAGTGTTGACCTCACGTTGAAAGTCGCTAAACTGACGGTTTCTCGAAAATTTGTATGATTTGGTTGATGACCGATTAGGAGTTCGTAGGTGAGCTATAACTGTGTGGTTTTAGCTAAGCAAGTTCCTGATACTAAACGAATTACGGGCCGGGTGATGAATGATGACGGTACTGTGAATCGTTCTGCGCTGCCAGCTATTTTTAATCCCGAGGACCTCAACGCTCTGGAGCTGGCGCTTCAGATTAAGGACAAGTTTGGCGGCCATGTGACGGTTATCACAATGGGGCTACCGGCGGCAAGCAGGATCCTGCGAGAATCTCTTTTCCGTGGCGCTGATGATGCTATTCTAATAACCGATCAACGATGCGCCGCCAGTGATACCTTAGCGACCAGTTACATCCTGAGTTGTGCTGTTAAAAAAATCGACTATGATATAGTCCTGTGCGGCCGGCAGGCCATCGATGGCGATACTGCACAGGTCGGACCTCAATTGGCAGAGAAACTCGGTATCACACAGATAACTTATGTGGAAGCGCTCACAGAGCTTTTGGATAAGACCATAACAGTACGCCGGAACATTGGAAATGGCTGGCAACTTGTAAGGGCGAAACTGCCGGTTTTGCTAACGGTTACAAGCGATGCAAATGAGCCGAGGGTTGCTGCTGCTAAGAAGATGATGAAATACAAGAACGCACGCACGCCGATCGAGGTGGAAAGAGAAGTCAGAAGCCAAAGCACAGAAGACAGAAGGCAGAAGGCGCAGTGTTTAGCTCCCACCCCTGTGGTGGGGGGTAGAAGTCAAAAGCCTGCTCTGAGCGCAGTCGAAGAGACGGAAGGCAGCGAAGAAGAAATTAAAAAGATAGTCGAGAAGACATGCAGCGAGTTAGGCGAAAAGGGATTATTAATTAAACAATGGGACTTGAATTCTGTTGGTGCGGATTTGAGCTGGTGTGGCCAGAGCGGCTCACCTACCAAGGTCCATCGCATTCAAAGCGTTGTCCTTGCCGCGAAGCAGAGCAAGGACATTGAGCCAACTGCCCAAGGCATCTCAGATATGATACACGAACTGATTGAAGATAAGATTATCGCGTGAATTGTGAACTCAGAGTTTATAATTTATGAACAGCGAGTAAGATTTAATGAGGCTATTGGGGAGACGATTTATGCCAAGCGGCTATGGAAGCCATGCTGATTACATGAGTTGGGTTGATGAAGATGCCGAAGACCGGTAGTCTTGGCAGGATTTTCAGAAAAGTTGCCAGTGTTCAAAGGCTTGACGCGTGTCCAGCCGTGACGAAGGCAGATTTTATTAGGGGTCGATTTCTGCGACCAGAAAGGAAAGTTCGATGAATATTTATGTGGGTAATTTGTCACGCGATGTTACAGAGGATGATTTGCGTCAGGCTTTTGAGTCTTTCGGCGAGGTCAACTCCATCAACATCATAAAAGACAAGTTTACTGGTGAATCCAGAGGATTCGGGTTTGTAGAAATGCCCACCAAGACCGAGGCTGAGGCTGCGATTACCGGCATGAACGGTCAGGATCTGAAAGGCCGAGCCTTAAATGTGAACGAGGCTCGCCCCAGAGCACAGGGCCGCAGGCCCGGTGGCGGCGGTGGCGGTGGTGGCGGACGCGGTGGTTTTGGACGTGGCCGGGGCGGCGGCGGTGGCGGTGGACGCCGATACTGAAGATCGTAAGCGACGCCAAAGCTTAGAGGCTCGAATTCGTATGATTGACGTGAACAGACGAGGTGAGGTATGGGTCTTTGCTGAGCAGCGCAACGGACGCTTAGAAGATACACCGATCGAGTTGATGAGCAAGGCACACCATTTGGCTGATGCACTTGGTGTGAAACTGGTCGCCGTCATCTTAGGTGGTGGTGTTAGAGACCTTGCAGCGAAGTTAATACAACATGGGGCTGACAAGGTTTATGTGGTTGAACATCCACTGCTTCGCGTATATCAGACGAACAGCTACGCAAAGGTGATGTGCGACCTTATCCTTAAGTACAAGCCGCAGATTGTGCTATATGGTGCAACCGTAATTGGCAGGGATTTGGCCCCTCGGATCGCAAGCGCTATAAAAGCAGGCCTTACTGCCGACTGCACAGACCTTCAGATTGGTGACCATAAAACCGCGAAAGACGGCAAGCTGCACAGAAATTTGCTGTTTCAGATACGACCTGCGTTCGGCGGCAACATAATAGCCACGATTATAAATCTTGACCGTTGGCCGCAGATGGCAACTGTGCGCGAAGGTGTGATGCCGATACCGCAGGCCGATGCCAAGCGCAAAGGCGAAATCGTCATAGAAAATCTCGAAGTGTCTCAAGAGGATATCTCTCTTGAAATTCTTGATGAGCATCAGCGGCCCAAAAAAGTGGACCTTAAGGCAGCAAGAGTAATTGTAGCTGGCGGAGCCGGCGTGGGCAGCAGAGAGAACTTTAAGCTCATCTGGGACCTAGCAAATTGCCTCGGCGCTGCGCCGGCAGCTACCAGGGCCGCTGTGGACCTGGGCTTTATCGATAAGGACCATCAGGTTGGTCAGACAGGTACAACCGTCAGGCCCAGCCTTTATGTTGCCGTCGGAATTAGCGGTGCTATCCAGCACCAGGCAGGAATGTCACAGAGCCAGAAGATAGTTGCGGTCAACACCGATCCGGATGCTCCTATCTTTCAGATAGCACATTATAAA
>Ga0315544_1002433_pt1 | contig 13076 bp, 10 predicted proteins | sample SalMarSW160130MG_2_FD_202543 | JGI IMG/M metagenome (GOLD analysis project Ga0315544, IMG submission 202543) | Salt marsh sediment microbial communities from the Plum Island Ecosystem LTER, Massachusetts, United States - Salt Marsh Sediment SW1601-130 ... | reverse complement strand
GATGGAGGTTCATATGGCCGCATGAAGCCAGCCTCCTTCGCTATGCTCAGTCGCCTGGCTTCATGATAACACCAACAGGAATATGAAAACAAATGTGACAACTTTTAACCAGGACTTGACATTTGTTTGTTGGTTCGTGGGTATTGCGTAATCCCTTGGGGATGCCTGACGGCAGTGATGGCTTACGCCGGTCGAAAGTAATTGGCCTAAATTCTATACCCTAAACGCTATCAATAGTATAATACAACCGCGGTATTGAAATGCATCTGGGAAAATGAATCATCATTTACTGTGTTGATTTTGTGGCAGTTTTTGTGGAACTTACGGCATTGTTTGTGGCTGAATATATAAAGAGACGCAATTCTTTCTCAGATAGTGGATATATAAAACTTCTAACTTGACTTAGAACTCTTTATAGGTGCCACCTTGTCATACAATTCCTCAGGAACCTGCAGATAATGCTTTGCTGAGATTTCGATATTATGTCCAATCCAAGCGTTATTCCCGTTCTGATCGCCAGGTCACGCCAGCAGACGGGAGGGTTCCGACTTTCGGCGTGGCCATTGTAACGGGCATTTCGACAGGTATTTTTTCGAGGCTTCGAACTACTTTTCCGAGTTTTTCTCGTGTGATTCTCACCGGCCGGATGATCAGTTCGGGGACACTGTAGGTCCAAAGACAAGAATCGTAAAAGGTCGGATCCTGCTGGGGCAAAGGTATGGGCTTGCTGGCCGTACCGTCCTCGTTCAGATAGGCAAGATATATCCGGGTAAATACGCCGTAATCCCGCTTGCTGCTGAACGCAATCCACCTGCTGTTGCTGGAAAAACTGTGCCATGACTCGCTTTTGTCACTGTTAATATCAAGTCTGTGATATTCGAATCGCCCCGTCTTTTCGGCATCTTCAAGGTCAATAATATACAGATCACTACTTGTCTGATAAACAGGGAAACAGCCGTAATTGCACATACAGAATAACAGCCATCTTCCATCAGGACTGACACGCGGCAAAAGGGCGCTCAGTCCTGTATCCTCAGCCGACAACACTGTCTCAAGCGGCCCCCACTCACCCCCGTCGATGTCATAATCTGTCCGGACAAGGTCATATTTTATCTGGTCATACTCTTCAGGAACTATTGTTCGATCTGTCCAGGTTATCGGTGCGCTGCAAAAATACAAATATCGTCCATCAGGCGACCATGTTGGATAAGTTTCCAGACAGTTGCTATTTGCAAGATCTGATGTCGTTTTCACAGTTCCCGAGTCAGTCAGATAGTAGGCCACTAAAGAATCAAAATCAATCACATCTCGAACTTCATTTGCCGCCGAATGCAGAAAAAGCTTGACATCATTCACAGAAAAAAAGGCTTGGCGGCCGCTTGGGTGCCAGGAGGAATATCCGAATTTCGTACCGATCTTTTTTACTTCGCCGTCTTCGATCAACAAAGCTGCACTTCCATAATCCGTACTTCGGATTCCGATCAGCATCTTGTCGGGCTTATTTTGCAGGAATGTGTGACAGTTCAGACATCCGTGCTTAAAATATCCATTGTCCAAAATAAGAGACTCATGAAAATTATTCAGATCACGCTGATATATACCCATCTCTCTCCAGGTCCGATGGCCCGGTCGAATCTTTCTGTACACAAGAAAGGCATCTATATCTTCTTTTGCAATTGTGTTGGTGATGGTTTTGAAGCGGGACCATTGTTTCTTTCCTGTGTCAGAAGCTCCCGCAGCACTCCCGGATTTGACAAAGATATCCATACTAAGCTGCCGGCCCCTGTTGAGATCAAGAAGGTTATGCCAGGGCTGCTCCGGAATCGTAATCTTGCCGGTTCTGCTGAATATTTTGATCGGTTTCCCTGTTTCCGAGTAAATTCTCACGAAGTACTCTGAGCCTTCCTGTTGTATGACAAAGTTCAATGGAGCTATATTCGGCGGGATGATGGTGTCATAGTATTCGGGTCGGATTTCTGCAGGACTATCGATATCATTATATTGCATAATTACCTGTTCGTTACTACGGATCGCGTAAAGTAATGCAAGAGCTAAAAACGCACAGCCTGTGAGTCCATAAACATACTTTGCCCTTTTAGTGTTATGTTTTTTAACTTTATCTGGTTCCTGCAATCCAGTCATTCTGTCGTTCCTGAAGTCCCATAGAGAAAATAGAAGAAATATGTGTTTCCGTACTTACTCGCCAGCTCGTTATATGCGGCTTGTTTGTTAGAGCCATAATTATGCAGTATTCGACCGAAATCATCGATTCGCTGCCTTAATGAATCGCTCGGCCGGTAACCGCTGATGCGTATCCGTTGCCCGGTGCCTGCTACATAAGTAAGACAGGCTTCTTCAAAGTGTGTGGGCACCTGGGAATAGCCAAAATCTTTGAGACGGTTAATGTTCTGAATAAGATTACCCAAATGTCTTTCCAACATGTAACAGGCCATTAAATACTCAAAAGCCATTCGATTCCGGCTGTTCTTCTCTAACAGCAGAGCCAGCATTGTATGTATTGGTATCGTCTGCGTGCAATAGTCTTTGTCGAGGGAAATTGATCTCAGGTGTTGAATGTACTTGTCTGTTGAACAATTTGGATCGGTTTCGAGCAGCTTTAAATATTTTCCGGCCCACTTACTGTAAAAGAGTGTTTTATCAAGTGTGTTAAGATAAACTCGCGCAGAGTCAAAATTAGCCTTTACAATATTAATCAGCACCAGCCTCTGTAAAATCATGGGACGGTCCCCAAGTCCTTCGAGACATTCGGTCAGGTCATTTTCCGCCATGTTGACCAGACCGATATCCAGATAGGCGTCGAAGTTCCGCCAGTAATGCCATCTGTATGCAGGATTTGATAGAAACAGATAATCCGGATCCTGCGGCCACGAGAACATCTCATAGCCAAGGCGACTAGTGTTATATAAAGCTTTGTTAACCGAATGGACTACAAGTGGGTTGGTAGGATCATTCCGAGCAGCCTCAATCAATTCCGGCCACATCCTGTGGTATGCATAGTAATCGACTTTCAGCAGGGTTCTGAGATTTTCCTTACGGGAAACGAAAACAGCAGTGCCTGTGACGATAAGCAAAAGCGATGTTTCTACTATCCATCTGAATTTTGATGACCGTCTATACCAGTTAAATATCCTCACTATTAGATTAAGCGATTTCACCTGACGGTTTTTATCTGTCTTTGTATTGCTCTGTTCTTTTAACCGACGTAGTCTTTTCAGGAGTAATTGCCAGAGACCAAGTATAAGAAGTATCGCGGGCGGGATTAGAAAGAGACAGTAGATAAATATAACTCCTCTCCTGCGAGTTTCGTAATATAGAATTTTCCAGGAAAAAGGCAACAGGTCGGAATAAGCATTGACAACACTGACACGGAATATGATAAGGCCCATAACGTACGGAAGAACAGCGGCGGTCAACAGGTAAAACAGGCCTGTTTTCCACCGATTTCTGAAAAGCAGTTCGTAAACCGTGCAAATAACCGCAAATAACAGAAATGCACCACCGGCAAGATAATACAAGCCTACAGACAGTAAAAGGAAAATACCTGTTTGTCCGGCGGGATTGATACGGGATAAACTCACCTTGAAATACAAAAATGCAAAAATCAACGCGGCCAGTAATGCCGTCGTTGTTGTGAAAAAGTAGGTATACCGTGTGTAGCTGATAAGCACAAAAAGCGGAAGAATATAACATATACCGCGAAGACGTGAGAAGTTTACAGTTTTCCGCAGATATGCCATACATGCGCCGAGCAGCCATGCTTGCACTGTGACAATGAAAGCTCCGGCCCATGAATAATAGAAGAACTGGGACAGGAATGCCGAGACATATTCGACGAGTCCGCCTGGATACGATAGAAACGTCTTGAAAAAAGGCAAGCCTTTATAAAAGACAGGAAAATTGGTAATAATACCTGCTCCGTGGTACAAGAATCGTAAATCTACATAAAACCGCAGATATATATAGAAAAGGGAGAAAAAGATCAAAGCTCGAAGTGAAATACCAATTCTTAAATAGGCGTGGTTCTTTACATGGGATTTATATCTTATACAGTTCTGCAGAATTTGAGGCCATCGCAAAATTTTTTTCCGGATTCCAAGCATTGCTCTAAATGTTCGATACGTCTTTATCTTTTAATATTGAAATAGTACATCTTAACATAAAGACAAAGCATATCAGGCTCATAAAATAATACAAACACAAACAACCCTCAGAGGTATAATTGTTAAAACCAACGAATCGGATTGTTCAGACATCATGTTTTCCTTGAAGCTTACTCATACTGATTTTACCAGATGAACGCTTATTGTCAAGAAAATGTGAGCATAACTCACGGGGCATCCGGTTGGAAATCCAGTGCAACCGTTCAGGCTATGAGGCGATTTCTATATCTTTCTGTGACTTGTGGGATAAGAACTGTATAGCAGCAATCCAATCCTTACAAATTGCACTTTCACCGGGAACATGGCACAGGACGGCGCCGGGATTTACAATTTGCGGAGCAGTCATTTAATCCTGACCAACTGTATATTCAGCACCAACTCAGCCGTAACTTCGGGCGGTGGAATTTATAATCATGGTAGTGATATTATTTCGACGAATTGTACATTCGCTCAAAACTCTGCACAAAACGGAAACGCTATCGCTTGCATCACAACATACTATCTTTCTCCAAATTATATTAGTCTTACTGGATGCATTCTTTGGGATAATGGTGAAGAAATATGGATTAAGGGTAATTATACCACAATGGAGATTACTTGCAGCGATATCCGGGGTGGATGGGATGGCCAAGGTAATATTGGTGTTGATCCATTGTTTTCTGATTCAAATAATGGTGATTATCATCTAAAATCTCAGGCGGGAAGATACGATCCAGTTAGCTAAAGCTGGGTAATTGACGATGTAACCAGCCCATGTATCGACGCCGGTGATCCAAATACGCCGGTTGGCGATGAACCAATGCCAAACGGCGGGATTATCAATATGGGCGCCTACGGCGGAACCGCCGAGGCTAGTAAGAGTCCTGTAAACTGAAAAATGGATTGAAAAAAGCTTACATTTTTCCCAGAAATTAGAAGACGATGGCGGCGTAGCCGACGCTGTCGGCGCTTGAGGTTCCCATTCTGGTGCGCATTACTTCATTACTGTTGGTATGAGCGAGCAGGAGGCCCTTTTTCGAGCCGAGCTTTTTGGCCGCTGCAATCGTCGCCGCCGAAGCGCCGGGGCCACAGGCGTTGCGATTCTCCGCGGCAGTGGCCAGCAGGGCCTGCGGCTCAAGCTTTAGAGCGGCATCGATAAATTTCTTATCGTTGACCGACACGGCCCATTGGAGGGCCTTGCTGTTGACTCCCATCGGCGTAAAACCGTATCGCGGGCCGTAATGGGTCAAATCCGTCGAGCCGATACAGACGATTTTCTTGTCTTTGCTGCGACTGATAATCTCGCCGACATTCTCACCCAGCGTTATTGCCTGCTCTGAGGGCGGAACCAGAATCGGCAGTATCTTGGCACCGGCAAAAAGATACTGAATGAACGGGACCTGCACTTCGATACTGTGTTCGTTTTGATGTGCACTGCGGTCGCTTCGGCCGGGACCGGCTTCGAGGACTTCGTCGGCCAGCTCCTCATCGACAGAGGCCTGGCCCAGCGGCGTTTCCCAGAATCCTCTGTCGTAAACTGCCGGTACGCCGCCGAAATAACTATGCGCCGCCCCGAATATGATAAAAGTATGGACCTTTTCATGCTGCTGCCTGATCGCCGTGAAGACCATCGCGGCCAGGCTGCCGCTAAATGTCCAGCCGGCGTGCGGAACGATACCCGCTACTATCGTCTCAGGCAATAACTCACTGGAAACTATCGCATCGATGAAAACATTGATTTCGTCTATGCAGGCATCGTGCTGACCGGGATAAAACTGGCCTGCAACTATTGATTTTCTCGTTTGCATCTTTGGCACCCCTTAGCTGATGCTCGATTACTAATTCAACTCAATCCCCGAATATAAAATTTCTTCTATTCTTCAGGCCTTCGCTATGCAAACTTGCGTTCGGAACACTTAGCCGTTATTATTACCGCATAATCTGGAACAATATTGTAACCTATAACAGAGAGAAAACAATGGTATCTGAAAAAAATACTACCGTAGCAGTAGTGATGGGTTCGGACAGCGATATGGACGTTATGCGAAGCTGCATCGAGCAGCTCGAGGATTTCGGAATCAAACCGACGGTGCGTATAATCTCGGCCCACCGCACGCCGGAAATCGCCGCCGAATTCGCCAAAAATGCAGCCGAAAAAGACATAAAAGTAATAATTGCCGCAGCCGGTATGGCGGCCCACCTGGCCGGCGCCCTGGCGGCGCATACGAGCTTGCCGATCATAGGTGTGCCATTAAGTTCCAGCTCCGGGCTTAATGGTATCGACGCCCTGCTTAGCACCGTTCAGATGCCTCCGGGCGTACCCGTGGCAACGATGGCCATTGGTAAAGCGGGCGCCAGGAACGCGGCCGTATTTACAGTGCAAATACTGGCACTATCCGACAAGAACCTCCGCGAAAAACTGATGGAGTTCAAAAAGGCACAGGAGAAAAAAGCCATTGATAAAGATTCGGGCGTCCGGTAAAATCGGTGATTTCTGCTCAATAACGGAAAAAAGTTGCCTTTTCTCTTGCAATTCTGCGATTATTTTCATATAAATATTATTGACGACCATCGCTGTCCTTCTTTTTTTTTGAGGTATCGAATCGCTAAAGCCTGATCACCGGCGAGCTTCTCGAGATCGGCAACCTTTTTTTGCAGATATTCGACGTGCCCGGAAGCTCTGCCGACCGGCCTGCCGATGCCATTTCTAAGTAACTCCATTGCCCTGTCTTTGAGCTTGTAGGCGTAGGTATTGCCGATATCCCATTTCCTGCAAATCTCCGCGACAGACATCTTTCCGCTCAGCATTTCCAAGGCCATTTCTAATCTCTGTTCATCTGTAAATTTTGATGCTCTGGCCATCCTTGAGACTCCTTTACGTGATCCGCCGACGTGTAACTCCAGCAACCCTACGGGTTACTTCCGTTACACGTCTTGGATTATAATCCATACCCTATTCGGTGTCTCATACTTTCACGGGGCCAGTATATCCCCTATACACACTCTACCTTTTCTATTTACGAATCATACATTATGCTTTTAATCCTGCCCGTGATATTTAAAAAAACAGCCTGATAATATGTATAACTTAAGCTTTTAGGGTAAATACTTATCTGCACATCAAAACGGCCCGCTTCCTCATGTTTTCTGAATATACCATTCTTGCCCTATTCCAAAAGGCAACGAATATCAATTTGCCTATACCATCGATATTAGCTATAACCTCTTGCCGGGCGAGTGACTCATTGTCTTTTTCACCCCTTTTAACCTTTCAAGACAAAATCTAACAGGTAATCGGTGTTTTCTTGCTATCGACATAAATACCATTTTTTTTGTATTAAACGGATAAAATTTTCTTAATTCCGATATTGAAATTTCACATAACCCTATACCATTAAAGATTTAACGATGCTTTTCACCTCGCCGTCAACCAACATATGTTAAACAGGAAAACCTCGGAAAGATACAACGACTAAAAAAAACTTTCCTTTCAGGATGTCCAGTCCGATAAAATAAGAGCCGTTATTATACCTTCAGCAACGCTTACCCAATTTATTCACGCGGAAAGTGTGCTGATAAGTGATTAGTAATTAAGACCGTAAAAATATTAAGGAAGGAGTAAAGGAACGTTTGTTCTCAAAGTAAAAGAAAAAGCAGCGCCCAACGGGAAATTAATGCATAGAAAGGAGGCGGCGGCAGTAAGAGCAAAGCAAAGCCTATTACTATAAACCAGGAGGGTGTTTTAGGGATGAATCTAAAAAAGAAAAGGATTTCAAATTAAGGAGAATGACCATGAAAAAGTTTAGTTTCATATTATCCGCAGTTTTTATGCTTACCTGTTGCCAATCTTTCCGCGTCTATGGCATCGTATGCAGCGACGGTACATCAACCGTAGCTTCTACAAATGAGGTTACCTCTATAAACAACCAAAACATGCAGGGCCAGGGCTATGCAACCGCCGAAGGCGGTGATGCGTCCGCTTCTGCTTACAGCGGCGACGCAAGTTCCGGCTCTATCTCTTCTATCAGCACCAACTCGATAAACAACTACAAGGGCCGTACCTCGCCGATTTCAACAATACTGCCGTATTTACCTTCATGGACGCACGGCGGCTGGGGCATTTTGCAGACGTATTTCCCAAACGGCCCAAGCAGTAATATGGCATACGAACGGGTAATCTATCCTAAAAATTCACAAGATATAAAGGAGCTAAAGGGCGTTCTTAAATCAATTCCTCACGATGGACCATTAGACTTCCTTGGCGGTGTTATAAACGACGTCGCCGCCGTATTCGGAGCACCGGACAACTTCCATCACGGCAGAGGATTTGAAATAGCCAGCTCTATTGAGCGTAAACGTCGTCCGGAAGGCAAACCGCTCCTGATATTTATCGATTCGAACATAGACAGGAACGTATTGAGAGATTTAGGCTTTGCTTATGTCGGCCGAGTTTCCCTGGAAGGTAAATCAGAACGTAACTGGGACCAGGTTTATAAGGCTGCTATCGCAGAGACCCTGCCCTGGGATGTCGATATGATAATTATGTCCGGCGGTATGAAAGGCGTTACCGTAGGCTCTAATTTCTCATTCCCCACCGCCGCCGGCGCCTACAGCCAGCTTAACTATTCTCTCTCTATGTTTGGAGGCGCTTCAAACGGAGTAACCGAAGGCAAGGGCGTGGCGATGGTCAGCGCAGAATGTTTCCGTTATTACCCGCGGGCCATTCAAAGAAGAGCCATACCCCAATCGTTCTATGACAAAATCCATGCAAGTGCTGCAGCCAGGCAAACTTCGGCTACCGAAAAACCCAAAGACAGAACTGAGGTAGCCAGGGAAATAACTTCACAGACTGCGCCGGTCTTACCTAAAGATGGGGATAAGACAACAAAACAGCGACCCGGAATTGAAATCAGTCGGGAGCTTTACGAGATGGCGGGATTTAACTCGCAGCAGCAGTTAGACTATATGGTTATTAAATAATCGTTAAGGAAAATGGAATTCTACAAAAATTTACTCTGGTTATTTAAGGACGAGGAGAAAGGAGGTAGTAATCAAGGACAAGACAACGGGGGGCAAATTCCGTGTGTTGATTGCCGACGATTCGCCGGTAGTCGCAAGTAAAAAAAATTAACAATAAAAAGGAGTTTATAAAATGTTAAAGAAAATTGCTATCTTTATGACAGTACTATTGATGGCCTCTCCCGTCACCCTGGCGGACTCGATACTTCCAGGATCAGTTCACCAGATGCAGACTTTTACCGTCGGCGACACGGGCAATACCGGCATGGGTATTGTTCTGACCCTTACTCACGGCGACGCAGGCGCCGGCGCCACCCAGAATTTGTATATCGACAATGAGCAAAGTTCCCCCTGCAATACAAATCCGTGCTGGGAACCCTGCTTCAATTTTAATAAGAGTTGTGGTTGTGACGATGATTGTGACGTTGAGGCCCTCCAGACTCAGGATGCCGACCTGGAACAGGATGCATCAGCCCATGGTAACTGCGGAATTATCAACGTCAACACCTTTATGGACGCAGGCGGTGATCAGGAGCAGTTTATCGGCTTCAGCACTGACACAAAATCACAGATTCAGTGTCTCGGAGTGGCGGCACAGCAGGTACTGGCAAGATCAGATGGTGCCGGCGGCGGTGACAGCACAAACGATGCAACTTTGTCGCAGACGCAGGCCGGTTCGAATGCAGCCGGCAGCGTTTATGAGTCTTCTACGATTGACGCTCTTCAAACCAGCGGCACAGGTGGCGCTGCCAATTCGACCACCGCACTGGCGACTTCACTGATTGCTACTACGACACAGGCTCAGATGGTTTATTAAAACTGACCGCTCGCTAAAGCGGAATCTGCGGGGAGCCCTCAAACTTGATATCCTGTTTAACCAGAGGGCAATTTTCGGGGCTCCCCTTTTTATCTGTGCATTTTGGCATTAGCGAGTCGGAAGTAACTTAATAAAATGAACCACTGTATTAAACAAAAGGAGTTAAACAAAATGTATAAAGGATTTGCACTTTCACTAGCGCTTCTCCTTCTGCTCTCTTCTGCAACCCTTGCGGATATCAACCAGGCACAGGTATTCAATATTGACTCATCCAGTGTCGGTGTTCTTACCGGAACATCTACAGGCTCAGTGGTAAGCTTTAACGCAACGCCTATAACCACTTTTCAGATGGTTAACGACGGTAACGGCGGTACCAAATATATGCAGGTTTCGAATTCTACGCTTGTACAGACTGCAGTTACCGCCGGTTTATATGGTGATTACGGGTTTTCACAAAACGCCATTGTTGCAGGCAATCAAACACAGTCTTCTCTGCCGGGTTACTTCTCGTTGGGGATACAAAGCCAGAGCCTTGGTGCGGTGTTTTCGCAGAATACGATTTCCAATGGTGCTTTTGGTTCCACGATTGCCATACAAAACTTCATCGGGTCAGGTGGGCAGATTATTACCTCTCCGTATGGAGTCAGTGCTAATTTCATAGCTGTCGGAGTTGATTCAATAGCAGGAGTTTTAGTTAACAGAAGTTTGACGATTAACCGTCTCGGATTATAAGGTACAGAGTCGTATTGAGGTCGCTTAGAAAAGATACTTCTGCTTTTTTTTGCCCTGAGAAGCACTAATGCGTATGAAAAACTCGAATAGAACGGTCACTTTTTCAAGGATGACGGTTTTTGACATTCAGGGAAGATTTGTAGAATTTCCGGCAAAACCAACCCCCGACGGGTTGGCGGCAATTTCTCAAAAACCGGTGGCCGTCTTCGTCGAGAACGAATACCTCAGCAACCAGCAATTGCATAACAGTGTCTTAATATTAGGGTCGGAGGAAAGATTTCCCAAGGCGAACCTCTTACCGGTTTTTATATTCAACAGAAGCCGGCAGGGCCGGTCCTGTATTAGTGTTTCACAAGCTAAGCAGGCAATAACTTTTAAGCACCGTGCGCCGACGATTGGCCGGGACAATTCACATTTCGGGAATAGTTAGAATGACATAAAGGATACAAGGCCACCTACAAAAAAGGACTTTTTTCATGGTCGTAGTCCTTGGGAGCTTTAAGGCGACCCTTTTATCGTAAAGGGTAAAATCGTACAGCTTTGGAGCTCCCTGTTTTTTTGTAAGTCTCCGCCGCCGTGTTATTTTGAGTCAACTGCAGGAAAACTACTCTACCTGCGTCTCCTGCATTATTTTATTTCCACGATCGAGTTATATTCACCGAACGGATTGAGTTCCGTCAGCTCGTTATACGGGTCCTGCTGCCACTGCCCGTCAACAACAAGCCTGTATCTGTATCGGCCTGCAGGCAATTTCAATTCCGTCTGCCAGACACCGCCGTCTCCCACCTTTTGCATAGGCGTTTCCTGCGGCTGCCAGTTATTGAAATCACCGGCTATCTGTACGTTCTGGGCACGCGGATAAAGCGTTACAAACACTATTGCATCATTTATCTGATCGACGCCGTAATAATCTGAGAGCTTGGCGGCGGTACTCTCTTCGGATATTTCCGCTATCGGGATGGGAAGCTTTTCCGGTTCTTCATCAGAATGTGTTTCGGGCTCTTTCACGCTCGCTTCGAGCTCCTCCCATGCGTTGGCTTCCACGGCTGCGAATTCTCCCTCATCTATATGAAGCTCAAGTTCTTCATCCTGCGGTTCCGGCTTAAGTTTCTCCTGGGATTTTGTCGCCTGTAACAACTCATCGGCGGTAGAGCTTATGGCTTCGAGCTGACCGGCCAGGGAGTTGACGTAGTCGTGTCGCTGCCGCTTCGCCTGCGAGCTTAAAATCTCAGAAGCCAATGAGCGAAAATCTTTCTGGCCTTTGCTGGCCGGATCATATTCGCTGATAGGCTGACCGAAACTGGAAGCTTCCTTGATCTTGGTATTGAAAGTAACGATCGTATCGAACATTTTATCGCCGAAATGGTTGCGTAATTCAGCTAATATTTCTCTGGCCATCTTCGTCCTTATATCATACATAGTAGCCAGTACGCTAACGTTTACTTCCTGGTTTGTCCGTTTGCAGAGCACGCTAAGTGTTTCAAGCTGCTTGCTGAGTCCATGGAGTGCAAAATAACCGGTTTCAACCGGTACGACAATATCCGTGGCCGCCCTTAATGCATTGAATGTCAGCAAACTCACGGCGGGCGGGCAATCAATCACTGCATAATCATAATCATCCTTTATCTGGTCCAATGCCTCCTTCAGGCAGCATTCACGCTCCGCGATACCAGTCATTTGCTGCTCAAACGCCGACAAATCTATACTGGCCGGCGCCAGCTCCAGTCCGTCGGAAATCTGCCAGAGTATCTCAGTCAGTTTTACAATCTCATTTCTGCTCCTGCTGATAAGCACATCATAGATGCTCTGCTCGACTTGATCCTCCGGTACGGCAAGGCCGACCGCGCAATGCGACTGGGGGTCCATATCGACCAGCAGAATTCTTTGGCCCAGTCCGGCGAGAGCACTCGCGAGATTTATAGCTACCGTTGTCTTACCACAACCACCTTTTTGATTCACAATCGCAATGGTTTTCATAGTTTCTCTCCAGCCTCTGAGACTTCCATTTTCCCAGTTACACGACGAAACAGGACAACTTCAAAAAAATACACTAAAAGCCTGTTTTTCACTACTGAAAAACACAATTTTCACATAAAAAATACTACTTAATGCCCTATAAACTATATTCGGCAAAAAATTATGAAAAACTTTATCCTTTTATGGGACCAGCCGATAAAAAAGCTAAGTAATAATATAAAGCAACGGACTTTCGCCTCCATCGAGTGTGCTAAAAGAGAATAAAAACATAAGGTAATTATAAAAGTTTTTGCACCAAATAACAGTTGTTACAATGGTGCAGATGAACACTGAAACCTTTGAAAAACTCATTAAAACCGAGAATTCGGCAA
>Ga0315544_1002431_pt1 | contig 13101 bp, 28 predicted proteins | sample SalMarSW160130MG_2_FD_202543 | JGI IMG/M metagenome (GOLD analysis project Ga0315544, IMG submission 202543) | Salt marsh sediment microbial communities from the Plum Island Ecosystem LTER, Massachusetts, United States - Salt Marsh Sediment SW1601-130 ... | reverse complement strand
TAGAAGTTATTTTTGGTAATGTTAAGTCTCTAAAAAGAGGATCATACCGAAAATCTTTTTAAATTTGGTTCGTATAATGTGGATTATGCGAAGTTTTTTAAACTTTGAATAATAATAAATGTAATGAAGTCTTTTGATGTGATAGGTGCGTTAACTCGTACCTTTCCAGAGTGGGCAGAATTAGTGGGGAATAGTTATTTTGCTGCAAGCTCACAGCAGGAGTCTCTTATATCAAAGTGGGCTAAAGGAGGGTATGAAATCTTTGATTGGTCAACTGGAGTCGGTAGAGAGAGATCGATGGCTGAGATAGAAGCTAAACTAAAGGGGTTTGATCCTTATGATATTCATGAGATAAATATTTCAAATTATACTTTGTGGTTTGGGAAAAAGGTAGGAGATACTTCAAAGGAGATGTATGAAGCAATAGATTGGTGGGAGAATGAGCTGGATGGAGAACAAAGAAAGAAACTGTTGGAGGGAAAGACTTGGAGTGGGTCTGTAGAAGAACGTAATGAACGTCTGCTAGAGATGTTTAGAAAAGAAATGAGTAGGCCCGCAAAAGAGAGAATAAAGAAGAAACAAGGACTGGATAAATGGATTGTGCCGTTAGTTCTTGTGGGGGTAGGGGCTTTGTTTATAAAGACAGTGAGGGACAGGTTCGTATAATAGCAATTATACGAATAGAACACTCCAATATATATTTTCTATTCTACAAAAAGTATTTAAAGAGAAGTACAGGAAGGGAGGATTAGGTGAGAAACATGGAAGAAAAGAAAAATATAACTTTTAAGGAAATACCGAGTGAGTTGTACTATAAAACAGTGGAACTCAAAGGCAGGCTTCGCTGTAAGAATTGGGAAGTTTTTCTTGAGAAGGTTTGTAAAATTGTTGAGAACGAGCTGGATGAACCACAGCTCCGAAGAGTCCCTGAACTGAGGGATCGGTGATTTAAATGGAAGAAGATATACATAAAACGTTTTATAAAATAGGGAAAGCGATAGGAAGGTTAGAAGCAAAAGTGGAGATACAGGAGAAAAGAATTATAGTATTGGAGAACAAAAAAGGGAAGGAAGACTGAGGTGATAAAATGTTGTGTCAAAAATGTAACAGAGATCACATGCTCAAATTGGTTGTAGAATGTGGTGAGTACGATTGGTACTTCTACTGCTGTCCTGCATGCGGATATTGTTACTCACAAAAGGGAAAGGTTGTACAGATCAAAAAGTGAGGTGAGTTAGATGAATAAAGAAATACTCAGGAAATTTCATATACTGAACGTTCTGGCAAAAGACATGAACCGCACTCTTAGATTGTATCCTCTGGAAATTGAAGAAGGTGCGCCCCCTAATGTTACAGAATGGGGTGTAGATTGGAGATGTGACTTGGACCCTACGCTTGAAGAAGCAAAGACAGATAGGAGAGTGGGAAACACGGATAACAGACTGAACTGCTATGGAGGAAGGGGAGAAACTATAGAGGAAGCTATAAAAAATTGTTATATCTCTGTCTTAGAGAGATTAAGGTGATAAAATGGAAATAAATGAAGTATATGAAAAAGAGATAGAGGGGAAGATTAAAAATTTGTTCGAAAAGAGAGTTGAGTTGTTAGAGAAGATAAACAAGATAGATGAGGAGCTTCTTACCTTTTTTGGTGAATTAATAAAAAAAATAGAAGGAGAGGGGAAGTGAGGCAGATGGGAATAGATGTCTACCTTTACAGTAAAGAAGCAATAATGAAGTACATAGACTTTTCTCGAAATGAAGATGCAGACAACCTAGAGATCAGACAAGTAAATGCTCTAACTGCAATAGCAATGTGTCTTTACAATATCCAAGAACTTCAAATAAACCGCCCTCCGAAGTGGGAACATGATTAGAGTAAGAGATGTCTTGACTGGTGAGATAAAACCTGACATGAATCTCGTTGTCGATGTTATATACTTCGCTGATAAGGTCATAGAGTACCCAAATATCATAGAAGTTGACGACAGGTATATTCACTTAGATCAGCTCCCTGAGGAGTTCCTGATACGTCTTGATGCTATCCAGGGAATACAGTTCCACTATGAAGCTATTAAGGAGGTTCGTATAACATGAATTATACGAAGGAACGAAAGATTAGTATGGATCATGGCACTCCACCACCGATCTGTTCCATTATTGGAGAGCATGTTCTCAATAATCCAACAGGAAAGGTTTGTTGTAGATGTGAGCATTGCGGAAAACTCTTTAAATGGACAGGTCATGAATGGGTATAATAGAGGTGAGAAAATGTCAATAAAATTAAAAAAAGAAGAACATAAGGGAACGGGATTGGCTGAAGAATTTCTCAAAGGAATGAAAGAAGAACTCGATAAAGAAAAAAATAGAGGTGATAAAATGAGGGATAAATCTGTGAATAAATGTAAAACGATAGTCTTATTTATCTTGTTAGTTGTTTCGATAATAATTTATGGATATAAAGATTTCTCATCTAACACACTTGTTTCAAATGTTATAGAAATTTCAAGTTTCATACTATGTTTTTCTGTCACAATTACATTAGCCATTAGGAAAATGTTAAGGTTCGTATAAGGTAGATTATACGAATATGAGGTGATAAAAAATGGAAGAAGAATCAAAAAGAAAAATGGGAAGAAAATCCTATGGAGGATATAAATTAATCAGTATTAAAGACCCTGGGGAACCATGGGTAGGTGTTTTATGGGTTAAGGCTAAGTCTCTTAAAGAAATTGATGCTTTACCCTTTGAAGAGCAAAATAAAAGAGCCATCACTAAATGCCCTTTTGGTGTTCCTCCTATGATTTTTCCCACAGACTACTCTTATGTAAGAAGTGAATGTAAATATGTGTCCGGGGAACATGAACTACATGGAGAAGAAGATAGAAATTGCGTGTTTTTATTTAGATATGCAGATACAGGTGACTACAACTGTAGGCTAAGAGTGAAATCCGACAAAGAGAGGGTATATGATAGGAGGTTCGTATAACACGCATTATACGAAGAGAATATAAAATAGAGGTGATTAAATGGAGAAAATGTTGAATATAAATCCTATAGGATATGAATTACATAGGCAAGGAGATAATGATGAAGGTGCAGTAGGATGGGAGTTAACACTAATGGGATTGATGCTTGCTAAAGAAAAGAATGAAAAACTCGAACTTGGAAAAATTATCTCTCTTGCAATAGAGAAAAAGAGAATTGTAGTGCTACGTTGTGAAGAGCTTCAATACTGTGAACAGAACTTCAGATATTGTCCTGTTCGCGGTAGTTGTCCTAAGATAGATAGACATGATTCCAATGATCTATTAGAGAGAGTAGAGGATGGATGTGGTGACTGCGAAGAAAGTTCTTGGGTAGCTATATGCTGCATACTCCCAGACAAAGGAAAAAATATGGGCAGTGAACTAACTTTCTATCTTACATCGCAAGATGGGAAAAGACTTCATGACTATCTCGGAAAGAAGTCTATACTCCCCCCACACAGAGGTGAGTTTACTTTTAAAAAATAGCATTATTGAAGGTTCGTATAAGTATAGTTATACGAAGGTGATAATATGGGAAGAGGAAGACATAAAGGATTTCAGGTGAGAGAGGAGACTAAGAGAAAAATCTCTGAGGCTTTGAAGGGAGAGAAGAATCCCCGTTATGGTAAACCCATTCCAGAAGAAACAAGAAGAAAGATGTCAGAAGCCCATAAAGGTATGCATCATTCAGAAGAGACAAAGAAAAAGATTTCGGAGGCTCATAGAGGTCGTATTGTTTCTGAAGAGGCAAAGAGAAAAATATCTGAAAGTCATAAAGGAAAGAAGCACTCTGAAGAGTCAAAAAGAAAAATGTCTGAAATTCATAAAGCTCTTTGGAAGGATGACGAATATAAGAGAAAAGCTTTGGAAGGTATGAAAAGGAGGCCACCCCCCTCTGAGGAAGAAAGGAGGAAAATGTCTGAGGCACACAAGGCTTTTTGGGATAGCCCCAAAGGCAATGTAATAAAGATGAGGAGGGCAACACATTATTCTAAAGAGACTCTTGAGAGACACCGGAGATTTGATGCACTTATGAGAAACTTAAACTTTCGTGAGTTGCATGATAGGGGCGTATCTCGTAATTGGTAGGTTCGCATAAGCGCCATTATACGAAGATAACACTCTAATAGATATATCCATTCTTACAAAAATTATTTAAAGGAGTCCTACTGTTTTAGGTAGGTGATTGTATGGTTGAAGAAAAAAAGTTAGTAATGAAAGAGGAAATATTTGTATTGCGTGTAGAAAGGGAAGATAAAGATCAGGTACACCACCTGCATACACACTCTTCCAGCGACCAAAAATCTTTTCTGTGGTATTTGATGGGGGGGATACACCAGATGAGTAGTATGATGCTCTTAGGAGGATTAGAGGTTACAATCAGGTACAAATATTCCGAAAAACTTGATGAATTAGCAGACAAGTTTGAAGAACTGGCGAGGCGATAGGATGAAAACAGCAAAAGAGGCATTCTTTAAAGGGAAAACACTTGGAATATTCATGAATATTAAAGAGGATGGAAGTAGCTTTGCATCTGACTTAGAATGGGAAGTACACTGTCAGAAAGCATATGGCAACGTAGTATTAGACAAACTCGAAAATGCAGGATTGATAACTCGAAGAGAAGGAGAGGATAAAAAGACTCGGAAGTATGTAGACCTTACAGAGAAGGGGAAAAGGATACAGAAGTCGCTTAGGAAAGTGCTTGAGGCGATCGAATGAAAGGAGAGGATGTAATACTGTCCCTATCTGTCTTGACGACTGTTGTAGGTACATTTTGGGTATTAAATAAGCTTGTGAAGAGGGGATAGAATGGCAAAAAAAATTATGGAAGCAAGTGTAGATTATGGAGATAAAAAAATAAGATATGACGGTGAGAAAATATATTTTATTACTGATTTTCCCTCTGGAATTGACTTTTTATCCGAAGAATTTGAAGAGATATATAACTGGCTGAAGGCATGCGAAGCCTTGTCTTGTTTCGCAGAATAGGTTCGTATAAGAGTGATTATACGAAGGTGATAATATGAAAGTACAATATTTTAGTAGCGTTCATAATACGCATCCAACAGAATTGGAGTTCAAAGACGAAAAAGAATTATTTGAGTTCTTAAAAAAGCAGGACTTATGGGTCATAGGCTTTACTCCAATGGATTGGTATGACATAGGGAAAAATGCGGACTTATTCATCCAAGTGTACGATGATTATAGAGAGTGAAGGTTCGTATAATAGTGGATATACGAAGTTACTTTCTGCCTAATTCATAACGAGGTTGAGGCTCTTTTCCACTAAAGAGAAGAATTAAGAAGCCAAGACTCCCAACAATCAGCAAATATTCTTTTTTATTCATATTTTAGTTCCTTCTAAAAGCAACTGCAAAAGAACCGCAGAAGTGGCGCTATTGCTCAGATATACTCTCTTTATATCCCAATTTTTAACAACTTCCCCTGCTGCTGCAACGGGAATAGGATCAGCTCCTTTGTCATTGAGATGTAACTGAAAAGCCGCAGGAATATTTAGAGCAGCGATGCGCTGTATAAAATCAAAAACACCATAATCTATATTGGCAATAACATCTAAGTCTTCTCTTTCATGTATCGTGGATATGTCCACCTTTGCTACAAGATAAACATTTTTGAGTGGTCTCTTTGTAGTTGTCATAGTCTAATATTAGGATAGAGATTTAAAAATGTTTTGTAGTTAGGTTCGTATAATGACCATTATACGAATGAATTTTCCTTCCCCATTCTGAACATTCTAAGGAAAACATAGTGGTAAAGGTAGTAACAACACATATTTACACAGTTCCATGCCAATGACGTACTGATAGCCCATTTAAAACTGCCAGTTAAAATCCAAAAGAAGATAGTCTGAACGCAGATAATGAAGAATCTGTAGACTATTCCCTCAGCAAACAACAATTTAAGCTTAATTTTTCTGAACATAACCAAACCTCAGTTCTAAATCTCTAATTCCACTTTCTATTGAAACTACAGGAGCAAATCCTGTTTTCTCAAACTTGTCAAAAGAAACATGATAGCTGGACTTCTCCCTTTCTGGGAAATATGTGATGTTATCATAGTTCAACAGGCGAACAATATCCTGCACTGTAAGATTGACATCCCCAACATTATAGATCCCCTCCAGATTCTTCTCTAATCCGTGCAGGAAGGCTCTGGCAGTGTCTTGAACATGGATAAAGGCTCTCCAGTTATTCCCCTCACCATAAACGGACAGAGGCTCTTTCATGGCTTTGTACATCACGAATTTATTGATAACCAAGTTCCAACGGATGCCGGGTGACCAGCCATAGTTTGTGGCCAGTCGAAGACATAAAGGATTCAATGACTTTCTTTTTAAAACTTCTTGCTCAGCCAAGTATTTTGTTCTTGCATAAGGATTCAATGGATCGATAGGATCACCTTCGGATAGATTCAGCTTTGAGTTATTGCCATAGACATTACAGGTGGAAGCATAAATGAATTTAGAGACTCCACAATCTTCAGCCACATCTAAAAGGGTCTCTGTTCCCGAAACATTTATGCTCATAGTCCTCCCTATCATTTCAGGAGAATATTGAGGGAGAGTAGTCACCCCAGCTAAGTGTATCACCGTAGTAACGTTCTCCATCGCAGGAAATACATCCTCTTCTTTTGTCCGTATATCCCCTATAACAAGCTCTGGACTATACTGCATTGTATTATCAGATGTATTCTCAGATAGATTCATCATACTCGTTACCTTCCCAACAGAGAGATTATCCAAAATCCTTATTATTCCAAAATTGGAAGGATTTAACTCTCTTAAAAGCGCACCCCCTATATAACCAAGCCCACCAGTGATGAGTATATTTTTCATTTTAAGAACGCCTCCTTGTGCAACAATATTGTCCTTCTGTAAGGACTTATAGCCTCAAATGTATCTTTTAGAGTAGCCTTTAAATCAAGTTTTGGGTTTCCAAGCAATTTCTTCATTCTCTCGTTTGAAGGATTATAGTAGTGTGTTTCTGCCTCCTTTCTTGGATTTTTAATAGTTTGCACTTCCGTAGGATGATGCTCTTTGGCAACAGCTTCAGCAACATCTCTAACACTATAACACTTATCAAAAAGATTGATTGGTAAATAACTATCGTTGTCCAACTCTACAGCGTTTACAATGCTCTGCACGGTGTCTTCAAGAGAGAGGTACCCCCTAGTTTGTCCACCTGATCCATAAACGGTGAGAGGATAATCAATAAGAGCCTGAGCAACGAAACGGTTAGCAAGAACTCCAAAATTGAAGTCGAAATCGAAGCGAGTAGCAAGTCTGGGGTCTTTTTTAGTTTCAGATGTACCCACACCTATCACAACACCTAATCTCAAATCCACAGTAGGACTACCATAGCGAAAAGAAGCAAACTGTAACATGCTGGCATCGTAACTTTTTGATCTGTGATACCAACTACCACCTGTAAAAGGAGGCAAGCCTGAAGGAATCTTTAAAGTAGGAGAAATGAGAACCCCCTTGTCAATCGAGTCCTCCCCTATATTCCAATCTGGTGTGCCATAAACCCCCATAGTCGTGGTTTCGATAAGTCGGATTTTTGGATTGACTTCTTTTATAGCCATGATAAGAGCCAGAGTAGCGTCATTATTATTTCTGAGAGTGTACTGTGGATATTTCATTGAATACGGAGCTGAGGGCTGGGCTGCCAGATGAACAACAGTACCTATGTCCCTTAAAGTACATAACATTTTTAAAAGACTTTTTCTTATACTATCCCCTATAAGAAGAATATTAGATTGTCCTGTTATTTCCTCAAAAACAAGACAGCGTTCCTGCATAGATTTTATAGGGATCGCAGAAACACTACCACATTCATCTACCCAACGTCTTCTCTCATTATTATCTATTCCAATAATTGTTTTATCTGGATATTTCAAAGCTAAACGCATACACACAGGCCACCCGATTGTTCCATCGCAACCTGTTACAAATATATTTTCCATCTATTTCACCTCTTTAATAGTTTTTATGACAAAATCTAAATCTTCTTTCGACATCTCGGACCTGTTCGGGAGCCCGATATATCTTCCTGCAACTTTCTCCGCATTGGGGAGGTACAACTTGTTACATCCATACCCTCGAAGGACAGGTTGTTTATAAAGTGGCTTTTTGTAGCGATAACGAACTTCCACACCTTTCTCTCTGAGAAGTTTGACCAGCTTCTCTGTTTTCATGCCAAGCTCTTTTTCATTCACAAGAACAGGACACCAGTAGAAAACAGAACCCTCCTTCTGATAGAATTTATAGAAGTCCGTTGTTTCCACAACAGCTTTAAAGCAAGGAAAATAACTGGTATCTATCCAAACCACATCATTAAGTTTGCCATATAGATAAGTAGTATTTCTCCACCTCTTAGCATTCATTTCATCAAGTTTTTTAAGCTGAATAAGACCCATAGCAGCTTCCATCTCTGTCATTCTATAATTGTATCCGAGCATCACATGGTTATTTCGATCTAACATTCCATGACTCCTCATGATTTTAGACAAATGAGCTATACTGGGATCATCTGTAGTTATCATACCCCCCTCACCAGTAGTCATATTTTTTGTACTATAAAAGCTGAAACATCCAACATCTCCAAAACTACCTACTTTTCTACTCTCTATTGAAGCCCCATGTGCTTGCGCCGAATCTTCGATCACATAAATATCTCTCACTTCTGAAATTTCCATTATAGGCTTCATATCTGCGGGAATACCCATAAAATGAACAGGAATTATAGCTTGTATATCCTCCTTTTTGACAATCATCTTTATAGCTTCTGGATCGATATTGAAACTGTCAGGCGCTATGTCTGCAAAGACAGGAGTAGCCCCTGTATAAAGTACCGCCTCAATAGTAGCAAAGAAGCTAAGAGGTGGCACGATAACTTTATCTCCTTTCCCAATTCCAAGAGAAAGCAGAGACAAATGTAATGCTGATGTTCCAGAGTTTACTGCAACTGCGTAATCTGTACCGATGTACTCAGCAAAGGCTTTTTCAAACTCTTCAACTTTTTTTCCAGAGACGTAGTTACCAGATCTCAAGACCTCCGCAACTGCGTCTATTTCTTCTTGACCTACCATAGGTTTAGAAACTTTTATCATTCAATCACCTGCCATAAAAGCATTTATATTATAATCCAACTTTACTAAACGTTCAAAATGCTTAGCACATAAGGGCATTACAACACCTCCCTTATCCGTTTTTCTAATAGATACCTCTCCCTCACAATTACAATCTACTGCACACTTCACACTAGTTTGAAATTTTGTATCTTTAGACGTTAAAGTTGTAGGAGCTACAAACATTTTACTCTCAGAATCCGTTGTTTTTGGAAGAAAATTATCTAAATTCATTTATCTCCCTCATCTATCTTCTTTTTCTTCCTGAATCTCCTACCAATTCTCTTGACAGGACAACCCACATACACAGAGTTTTCCAACAAGATAGAATTTGAAGGAACAAAGGACATCGCACCAACAACACATTTCCTTTCTATTTTAACATTCGGAAGAATCACAGTTCCAGCACCTACAAAGCAGTGCTGATTTATAATAATCTTTCCGATGATAGGAGTTCTAATATTGTTAGGAACAGTAGAAGAAACTGCAAGCTCCCTGTGGAGATCAGGAGTAGAAGTAATGAGTACACAATTAGGAGAGATAGTTACAAAGTTTTTTAGTATCAACTCTCCCTTCCCAACGATTTTAGTACCTGTTCCTATCTCAACATATTCTCCAATCTGAATTTTTGAGGAGTTAAGAAGAGTAAAATCCTCTATGGAACAATGATCTCCGATAACTACATTCTCAGGATGGGGAATCTTCGCATACTCATAAATTTTACTCCTTTTCATTTTAATACTCCCAGAAGCCAATGTGCAAACACCTCAATGCTGGATGAATCCAGATCTCGTATCCCTTCTCTATAAGTTTCTCACAGAAGTATATATCCGGGCCGACAAATCCCTTCCCAGGAATTGACTCCCCTTGATTATCTTGAAACCACGGAGGCTCCATAGACTCGACTACTCCCTTACGGAGAAGCATACAGGACTTCCCAGTAGCACTCACCTTGAAAGGCTCTTTAAGACCCACCTCAGTGACGAGAGCATACTTTTCATCCTTCTGTTTTATCAATAGATTGGTTATAGGAGGGGTTGTCTTCTGGTTAGCCCATCCAGCCACAACATCAAGCTTTTTCTCTACTGCAAGAGTATAGAGAGTATTAAGCGCATTTGGAGGCATTTTCATATCAAGATCAAACATCCATGCAAAGTCATAATTAAGCTTAGTCAACTGATTACAGAGGAGATTAGCAATTCGAGCAGGGTTACCCCCCCTTGCCTCAACAAATAGATAGTTCACCATACACTTCTCCTGACGGGTAGCTATGAAGTTTATGATGTTCACCAAAAGAGACTTCGCAGTTTCAGCCATGCAGTAACCATCAGTGTTCATGCAAATAGCAATATTTACAACAGGCAATCCTTCAGTTTTCCTGTTTATTATCTCCTTTTCTCTGCCCCCCATAACTCTCAAGCCCAACTTTTTCCAATTTTTATCTTTAGGTGTTTTCACACCTTTTTTCGTTTCAGTCGCTGTCATGTACACTTCTATGAGAACGTATTTATAAAGTTATCGTTATGGAGGTTATCGAAAGACTTTTAAATCATCACACAGATAACAAAGTATGTCAAAGAAAAAGGTAAAACTTTTAATGATGGGAATTGATGGAGTCTCCGGATTTTATTTGTCTGAAGTATTGAAAAATCCTGAGAAGCTCCCGACATTCACTAAGCTGAAAGATGAAGGAAAACTGGGAGTACATAGAAGCATTTTATCAGACGCCAATGTTCCACATTCGGGACCATGCTGGAGTTCAATATACACCGGAGTTGAACCTAAAATTCACGGAGTAACAAGTGGAGGATGGACACAAGGAGAGCAGTATTTTACGAACATTAAAACGATAACGATCTTCGACATTATAGGAGAGAAATATACAGAATGGATATGGAACATGCCAATAACATGGCCACCAAGACCAATAAACGGGTACATGATAAGTGGATTTCCAACAGGAGGAAAGAGAGACTTTTTCTACCCAAAGAGTTTGGGCAAGGATATTCCTAAATGGTATAAAGCAGATAACATTCCCAATGATAAAAAAGGATACATAGGCACAATAGAAGCCAAGCAATTAGAAGCGGACAAGCTTCACCTATTTTTCAAGCTGTTTGAGAAGTATCCGACAGATGTTGTTTTTATGGGAACAAGTATTGTAGACGTCTGCTGCCATAGAAATGATTACTCAATTTACTACTATATAGACCAGTGGATTCGAGAAGCTTTAGAATTTTTTGAGCCAGAGAACTTAGTGATGACAAGCGATCACGGCTTCTTGGGAACACAGCACAATATAGACGCTTTCTACTACACAAGCAACGGAGAAGTGAGCAAGAGCATAATAGACATTCCAAAGATAATACTCAAAATGTTAAAATTAGAAAAGGAAGGATACAAAGGAATAATAAAAAAAAACCGAAGAAAAGTAATCAAAGAAGAAAACAAGGAAATAAAAAAGAAGATTAAAGATGCAGGATGTTGTACGTGAGGCGATTTTATGGAAATGTTAGGAAAGGATAGAATAGATTATTTAGTAGGAAAAGCTGTTTATATAATGAGGGAAGCAAGGAATCAATTCAAGAATCCTGCAATGCTCTGGGCAGGGGGAAAGGACAGCACAACGATGGTTTACATAGCCAAACATTTAGCATTCCCTGACGACTATATGTTTCCTGTTTTGTTTATCGACACTACAAAACAGTTTAGGGAGACTTACAATTTTATGAAAATGATAAAGAACGCATGGAATTTGGATTTAAGGATACTCAGAAATGATGAAGCTCTGGCAAAAGGGATGAATCCAAAGGATCATGCCCCTCAAGAATGTTGTTATTACCTGAAGACAAAGCCACTCAACGATGCTGTGAAGAATGAGGGATACGATGCCCTTCTCGTGGGAATAAGGTGGGATGAAGAAGCCATGAGAAGCCAAGAAAATCCTTTCAGTTACCGCAGACTCCCCGAGCATACCAGAGTTCATCCCATGCTGACTTTCAGCGAGACTGACATCTGGGCTACAATAAAGAAATACGACATTGCATACAATCCATTATACGATTATGTAATAGATGGAAAGAAGTATAGAAGTATCGGATGCTGGCCATGTACCGAACCTACTTATGACATCGAGGCAGAGAGAGATGGAAGAATACAGACAAAAGAGAAGGTTATGGAGGATTTAAGGGCATTAGGATACCTCTAACTTCGTATAATATGTATTATACGAACCAAAAGTTAAGATTTTTCCTCTTTCTCCTTTTCTTCCTCTAATTTCTTTTTTTGTTCTTCCTGCCTTTTCAAAAGCTCCAGTTCCTGAAGCATGTTTTGTACTACCAGTCTCTGTTGATAGAGTTCAAACAACTGAGAATTTACCATCAACAACTGATTTCTCCAAAAATTTATTCTTTCATCTATTTTCTCCATATTTTTCACCTCATGCTTTTGTTGGATATACTTCAAAGTAATAAGGAACACCACCTATCTCTATTTCAACAAGTTTCTTTGTTCCACTTAGTGCAGATGCAGCATAATTTTTTGGATCTATGATTAGATTGTTGTTGAGATCAAGATCGTGTCAGGCACGCCAGGCCTGCGAGTGTTATGAGTGTTGTTTCTTTCATTTATACAAACTCCAGTTTTTTCTGTCCGAGCGTCGCGTCTTTATATAGAAGATAAATTTTCGCGCCGTCAGCGTCATGCCAGAGAGCCATATCCCCATCGACTGATATATACGGATTAGTAATGATAAATGTTAAGTTAATATACAGTAGAGTATTTATATAGAGTTAATAGTCATTAGTGTATAGAGTTAATAGGAGATAGTGCAGGTTGTTAATCACCATGCTTGTTGAGATCCAGCAGTTATGAAAGTACTCGGATCATTCATATTTGCAAAAGAGGTAGAAATCCAATT
>Ga0315544_1002425_pt1 | contig 13120 bp, 9 predicted proteins | sample SalMarSW160130MG_2_FD_202543 | JGI IMG/M metagenome (GOLD analysis project Ga0315544, IMG submission 202543) | Salt marsh sediment microbial communities from the Plum Island Ecosystem LTER, Massachusetts, United States - Salt Marsh Sediment SW1601-130 ... | reverse complement strand
GCAGGATGGTGTCAATTAACGCTGATATGCTTTCCATTTCTGTTGTTCCCATCCTATTTCTTGTGACAACAGGTGTGCCCATCCTGATGCCGCTGCCAACCTCGAAGCCTTTCTCATCGTAGGGCAGGCCTATTTTATCGACAACTATGCCACACTGTTCAAGACATCTTTGAGCTACAACGCCCGTCAAGCCCTTCCTCAAACTGGCTACATTTACCAGAATCATGTGGTTATCTGTTCCGCCGGTTACCACATCATGTCCCAATTCTAATAAGCTCTTAGCGAGGCTTTTGGCGTTTTCTATGATTTTAAACTGCCTGGCTTTGTATTCGTCCGAAAGTGTTTCTTTTAGGAAAACGGCTTTAGCTGCTATGTTGTTCAGATGAGGTGTCCCCTGTACACCCGGGAAAGTTGCATTCTGAATATGCTCCCACAATTTCGTCGCTCGCCCATCGTGTTCTTTGCCCATCAAAATCAGGCCGCCGCGAGGACCTCCGGATTTATAAGTGCTTGTCGTAGTAAAGTGCGCATAATCAACAGGTGAAGGATGAGCACCTGCTATCACTAAACCGGATATGTGTGAAATATCGGCTAAAAGATAGGCTCCAACCTCATCTGCAATTTCTCTGAATCTCTTAAAATCTACAGTCCTCAAATAGACACTTGTACCGCATATTATCAGTCTCGGCTTGAATTTTATTGCCTTCTCTCTAATTGTCTCGTAGTCCAGAAGGAAGGTTTCTCTGTCAACGCAGTAATGTTCTACATTGAAGAATTTTCCGGTAAAGGAAACCTTCGACCCATGTGAAAAATGCCCCCCCTGTTCCAGTGCGAGACTGAGTATCCTGTCGCCGCTTTGCAGCAATGCTGTAAGGACGATTTGATTGGCTGCGGTGCCGGAATGCGGCTGAACATTTGCATACTGCGCGCCAAAGGCCTCTTTGGCTCGGGTCACAGCCAGGTCTTCTATCTCGTCAATAACGTGGCAGCCTCCATGCAGTCTGGCTTTCGAAAAACCCTCGGCTGTTTTGTTCTGTAATACCGAGCCGAGTGCCGCTAAAACAGACGTCGAGCACTGATTCTCCGCGGCGATAAGCTGCAGCGTGTTTTGCCGCCTCTCGTATTCTTTTGTTATCAGGCGATAGACTTCGAAGTCCGCCTCTTCGAGGGCACTGAATATATTTTTGTGGTATTCCTCGCTGCTTTGCATCCTTTGGCGTTCTCCCTTGACTAACTCATAAGCTCGGCTGTCTGTTTTGTTCAGCGTTTCGCTGGTGTTCTGATTTGATAGCATTTGTAGCCTCTCCAATTGCGTCTTCACCGTATTCGGCAAGGACGAACCTTTCTCTGGTTATGAAAAAGTCCATTCTTAATTACTCAGCTAAAAAAGTTCCTTACAATGTCATTAAATGTCACGTAAAGAATAAGAGTCCCTATAATCGCCCAGCCGGTGTAAGCTATTGCCCCCTGAACTCGCTCACTCAACGCCGAACCTTTGATTTTTTCTATCAGCATAAGAACAATCAGACCTCCGTCGAGAGGCGGAAGCGGCAGTAGATTAAAAACAGCGATTGCAGCACTTATAAGTCCAAGAAGATAAATGTAATCAACCAGCGGCTGCTCGGCAACAATGCGATAACTAAACGCTATAATTCCGACGGGCCCCATAAGATTCTTGGGGCTGACAACCCCGCCGATCAGGCGCTTTATTGTCAAGTATGTCTGGGCAATGAACATAATAGTCCTTCTATATCCCATTGTAACTGCTTGTATTGGCCCAGTCGCCCTGTAGGGGATTTCCAGAGGCTTAAAAGGAATGAATTCGGCAAAAGTAGATTTGAAGGTAACAGTATTTTTGTAACCCGATACATCCAAAACAACACTGTTTGGCGTTTGCCCGTCAAGATAATCAATCTTGACGCGTTCACTGGTATGCTGGCGGATATCCCTGATAATATCGTAAAAGTTTGACACTTTTTTGCCGTCAACCGCTGTAATCACAGCACCTCGCGGAATCTCCAGCTTAGGCGGGCCACCCTCCGCAGCGATAGTTTGTGCGACAACAGGATGCTTAAAATCGAACATCCTAAAATACAGAATTCCGATTCTTGCTTCGTTGGTCTCCGGGTCTCGCTTTAGTTTAATATTAATCGTATGCTGCCTTTCAACTCCATTGGCGTCCGTTCGCAGCACATTTATCGGCAATTCGTTTCCCTCATATTTTTTTACCGTATCACTGAACTCCTCACTTGAAGGGCATTTAACTTTACCGACACTCAAAATAATATCATCACTTTGTAAAAAAGGTTTCTCCTGCAACTGTTTTTTAATGCCAATCCTTTCTAATAGCCGACGTGCCTTAGCAGTGATTTTCATCCAGGTTGATTCTGTTACATTAACTTGTTCCATCCGGAACCGTGGTACCATAGAATATATGTGACCGGTGCCTGACGGTGTCAACTCCAGCTTAATTTTGCTTTCAACTAACTGCGATTCTCCGGCTTTATTAATCCGCTCAGCCAACAAGGTTGCTTCAGGGACAAGAGCATTTTCTACAATTTCTTCCAATTCCCAATAGTTTTGCACATCCCTGCCATTAACAGCTTTTATACGGTCGCCGGGCATCAAGCCTGTTTTTTTAAGTAATGCATTGACATCTGAAACCTCTGCTATGGTCAAATCCGGAGGTAGATCGATACCAAAATCTTTCATTGACTTTCCCGGAAGTTGTTCCGCTACAAGTACAAAATCTTCTTCAGAGCCATCCGTGTGCCTCACTCTTAGTGGAACTTTTTCGTTTTCACTCGACAGAGCGGCTGCTATCAGGATATTACTGAAGTCAAGGTCCTTACTTTTACCGGCTATCTCAATTACTTCGTCGCCTCGCTTCAGTCCCGCCAGTGCCGCGGGTGAATTTGGCACCAATTTACCAACTACCGCCGGCGGCAGGTTTATTCCAATCAGAAAAACTATCATAAAAATGATAACGGCACTGATAACGTTGAAAGTGACACCGGCAGCTATAACTGCAATACGTGTTCTGACCGGCTTATTTGCAAACGAACGCGGATCTTCGCTGGATGTAACCGGACTGGTATCATCCTGGCCCAGCATTTTTACAAAACCGCCGAACGGAATAAGTCCAATACGATATTCGGTCTCACTTACTCCTGTCGCTTGTGGCTCTTCGCTCATTGCTTGTGACTCATCCGATTCATCGTCTTCTTTAGAGAAAAGTTTCGGAAGAAAGCGAAATTGAAAACCATCTTTTGTTTTACGCACACCTAATAAAGTTGGCGGCATAAAAATAGAGAATGCTTCAACCTTTATATCCGACAGCTTGGCGATAATGAAGTGGCCGAATTCATGGACGATAACCACCGCGCCGAATCCGATTAGTACCAGCAGCACATTGCTGAAAACGCTGATGTGCCGAACAATCAGATAAATAGCTGCAGCAAAAACCACTATCCAAAAAAGTCCACGCAGATTTTTATTTAATAAACACTTCGATTTAGACATCAAATGACCCCAAAAATTTTCTTATGCACTTATGTACTTACGCACTTTCATTTTAACCTCTTTTCTGGCCCAGTCATCTATCTGGAGCAGCTCTTCGAGGGACACATTTGTTTTAACATTGTGTTTGTTCAGGCAATATTCGATTAATTCTACAATATTAACGAATTTAATTCTACCCGCCAGAAATTCTTGTACCGCCGTTTCATTCGCCGCATTGAAAACGACGGCAGCGGTGCCGCCTGTCTGGGTGACCTCGAAACCTAATGATAGCGCACGAAACGTTTTCAAATCGGGTTTCTCAAAAGTGAGCTTGCCTGTTTCTTCCAGTCGTAGTTGCTTGCCAATTCCGGCCAGACGTGCAGGATACGTCAGGGCATATTGGATCGGAAGACACATATCAGGCTCGCCCATCTGCGCTATAACCGAGCCGTCTATAAATTCGACCAATGAGTGAACTATCGATTCGGGGTGCACCAGCACGTCAATTTTGTCTGCCGGTATATCAAAAAGCCAGTGAGCTTCGATGACCTCCAATGCCTTATTCATCATTGTTGCAGAGTCGATTGTAATTTTAGGTCCCATATCCCAAACCGGATGCGAAAGCGCCTGCTCCAATGTAACATCCTGCAAATCATCAGAGGTCATCTTTCTAAAAGGTCCGCCGGAAGTGGTTAAAATAATTCTATTGACTTCTTCGCGGCAGCCCGCCTGAAGGGCCTGGCAGATTGCTGAGTGCTCGCTGTCTATCGGCAGAATTGTGCTGTTATTTTCTTTTGCAGTCTTCATAAGCAGCTCACCGGCAATAACGAGCGGCTCTTTGTTTGCGATAGCAAGTCTCTTGCCATGCTCGGCCGCTGCAAGAACCGAAGGCAATCCTGTAGCTCCAACAACCGCGCTGAGGACGATATCGACCTGGTCAAGCTTGGCGAGCTCTATCAAACTGTCCGGCCCGCTCAGAATTTCAACATCCAAATCGCAGGTCTCCTCCCGCAGCTGCGCTGCATAATCTGTATCTGTAACAGCTATATACTTGGGCCTATATAACCGCGATTGTTCAGCTAATAGCTCAACATTGCTATGGGCGCTTAGTGCTATAATTTGGTACTGTGGCCCAAGCGCATCGATTACCCGCAGTGCTTTTGTGCCGATCGATCCCGTCGAACCTAAAATAGCTATCTTTTTAGTCATATACTACTCTGCGAAGCATGAGGATACTGACATACTTTTTACAGCCGGAGGAATAATACGCCCCCCTTCTTGCTTTCGCAATCGCCGGGATGGCTTACGCCAGAAAGCAGGGGGGCGTACCAACAGGCATCGATAGTATGATAAGGGCCGCAAACTGTCAAGATACAAAGATGGATTAGATTGTACTCGGGTGCGTTTCGAGTTTGTAGATCGATTTTTGGTACCTTAATGCCAATTTTTTTAGGCAAGTCAGGAGCTAACACCCAAGCTTGGATTCCGCTTATAGGTCTGCTCGTGGCTGCTGGAGTGTGGTTTTCGCCCTGGCTAAATTATATACTCTACGGCCGAATTTGTTTGATTTACGGTTTTTGAAAAACATTTTTTTATATTATCCTTCTGATTATGCCGATAATTATGATTAGGTAATGGTCTAAGACCTTTCGATTATGGGGATTTTTAAACTGGGGGTAGTAGAATATTATCAAATGTGTCGAAATCGTATTTTGTGAAGCAAACAGCGTAAAATGCGGTATAGTTACGGCATATCCTTCGATTTCGCTCAGGACAGGATATTTGCACGGGCTCGCTACGCTAAGTGCTTTACTTAAGCTGGGCAGAAAATCTACCTATCCTACTGAAAAGATATAGAAATTTGAGATATACGCTGATTAAAGAAGATTTTATTGAGACTTACGAGGAGACCAAATAATGAATAGACGAATTTCCGTATTGGTGGTAGAAGACGAAGAACATATCCGTAGGGTCTTGGAATATAATTTAAGGTTGGATGGATTTGAAGTGTACCCGGCTGCGGATGGTCCAAGGGCTATTGAGCTTGCTAAAGAACAACAACCTGATGTCATTCTATTGGATTGGATGATGCCGGAGATGGATGGATTGGAAGTTCTCTCCAGACTGAAACAGGACAAAACGACCGAAAACATACCGGTCTTTATGCTGACTGCTAAGGGAATGATGGCTGATGTGGGTCAAGCTTTGTGTGAAGGTGCCGACGACTATATAACCAAGCCGTTTGACCCAATGCAGTTAGGTAAGACCATCAGGAAAAAGCTGGAAAAGTACATGGAGGTAGATAATAAGTAAAAACACAACTTGATGAGAAAGCAAATAAATGGAGGAGGATGGCTTAATCGAGGAAGAACTGCCTTCGGTGGATTGAAAATTTAGCGTTGCTGATAACGATCCGGGAATATCGCAGGAGTATTTTGAAAAAATATTCCTGATATTCCAGGTGTTTTCATCTCGAAACAAAGTTGAAAACACTGGTATCTGTTTTTCAGCAGTAACAGAATAGTATCATTGTACGGCAGCAGGATTTAGATTGAATCAAAGGCAGGCAAAGGAAGCGCGTTCTTCTTTACAAAGCCCTGGCGAGAAGCGGAGGTCAAAAATGAAAAACACAAGACCGATACTGTTAGTAGAAGATGATGTCGTAGATGTCATGACGGTTAAGAGGGCACTTCGGCACCTACAAATCGATAATCCCTTGGTTCATTTGAAAGATGGCAAAGAGGCGTTTGAATATTTAAAAGACGAAAGCAATACGAAACCCAATATAATTATTTTGGATTTAAATATCCCATCGATGAGTGGTTTCGAGTTGCTAGAAAGTATAAAGGCTGAAGAGAGGCTGAAAAGCATTCCCGTCGTGGTAATGACCACATCCGAAACGAATCAGGATATCGATGAAAGCTTTAATCTGAGTGTTGCCGGATATGTCGTCAAGCCTCTTGACTTCGACCAGGTTGTCAAATCGTTTGGAACGATTAATAAATACTGGTCTTTAAGTGAGATGCCAGGTGACCGATAAGATTACGGAAAATACAGAATATAGAGTCTTGCTGATAGAAGACGATAAGCTCGACCAGATGGCCTTCAAGCGGCTGGTTAAAGATCAAAATCTTTTATACGATTACAGGATAGCAGATTCTTTTGAACAAGCCAGGGACATCCTGAGCTCCGGGAAATTTGATATCGCTGTTGTGGATTACTTTCTCGGCGACGGGACAGCTTTCGATGTTTTGGATTTAATTGAGGACACTCCCGTTATTTTTGCTACCGGTGCAGGGAACGAAGAAGTCGCCATTAAAGCGATGAAAGCCGGTGCTTATGATTATATGATAAAAGACATCGAGCGTAATTACCTAAAAATGCTGCCGGAGGTTATAGAAAAGGCAATCATAGATAAGAAGATCAAAGATGCGCTAAAAGAGTATCATAACAATCTCGAAACATTAGTAAAACAACGCACAGAACAGCTTGCGGAAGAAAAAGGGCTTCTGGCAGTAACTTTATCAAGTATGACAGATGGAGTCATTGCGGTAGATGCCGAGAAACACATTATCCTGTTTAACAAAGTAGCTGAAAACCTGACCGGATGGAGTTTTGAAGAGGCCCAAACAGAAATAGTCGATAACGTTCTCCACATTATTGACGAGAAAACGAAAAAGGCTGTTGAAAGTCCCATTGATAAGGTGCTTGGCTCTGGTAAGACCGAAGGTGGTGCCGATCGGGACGTTCTTGTTGTAAAAGACGGGAGGCAGCGTCCTGTTGCTGCCACTGCTGCGCCTATTCGCAAGGACGACGGGACCGTTATTGGCGTGGTTATGGTCCTGCGCGATGTTGCTCGCGAGCGGGAAATCGACAGAATGAAATCTGACTTTGTTTCATCTGTTTCACACGAATTGCGTTCGCCGTTGACTTCCATCAAGGCATATACGGCTACAATACTGCGCGACCCAAATATGCCTGAACAGGTCAAGCGTGAGTTTTTAGCTATCATTGATGAAGAATCAGATTTATTGAAAAATCTGATCGAAGGTCTTTTGGAGATATCACGGATTGAATCCGGAGCTGTCAAATTTTTGCGAGAGCCGATGGACATTACCGACGTCATTGGCCAGGTTTTATCAGGATTACAGCACTTAGCCGACAAAAAGAATATCCAGTTAAAAACAGACATTAGTAACGAACTCGGCCAGCTCCAGGGCGATGAGGGCAGGATTCAATCTATGGTTATGAACCTGGTCAATAATGCAATTAAGTTTACGCCTGAGAATGGTCAGGTATCTTTATCGGCTCGACGCGAAGGTCAAGAGCTGGTCATTCGTGTCAGCGACACCGGTATAGGAGTGCCAAAAGAGGCCCTTACTAAGATATTTGACCGATTTTATAGAGTGTACCAGTCAGGCAAGGGCATGCCGGGAACAGGCTTGGGTCTATCTATTGTTAAAGAAATCGTGAATATGCACGGAGGCAGAATTGAAATCGAAAGCCAGCCTGGCCGAGGCAGCACATTTACGGTCTTTCTGCCAATAAACATGAAGGTCCCATTATATCTCTGAGCCACAGCCGTAATAGAGTGACAATTCCTCAAAGCCTGCAATTTACATTGGATGTTTCGAAAGCCACTGTTATAAGAAGTGATGTTAAAAGTGATCGGCCCGGCTAAGGTTTTTCCGTAACATTGAGCTGTTCCTGCAGCTCCTTCGACTGGACCTGCCCGCTGCCCCGACTTGCGTCGGGAGACGCAGGGGCCAGCCGATGTATCTGACGTTCCTTGACCGTAGGCATATAAGGGGACAAAAGTACAACTCCACCCCACGCTATCAGACATGAGATAGCTCCTACAACCAGACCTACTTTGAACCACTCAAGAAAGTGAACGTGCGTTCGGTAGCGCTTTTCAAGCATACCAAGTGCCACAATATTGGCGGTAGAGCCGATCATCGTGATGTTTCCACCGAGACATGTCCCCTGCAGCAAAGCCCACAGTAACGGTGTCTGTTGAAGTTTTTCAACAACCGGCATAAAAGCGGCAACAAAGACAATGTTGTCCACGAAAGCCGAACCAATGGCGGAAGTTCCGATGACCATCGGTGTCAGGATCGAGAGCCGACTGCCGAAAGTTTGCTGAAAATAATCTGCAATTTTTTGTGTCACTCTCGTCTCTTCCAGGGTGCCTGCTACCGCAAAGAGCATCATAAAGAATAGAAGCGTCCACCACTCCACATCCGACTCAATATAATGCCTCGACCGTTCGTGACGCCAGAGCATCAAAAGGCCCGCAATCACCAGCGGCGCCACGATCAAAACAGTGTTCGGAGCAAGTCCCAGCTTCGTTTCGAGATGGTGATGCAGGGCGATGAACAATATCATACCCACCAGAACCGCAAGCCCTCGCTTGTACGGGACCTGTACAAGCGGACCTAATCCAAGCCCTACTTCCCTGCGGACCTCCAGACGTTGCGACAATAGAGCAATGTCACGCCTGAACCACCACATCAGTACTACCAGTGAAATCGATAGAGTCACCAGCATAATCGGAAATGACCAGTGCATGAAATCCATAAAACTGAGAGGCGGCGAAGCGTTTTGCCCGATCAGAATCCCGACAGGATTGCCGAGCATCGTCCCGCTTGAGCCGATGTTTGTCCCCATAACCGCAATGATGATAAATGGAATCGGGCGGACCTTTAGAGTGTCACACACCTGAAATATCAGTGTTGCAACGAACACAATGGAAGTAACCTCGTCCACGGCGCAGGCCATAAAGGCCCCGAGAAAAACAATAATGACCACAAACTTCGGGCCGGTTATCCCCTTAAGGCTTATGACTCCCTGAATTATCCAGGTAAATAGGCCCAGCTCCTTGAGCACTCCGACCGTCACCATCATTCCAACCAGAAAGAGTATCACATCCAGCTTACATTCACGAATGAAAGTGGGCAGCGTCAGCACATTCGCACCCATCAAGGCGCCGATGCCGACAAAAGCGATGGCTAAGCGAAGCTTCCAGAACAAAAGCGTCGCCATTATTATCATAATGAAGATTGAGCACGAGATGATCTGCTGTCGGTCCAGCCCGACTGTATGCCCAAGCAGCCCGACAAGACCGCTGACGCCGAGCATAATGCCGACGCGTCCGGCTGTGTGAATTGTCTCCTTTTTTATATAAGGCAAGGCCATCGCCTACTCCCGCAGAATCTTATTAAGTAATTTCTCCAGTGATACCACTCCCATAAACTTTTTGCCCCGCACCACATAAGCCCGGTTTGCTTTCTGCCGAGTTATTTCCTTTGCGACCTGAATTGCAGGCGCAGTATCCTCTACCACGGCATAGTCGCTGGTCATTATCTCCGTCAGCCAGGTCTTGCTTTCTTTTCGCAGGATTTCTGCAAAAGGCTCGAAATTCATTATCGGTGTCAGGTCTTCCATCCAGAGGATATAATCCGGCAGACACACCCGCAGCAGCTCGTACGTTGTCACCACGCCGATAAGCTCGCCGTCTTTATCCACGACCGGCAGCTCATTAAGCTTGTGATGTACGAACAAATCTATCGCCCGCTCCAGCGTGTCGTATTCCTGCAGCTGCGCCTCACCTGGCTCCATTACATCGCGTGCACACAAATGGTCCGGCAGAACGAGGCCGCCCTGCTCGAAGAAGCTCCAGACTTTCTCCGGCGTCGGCAGATTCGCCACGATGTCTGCCGTCGTAGGGTCCTTACAAATATTGGCTAAAGAGCTTATCGCCTGAAGATACGCTCCCGGAGCGTCTTTCGGAGCCAAGGTGAGGATAATGAGTCTGACTAACTTGTCGGGATTGTTTTTATCGAAGATTATGCCGTTTTTGGATGTTGCCACGCCTACGATTATTTGATGGATGGCTTCCAGCCGGGCGTGAGGCATCGCGATACCCGGTGCCACGATTGTAGCCATCTCATTTTCCCTTGCCAGCACAAATGAGTATGCCTCATCGACATTGCCGATACCGCGCTGGTAAGCCAGCAGCTCAAGCAGGTTCTTTAACAGCGTATCACGGTCGGTTTGGTCGGTCTGACAAATAACCTCAGTGGGGCTGAAAAGCGATGAGAACGGGATGTGGTTGTGTTTGTTAGCCATAGTCTATTTATGTAAAAAAGAAGATTTGAAATAAAGTATCTCGACCTGTCAAGTTAAAAACCAGCCGGTTGGTAGGATTATGAAAGGAACCAACCTTATTTCATTTTATATTTAGCCCCGCGATTCATCGCGGGGTTCTTGATATGATTTATTAATGGGTTAGTTTCCTGTTCCAATCAGGATTTGGTAGTTTCTATTTACATTAGTGGACTTGTTTGGTACAATTTTCCGATGTTTTTTTGTTTGGCGGATTCAACATCAAATTGATATTAACAAATAGGGTAATAGTTTACTTAATAGGGTAGTAAATAGGGCAGTATGAATATTTCTGCTCATCTGCCAAACAGTTTATACCCTCGGCCCCGTGAGGGATGACAGTGAACAGAATAATTGGAAGGCTTAACTGCGGAGAAAGATAATGGCAAAAATTATTAAGTTGCAATGTACAGGTAGAGAACAGCACATCAATGAGATTGATCTTGAAGAAATACTTGGCACAACAGTTATCATGCATGGGACTCCGATTGACACCGGCCGGCCGATACCTGAACGCATCGTCAGAAAGTGCGAGCAATGCAGCGAGGGCAGAGTTATCCTCACGCGTGAGATTATTGAAGAAAATCTCTAAGAAAATTGAAAAATAGCTGCGTGTGCAAGTACACCCCAGGCGGATCTACCCTATTATTCATCGAATCTTTTAAACAACAGAATCACCCGGTTTATTAACAATATAAGGACATAGTCTTTTCGATTAGTCGAAAAGACTATGTCCTTAAAAACACACTAATCTTATATATGTCACCTAACAATCAACCACTCTGAATTCTGGTGCCGTATCCAGAAAGTTAATGTAACTTTTTACTCGGCATTGTCATCTCGACCGAAGCCGTAGGCAAAGTGGAGAGATCTGCTTAAATAGATTCCTCCGCTTCGTCCCGACAATGTCGAGACTCCGGTTGGAATGACGTGGCCAGCCATTAAAAGTAATACAGACTTTTTAGAAACAGCACTACCTCCTGTCCTCTGTAAAAAACAATCCGTATCAATCCGTTTACCCCGTTAGAAACGTACCTTCTGTTTTCTAACGGGTTGAAATCCGTGGTTTAAATTTTAAGCTTGCAAAGAGTTATTTACTCTGTATAATTATCAACATGATGAAAATATGCATAATTCGGTCTTCCTTTAAGGTTATTCTTAGCCTAAACACACTGCTATTGCGCCGCAAGGCGCTATAATAACCCCACATAAATCATTGCAACTAATTGTTTTTTCCTTAAATTCGTAGAAATTTTAGCCTGATTAAGGCATAATTAGCCGAATCAGCACATATTTTGGAGAAAAATAGATGTCTGAAGAAAGAGTTTTAATTTTTGATACGACGTTACGTGACGGCGAGCAATCGCCTGGTGCATCTCTTTCTATCACCGAAAAGCTCGAAATAGCCCATCAGCTCGCAGTCTTAGGCGTCGATATTGTTGAGGCCGGCTTTCCGGTTTCTTCGCCGGCTCAGTTCGAGGCCACCCGCCGAGTCGCTGAGGAAGCCGCTGGTCCGGTCATTGCGGCCTTAGCCCGTGCGAATCAGCAGGATATCGAAGCAGCCGGCAAAGCGATAGCATCGGCCCCAAAGAGGCGCATCCATACCTTCATTGCAACTTCGCCGATTCACATGGAGTTTAAATTGAAAAAAAGTCCCGATGAAGTGCTGAAAATGGCTGTCGAGGCTGTCAAATACGCAAAGACCTTCACCGATGACGTGGAGTTTTCGCCCGAAGATGCCTGCAGAAGTGAGATGCCGTTTCTTATCGAGATTTTAACCGCCGTCATTGAAGCCGGCGCGACCACGTTGAACATTCCCGATACCGTCGGCTACGTTCTGCCGTACGAATATGGCCGGCTCATCGCCCAGCTTAAATCCGATGTCCCCGGCATAGATAGGTGCGTAATAAGCACCCACTGTCACAACGACCTCGGCATGGCGGTGGCGAATTCTCTGACCGGCGTACGCAACGGTGCCCGCCAGGTCGAATGCACCCTGAACGGCCTCGGCGAACGCGCAGGCAACGCGGCGCTCGAAGAAATAGTAATGGCTATCCATACCAGAGCCGACTTCTTCGCGCAAGCTGGTTCGCAACCTCTGCGCACCAACATCAACACTAAGGAAATCTATCGCGCCAGCCAGCTCGTCTCGCACCTGACCGGCTTTGTCATCCAGCCTAATAAGGCCATCGTCGGAGCCAACGCCTTTGCGCACGAGGCCGGGGTCCACGTTGACGGCGTATTGAAGGAGCGCACCACTTACGAGATTATGACGCCGGAGAGCATCGGCCTGGTAGGCTCGCGTATGGTGCTGGGCAGACACACCGGAAGGCACGGTTTTGTCAATAGGTGCAAACAGCTTGGTTACAAACTGAACAAGGACGAGATTGACTACGCTTACCAGCGGTTTTTGGAGATAGCCGACAAGAAAAAAGAGGTCTTCGATGAAGAC
>Ga0315544_1002418_pt1 | contig 13147 bp, 9 predicted proteins | sample SalMarSW160130MG_2_FD_202543 | JGI IMG/M metagenome (GOLD analysis project Ga0315544, IMG submission 202543) | Salt marsh sediment microbial communities from the Plum Island Ecosystem LTER, Massachusetts, United States - Salt Marsh Sediment SW1601-130 ... | reverse complement strand
CGGTACATTTTTAGAAGGAGAAACCATCCTGGTGCTGGCAGGTCTGGCAGCCCACCAAGGATATCTGGAACTGACCGGTGTGATTTTCGCTGCCTTTCTCGGCAGTCTTTGCGGCGATCAGCTTTTTTTTTATTTGGGACGCAAACACAGTCAGGCGGTTCTGTCCCGGCGACCTTCCTGGAAATCGAAAGCGGAAAAAGTTCACAAGATGATGAACCAATTTCAAACACCGATGATCCTATCCTTTCGGTTTCTTTACGGACTACGCACAGTTGCCCCTTTTGTCATTGGAATGAGCCCCGTATCATTCAAAAAGTTCATTTTGCTCAATGCCGCTGGAGCGCTGGTCTGGGCGGTAGCCGTCGGATCCGGCGGCTACTTTTTCGGTCATGCCGTGGAGTTAATTATCGGCAAGGTCAAATCATACGAGATTTATATTATGGGTAGTGTAGCAATTGTTGGTTTATTGATATGGATTTTCCATTTTTACCGTCGTCGAAGACGGCCAGCTAAATTTATCACGGAAAGTCGATGATGTCCTTTGCTGAATTAAATCAATAAGGAGGTAAAATTATGGCGAGATTTTTCAAGAAACGAGAAGAGATCAAAGGCCTGTCTCCGGGTTCTTTGGTTTTCATCGGAAACGAAAAGGTAGAAAATATTCGACTTCGTGTCATTGATTACGATGAGGCTGAACTAAAGGAAGATGAGCTAAAAGATATTGCCGAAGGAGCGGAATTTAAACGAACAAAAACTGTCACCTGGATAAATTTAGACGGACTTCATGATCTTTCATTGATGAAAGAAATTGGGAAGACATTCGATCTGCACCCGCTGTTGCTAGAAGATATACTGAATACTGGACAGCGCCCCAAACTTGAGGAATTTGATAATTGTCTCTTCCTTGTTGTAAAAATGCTTCGTTACAACAAAGAAAAACAAATGATTATCTCCGAACAATTAAGTATGGTGCTCGGCGCTACATTTCTGCTGACCTTTCAGGAGCAACCGGGAGATGTATTTGAACCGGTTCGGGAGCGGATCAGAAAACAAAAAGCAAGGATCCGGGCATCGGGTATAGATTATCTGGCATACGCTTTACTGGATTGCGTGGTCGAAAATTATGTTTTCATCGTTGAAAGATTGGGCGAGCAAATTGAAGATATTGAAGAAGAAGTTCTGGAAAAAGCTGAGCCTGCGGTGATGGAAAAGATTAATACATTTAAACGTGAAATGAATTATTTAAGAAAGTCCGTTAGACCGGCCAGGGAAGCCATAATACAACTGTCAAAATTGGATTCCGAACTTATTCATGATCAGACGATTCCCTTTTTGAAAGACTTGCAAGATCTGATTGCTCAAGCTGCGGAGGCCATTGATACCTACCGGGATATGCTTTCGGATCAATTGAACTTGTACAATTCAGTCATCAGCAATCGAATGAACGACATAATGAAAGTATTGACGATTTTTGCCGCCATATTCATTCCGCTCACATTTATTGCAGGCATTTATGGCACGAATTTTGAGTATTTACCCGAACTCAAATTTAAATACAGCTACTTCATTTTTTGGGGCGTAATGCTGGCCATCGCAGGTGTAATGTTAATATTTTTCCGAAAAAAGAAATGGTTATGACTGATTGGATAAGATAGCTTACTCAAAAAATACCGAGATGTCTTAACTGTGGTTGTTAGTGTGAAATTAAATGACAGTAAAAAACGATTCATTTCAACAAAAAATAGGTGGTATCTTCTGTACAAGCCATTTCTTTGAAGGATTTCAACGTTATGAATTTTAATTGGCTACTTGTACACCTTTTGCCATCCATTGGATTTATTCTGGCGCTGGCTTTATTATCCCACATCTTAAGGGAGCAAAGATCGCCAACCAGCACACTTGCTTGGCTGATGGCAATCATTTTTATCCCCTACCTGGGAGTGCCGCTTTACCTTATTTTTGGCGGACGAAAAATGATCAGCAAGGCTAAGACAAAACCGAAGCTTTCACAAGACAAGTCAAAACCTTGCTGCGATTCTTATATTAACAAGGCGTATTTGTTTGAGCCCGGCGATGGTATTTTTCCACCATCAGCGCACAACCACATCACGTTACTGCCAGAAGGCGAACAAGCCTTTCAAACGATATTAGACCTTATTGAGAATGCCCGCCACTCCGTTTATATTGCGACTTTCATATTGGGAAAAGATGAAACGGGCAGGGCCATTGTGCACGCCCTTGCGAAAAAAGCCTCAAAAGGTTTAGAAATTTGTCTCCTCTTAGATGCGTTGGGATCGGTGAGAATATCTAAAAAGTTTCTATTGCCGCTTTTAGAGGCCGGTGGCCGGGTGGCCTTCTTTATGCCGATGATTCATTTGCCTTTCCGGGGACGAGCCAATTTACGTAATCATCGCAAAATGATCATCTGCGACAATCAAACGGCTATCATTGGCGGAATGAACCTTGCTTCAGAATACATGGGGTCACAAGAATCCATTAGCCGCTGGCAGGATCTTTCGTTATTAGTTCAAGGCCCGGTGATCGATCATATAACCGACATTTTTAAGTCGGATTGGAAATTTGCAAGCAAGGCCACACTTAGTTACAATTCGACGACCAGGCAGGCACTAAAATCAGATTCCAACTATGTAACTCAATTGGTTGCAAGCGGACCGGATGTTCGCAACGATTCACTTCGCAATGCGATCCTGACCACGATTTTCAGGGCCAACCGACGCATTTGGGTTGTGACGCCGTATTTTGTACCTGATGAACTGTTGTTAGAGGCCTTATGCATAGCAATCTATCGGAATGTTGATGTATCCATTATAATTCCGAAAAAGTCCAATCATCGTTTGGCAGACTTAGTACGCGAGGGATATTTAGCACGGGTTCAGGAAGCCGGAGCCGGAGTGTGGCTTTACGAGCCACGCATGTTGCACGCGAAAGCAATCCTGGTCGATGATGCGCTTGCAATCTTAGGATCGGCCAACATGGACATGCGAAGTATATTGTTAAACTATGAGATTGCACTGTGTATTTACGATTCGGATGTGATCAGACAGCTCGAAACCTGGATGCTTGGGTTAAAGACAGAATGTTCAGCTCGGAAATTACAACCCAAAAGCTCGTTTGGGCTCATTGAGAGCGTGGGAAGACTTTTTGCTCCTTTGTTGTGATAGCCCGGCATAAATCTGGGCACGTGATGTGTCGGTTTTAGATTGGCTTCCACAAGTTTTTTACTTCTCTTTTTTGATGTTATTTAATGCAGCTACAGAGTTACGGGTGCAGCCCCGTCCTATCTTACGATAAGGAGCTTTTTATATTCTCTCCAGCATAACCAGAGGCTTAGCAAAGAAGTTAAGAAGGCTGGTTTTAGATACTGCTATTAAAACACACGTTTCAAAAAAAGGGGTTCAGCAATGAAATGGTTTATCAAGATGTTTCTGCTCTTTTCATTAACAGTTCAGTTTTTCCCGGGATACAGCTCGGCGGGCTGAAGGCTGGTTTTGAAAAAGCCTTATTCAACTCGATATGCGATCGTAATCATCCAATCCGCATAATTTGGATATAGCTTTTTCATGAAATCAATAACTCTTTGTTTGAATGTGGTCTCTATGATTGCAGACTGACCCGGCCACAGCCGAAACTTGACCCGCAGATAGCGCCAGTTGCCACCTTTGGCTTCTTTTACACCAAAGAGTTCGGGCTTTTCCAAAATAATGGACTTTTGTTGATTGTACAACCCTGTGGCAATGGATTTAACCGTTTCTGTCACCGTTTTTTCCTCTATTTCATCAGGAAGCTGGATATCCACATACCCTCGGATAGCCCCTCGACGAAATCGGCTGATCATGGTGATATTGCGGTTGGGAACATAGATCTTCTGGCCATGCAGATTGATTAGCGTAGTAAATCTTAATCCGATGTTTTCGACTTTGCCAATCTGCCCTGACAGCTCCACGACATCTTCGATGCTGAGCGCATCCGAGAAAATAAGGGTTAATCCGATAATAACATCCTGTACAAGACCCTGCAACCCGAACCCGACAGCAAGTCCGATAATAGAGGCGCTTGCCAAGTATGCGGTCAAAGAAACCTTAAATTCCCTTAAGATTAACCCGATGGCCATGAAATAGATGGCAAAGGTAAGACCGCTGACGAGGATGGTGGTCACAGTGGCAACCTTGGGATATCGACGGGTAAAGCTTTCCGTGGTTGAAGCTTCTGTTCCCAGTTTCAACGTAAGCATCCACCGGCTCAACCGTTTGAGTCCCTGAACCGTAAAATGGGCAAGAATAGCAAGCAACACAATAATAACAATTCGAAAGCCAGCGGGAATCTTAATCATTAAATCAATTGGTTCCATGTCGTATCCCTTTTGGTTTAATAAGAATCCTCTTTCTGAAAGTGAAACAAATGAAAAATTTACATTGTGCCCTCTGGGGTTGGACCGAGATAATATGCTTAAAATACAAATAAATTTATAATTTTGAGGGGACATTAAGGGCTTAGAACTTACATTTCGCACTTAGTGGAATAAGTCTTTATAATTTAAGCCACCACGTCCAAACGACTCACGCCTCCGGGCATCCTTGTTAATCTGATCTTGGTAGAGATTTCATCCTCTACCTTTTTGACATGGGAAATAACGCCCACCATTTTGCCGTTATTTTTCAAATCTTTCAGTGTGGACAGCACCTTGTATAAGGTTTCATCATCCAGGCAGCCGAAACCTTCGTCCACAAAAAGAGACTCTATTTTGCGGCCATTGCCGGACATATCGGAAAGTCCCAAGGCCATGGAAAGGCTGACCAGGAAGCTTTCGCCGCCGGACAGGGTGTTTACGGATCTGCGGGATTTCTGCTGAAGAACGTCTTCAATTTCCAACCCCAGTCCGGTTGTTTTCTGACATCTCAAAAAATAACGGCCAGTTAGATTTCCGAGATGGCGGTTGCTGTGTTCCAGCAAACGAGCTATCAACAGTTCGCGAATCCGCATCTTGATTTCGGCATCTTCGCCGGTTTCAAAAGAGCGTTTCTGTGCATTAATCCGATCGCACACCTTTTCCTGTTGTTCCAGCTCCTGAAGCTTTTGTTGATATTCTTTTTCCATGGTCTGATGATGCTCCAAACGATCTGAGGCGGCGGAAAGTTCTGCGGCCAATTGATCCTTTTGGTTAAGAGCGTTCTGAATCTGCAAACTCAGATCCACAGAAGATTCGGCCGCTATCTCCTTTAGGCCCCTTGCTTCAAGTTCTTTCCGGATTGTTTCCATGTCCGCCGTGTATCGGCTGATTTCGCCGTCGACGGCGTCCCGTTTCTGCTCAATGGCTTGCCGCCGTTCGAGGTCTAAAAGGCTGTTTTGGAGTTCTTCCAGGGAGCTGAAGCCCGAAGCAGTCGCCGCGTTTAAACTTTGCTGTTCAATTTTTTGACATTCATTTTGAGCATCCCGCCATAGCTTTTCGGTTGTCTGCTCCAGTGTTTGTTTCTCCGACAGCGTTTGACGAAGCTGTTGGGTTTCCTGTTGAATGGATTCAAGTTGTTGTTGCCTCTCTTGTAAGGTTTCTTCCGTTTCCTGTTTTTCACCCAGCGCATCCCCGGTTCCGAACATTTTTTGCCGTTTGATTTTCAGCGTATGTAAGGCCCCTTGTTCGGCATTAACCTGTTCGTCCGCAACACTTACCTCTTTTTTCAGTCGCTCGATTTCCGCCGGTAAACCTGCGGCTTTGTTTTTTAACGCCAGGAGCCGTTCGTTCAATTCGCGCTGTTTTTTGACATGGTTGAGATAATCGATCTTTCTGTTTTCCATGCGCCGAATCAATTTATCCTCAGTTCCCGGTGCCGGAATCGCCAGGTTAAACGCTTCAAGACGCTGACGAAGGCTTTGCACGAGTTCAGTTTCTCTTTGCCTGACAGTCTGAGTTTCCTGTTGAATATCGGTTAGCGTTTGCCTGTGACGATTCAGGTCGTTTTGAAGCTGGTCGGCAACCAGCTGCTTTTCAGTAATTTTCATCGATTTCTTCTCAAGGGCCTTGTCAAGTTTATCCATTTTCTTGGCCTGTTTTCGAACTTGTTTGATCCGGCCCTTTTGCCTGCGCATCTCTTTTTTTAGTGCCCGGATAGCTTCTTTAATCGATGACCGATCTCCAAGGGCCCATTCGGTTTGGGTCGCCCGGCTTAGCACGCTCCATTGGTGCCTTGTTTCCGTAAAACGGTCATGGCGATCTTTAAGTTCGGCAATTTGATCGGAGAGGGTTTTGATTTGATTCTTAAGGGTCTCAATCCGGTGTTCCTGCTCGCGAACGACCTCCGAGGGATCCTTGTCAAACGTTGGTTCACGGTCCACATAGGGGTGATCCGTTGACCCGCACAAAGGGCAAGGTTCTCTTTTTTTAAGCTGCTTTCGACACGGTTCGAATCTGGCAATATTGTTAATCCCTGCCAGGGTTTTCTGCTCCTGTCCCAAGCGTTTGAGCAGGTCGCCGTGCTCCTGCTCGGCGGTCTTCAGCGCCAGTTCCAAGGCGTTGCCGTCCCCTTTCTCCCGCCGGGCATAAGTTTTGCAAAGCTTGAGCATCGATTGAAAATTGATCCGCTGCTTTTTCTGGTCGTTAAGCGTTTTATCGAGCGTTTCCGAAGAAGCGCCGTCCAACAGGGATGCCTGCATTTTTTTCAGCTCAACTTGGCGGGCGCCGGGTTTATCTGCTTTGCTCTTCAGTTTTTGGAGTTTGCGTGTGGCTTTCGTCAGCAATACGGATGCTTTTTGCTCGGCCTTTTGGGCGGATTTCTGCTGAACGGTATGCGCGGACAGACCTTGACGGTTGGAGTGCAACTGTTCCAGGGAGCCTTTGATGTCGGCTATGTTGTTGACCATGTTTTCATCCGCAGCATGTTCCTTGAGCCAGCTCTCCGTGTTCGCAAGAAGGGCATCATTTTTTGAGATTTGCAGCCGGGTTGTCTGTTGGTCCTTCACTTTGATTTTCAATTCGTTTTTAACCGCCGAACGCCTCCCCGTCAGCGTTTGAAGCAAAGCGCCTAGGGTCTCCATCTCTTGGTCGATTTCGATCGTCTTTTTAATTAACACCTGACGTTCGGCCCAGGTGTTTTGAACCTGTTTTGCTTCAAGGGCCTGTTCCCGGTCTTTTTCTTGCAACGCTTTGAGCCGCTTTTCCAGATCGGTTATTTCCGCTTTAAGCGTATTCAGGGTGTTCGAGTATTCGGACGTCTTTTCTTTACGACGGTTGAGCTGATCCATGTCTTTTACAAAAGGCTCGGCATCCACCGCTTTTTTCAGCCGCAGAAGATCGGGCTGCATCTGTTCTTTTCGGCTTTGGGCTTCTGCCAGGCCGGCTTGATTTTCTTCATAGTTCGCCGTTAATTGATGAAGTAATTTGAGCCGCTGTTCTTTTACATTTAAAGTAAGCAACGATCGTTCGGCCTGTTGAAAATTTTCTTCAAGCTGTTGAACGCTTTCCTGAAGCGCCTTAAAACGCGAAGGGTGCATCAACGGGAAGTTTTGAATCTCTTCTTTTAGGGCAGTGAGTTTCTTCCCTTCTGTTTCGGCATTCTTAATTATCTCTGCCAAGGTCTTCGAATAGATATCAGGGCCGACAATTTTTTCCAGAATTTCAACTCGTTCGTAATCCAGGGCGTTCAAGAGGGAAGCAAATTCTCCCTGAGCCAACACGATGGATCGAAAAAAGCGCTTAAAATCGAGACCGATCAATTCGGTAATACGGCTGCGAACCGTGACGATGTTATCCTCAAGTACCCGCTCTGTCCCGTTCAGCTCGACAAGTCTCATTTCCGGCTCAAGCGGTTTGCCGGCGGCGGAATGCAGAGACCAGATCGATCGAAACGCATTACCGTTGACCGAAAACGTCACCGTCGCATAGCAGTCCGATGTTTGTTTACTCATGATATGCTCGGGAGAATTTTTAAGACGGACCGTTTCACCGTAGAGTCCCAGTGAAATCGCATCAAAAATTGTGGTCTTTCCTGATCCGTTGGGGCCGGTAATCGCAAACAGCCCTGCTTCCTTGAGCGGGGAACGGTCAAAATCAATCTCCCATTCCCCTTTTAAAGTATTTATATTTTTAAACCGGACGTTTAAAATTTTCATGGTCCTTACCTTGGTTATTTTTTTAAGTCGGGGTATCCCGCTACATATTCAAAGAAAATACGTAACACCCTAAAATCAATAATGATCAATATGATGCCGTTTCCTATCACTAGTTGGAGACAACCATCAGGCCCGCAAAAAAAAAGAAATATAACACAATATGAGCCCGGGTAAAAGCATCAATTAAGCTTAATTTCCGAATCTTGCAAAGACAATCTTAAAATGTTATAAATAATGCAACATATCAGATAGTTGTATGTGATCCTGCTGCAAAATTTTGATACCTGTCGGGTATTTTCGGAATGCTTTCATTATTACTTGGTTTCGACGCTTGAATTTGAGGGTTATCTTTTGTCATTTTGGCCATTTTTGTGGTATGGAATAAAAGACTTGTTTATGAGGATTCTATATAGGAAATGAACTATTCGTAAAAGGCATCTTTATCAAATATGGGCAAAGGTAAAGAAATCTTGGTAGGGGTATGAATTCATGAATGCTCAAGAATATTACCACCATGTGATTGATCACTTAAAAAATTTACAGTTAAAAACTTTTAGTGTTTTTAATGATTATACCGGTATGCTCTGGATCGGTAGGATACTGGGAAGGCCAAAGTAAAGATGAAACTCGTATTTCTGCGGCACGGGCAAAGCACTTGGAACATGGAGAACAAGTTTACCGGATGGACTGATGTTGATTTGTCCGACCATGGTGTCCGGGAAGCGCACGACGCCGGCAAGGTGCTCAAATCCGAAGGCTATTCTTTCGATGTAGCCTACACATCCGTGCTCAAGCGCGCCATCAGGACACTGTGGATCGTCCTGGAAGAAATGGATCTTATGTGGATACCCGTGCATTGCTCCTGGAAGCTCAACGAACGGCATTACGGCGTTCTCCAGGGCCTCAACAAACAAGCCACTGCCGAAAAATACGGCGACGAGCAGGTTCATATCTGGCGACGGAGCTACGATATTCAACCACCACCCCTGGCCCTGACGGATCGTCGTCACCCCAGATTCGATCCACGCTATGCGCATCTCAACCCGGACGATCTGCCCTCAACCGAATCCCTCAAAGATACCCTCAACAGAGTACTTCCATATTGGCAGCAGACACTTCTACCCGCTTTGAAGCAAGGCCGCAGGATGATCATCTCTGCGCACGGTAACAGCATCCGGGCCCTGGTGAAACACCTGGAACATGTGTCCGATGAGGACATCATGGGGGTGAATATACCCACCGGCATCCCCCTGGTTTACGAATTTGACAACGATATGCGCCTCATACGGCATTACTTTTTGGGTGAGGAAGAGGCTGTCACCAAGGCGATAGCTTCTGCTGCGGCGAAATCAAAGCGGTAATGAATGTTATACTTGGGTTAAACCGCGATGGCACAAAGGACACAAGCCGACTTTGCCATAGAGATTAGCTGCCACATTTTATAAAAAATGCGAATTCTACTTGTAAGACATGGTGAATCCATGGCAAATGCAGAGCAGGCCATTTATGCCGCAATGGCCGATCAAGTAATTTGCGAATTGGATTTTTTCGTATTTTTCTTAAGGGTTTTGACAGATTCGTAATTCGCATCAAGCACCGGATGCGATGCAAATCGGGAGCATGATAAGGAAAGTGGGATAGGTGCTGGATGTGAACATTCAGGAATTTTTTCGACCTGATTTTGACAGATCGTTTATGATATGTTATCAGAAAGGATACTCGTCTTGATTATTTGACCACTCTAGATTTCACAGTTGTTTCTATGTTTAGGTTGCCGAATCACGATAAGGTACCCCCGAGCTTATCAAGTTTATTACGAACACGTTAACAGTGATTCTTTCTATATAAACATGCATCATGAAAGCCTTAGCACTAAAAACCTGGATGCGTATCGATTCACAGCATCCTTTGTACAAACACCTCGCTTCTGTTGTTTTACCGTTGGCCGGTATTGATTTAAAAGATCCGCATATTGAGACCACCCCCCTGAGTGATAGACAGGCGGTGTATCTGTTTAAGGAACTTAAAAGTCGAAACCATTTTGTCGGAAAACATTTCGGATTCCGATACCAACTTTCTGAACAGGAATGTAGAAACGTGTTGAATAAAGAGTTTTTGAACCTCTGTGCGATTCGCGCTAAAGGATTTTCCGACTATCCCAATCGTGTTGTTCGACCCTATACCAAAAACGAGGAAATGGATTACCTTCTTGTTCAGGACTATATTCGAGGACATGACCTGGATTACTATATCATTAAAGCAGCACATTCAGGCCAACATGAACGGTTGCTTCGAAAGCTAGCGGGACTCGCATATTTTTTATTTATGCTTCATCAGACGACCACCAGTGATCATTCTGTTTGTATTAAGAATTCTTCCGGCTATTTTAGATCTATCATTGAATGTCTTAAGGGTCAGGGAATTATTGATGAGAAAGTTTCCTTGGAGTTTGAACACCTTTTCAATGTGTGGGAAAGATCGGATAAAATGCAACAGGATATATCTGTGTGGGTCCATGGCGATGTCACCCCGACCAATTTCTTTTTTCATCCCGAAGATGGTATTACTGCGATTGATCTGGAACGAATGCAGCTTGCGGATCGAGTATATGACATAGGTTTTTTATGCGCCGAACTGAAGCACCACTTTGCCTTGCGACTTCTCAATGCAAATTTGGCAGAGCGGTTTATTACCCATTTTTTGCATGCGTATTGTGAAAATTTTTCCGACCCCTACAGTGAGTTTAAAAGCATCGCCGAGCGAAATCCATTTTATATGGCACTGGGAGAAATGCGAATAGCCAGAAACAGCTATTTGCCTCAGAATCATCGAAGCTGGCTGATTGAAGAAGCTTACCGGTGTTTAACATATTAACTTTTTGTCAAATATTGTCATAAAATTTGGAGGTTGGACATGCCGAAGCTTCAAGCCGTTATGTTTGATCTGTACGGAACACTTGTGGATATTCGAACCAATGAAAATCGAGACGAGACGTTTGAGTTGCTCAGTCGTTTTCTGGAGTATCGGCGTGTTTTTGTTTCGGGCAAAGAACTCAAGGAGCTCTATCTCAGCGAGGTTAATCAGCAGTTTGCACGCAGCAGAGAAAAATATCCGGAGATCGATGTTGCCCGTGCTTTCAGACAGGTCTTTCAAAAACGAGCCCAAACAACAGACCGGTATCTTGCAATGATCACTACTCAGCTTTATCGATCGCTGTGTCGCGAGAAGATGCAGTTGTTCGAAGACACATTCTGGACACTTAATGAATTCCGGAAAGATTACCGTTTGGGAATCGTTTCTGACGCCCAGCGGCTGTACTGCAATCCGGAAATGCGTTCTTTACGCATAGAGGATTTTTTCGATGCGATTGTAATATCTTCAGATTATGGATTTCGTAAACCTGACCCGCGATTGTTCCATATTGTCCTGGCGATGCTTGATATCCCGGCCTCCGCAGCGGCTTATATTGGAAACAACTATCACATGGATGTTGTCGGTGCCAAGGCCGCCGGACTGGCTGTAGCCGGTCTTATCCGCCAATCAGAAGAAGATATGCAGGGTTATAGTAATGAACTGGCACCCGATTTTGTATCAAATGATTTACACGATGCTTTTAAATGGATTTCCGAAAATACAAAGATCTGATTTTAGAAAAAGATAGAATAAATTTATGAAAAAAATCTTTCCGTCCTCCCATCCCGGCATGGGTGCTATACCCCATAAAAACGGTACAACTTTTCGCGTATGGGCACCAAATGCAGATCGTGTGTATGTGACAGGTTCCTTTAACAACTGGTCGGATACAAACAACCCGCTTGCAAAAGAGGCGGATGGGTATTGGTCTGCGGATGTTCCTGAGGCTAAAGCTGGTGATCAGTACCGGTATAATATTGCCAATGGCCCTCAATTATTATCTCGCATGGATCCCTATGCCATGGAAGTAACCCGCTCAAATGGAAATGCCGTCATTTTTGAATTGGATTTTGATTGGGGCGGCACAGAGTTCAAGATGCCGCCACCCAATGAACTGGTGATATATGAAATGCACATTGGAACTTTCAACGACAGTCCGGGAGGGCCACCGGGAAACCTGATGAAAGCGATTGAAAAATTTCCTTATCTGAAGGCCTTAGGGATTAACACCATAGAGGTCATGCCGGTCATGGAATTCCGGGGCGGTTTTTCCTGGGGTTACAACCCGGCTTTGATATTTTCCATTGAAAATGAATATGGCGGCCCCAAGGCGTTCAAGGAATTCGTCCATAAGGCACATGCGCATGGTCTGGCTGTGATATTCGATGTTGTTTACAATCACTTTGGCCCTGGCGATCTCAGCCTGTGGCGTTTTGACGGCTGGTATGAAAATGACAAGGGTGGTATTTATTTCTATAACGACTGGAAGTCACAAACTCCCTGGGGTGACACCAGGCCCGATTATGGACGAGATGCTGTTTGCCGGTATGTTCGTGATAATGCCCTGATGTGGCTTGAAAAATATCGAGTGGACGGCCTGCGATGGGATGCAACCGCTTTCATTCGGAATGTATTGGGTAATAATAATGATCCCCAACATGATATTCCAGAAGGTTGGCACCTCATGCAAAGGATTAATGAAGAGATAAACAATCGGTTTCCCGATAAAATCCGTATTGCCGAGGATATTCGAAATAATCCATTTATCACAAAAGCGATCCCGGAAGGCGGTGCCGGATTCCACGCCCAATGGGACGCGCTTTTTGTTAAGCAGATACGAAAGATTCTTTTAGCAGCCAGAGACCAAAATATTAAATTGGATGCTGTTCGAGAAGCTCTCTCGCTTCGGTTCAATAATTCGGCCTTTGAACGAGTCATATATACAGAATCTCATGACGAGGTCGCCAACGGAAGGGCCCGTTTACCGGAAGAAATATCTCCAGGAGATGCCGGGAACTGGCTTGCAAAAAAATTATCCACACTGGGTGCTGCTTTGATTTTTACGTCACCGGGCATACCTATGATTTTTCAAGGCCAGGAATTTCTTGAAGAC
>Ga0315544_1002414_pt1 | contig 13162 bp, 11 predicted proteins | sample SalMarSW160130MG_2_FD_202543 | JGI IMG/M metagenome (GOLD analysis project Ga0315544, IMG submission 202543) | Salt marsh sediment microbial communities from the Plum Island Ecosystem LTER, Massachusetts, United States - Salt Marsh Sediment SW1601-130 ... | reverse complement strand
ATACTCAAGAACGACGCAATTAAGGGGGAGCTGGACATCGATTCTCACTTCTCATCGTCCTTTTCTAAAGAGGATAGGGAATTTCTGGAGAATCTTTGCAAATTAGTATCCCAGCTATTTTAATCCCAGGGCTTAGATGCCCGTGAATAAGGTCTTGACAGATAACCCGTGGAGCATTAAATTAGAGGTGAAAACTTCATAGGGGTGAGGGTGTAATCAACACAATCAGTGTGCGCCCGTAGCTCAGATGGATAGAGCAAGGGATTCCTAATCCAGAGAAGGTAGAAATTGGCGGTTTTTGCAACTCCTTGCCATCAAGGGTATTTGCTGAAATGGCAAAAGGTTAGGGAAATTCTTTGTAGTTTTCCATCGTAGTTGGTCGAAGTCAAAAGTAGTAGAACCTGGCCCAAATCTGGCCCAGGTTTTACTTGACAATTATAAGTAGGATGATATAAGAGTTCAGAATGGGGGTTGACTCTCCTGCTGGTGGCCTACTGGGTCAGTGGTGAAGTTGAGCCCCATTTTGTTTTAGAGCAGAGGCTGCACAATGAGTAACGTCACCAAGAGAACTGGGAAAACCTTCTTGGGTATTTCTTCATTTCAAGCCCTAGCCATGTTTAGGCGGGGGCTATTTTACACCTATCTATCAATCTACCTGCGGTTTTTCCTCGGTTTGAGCGTTACTGAAACGACATTATTTGCCACATTTCCCATGATCTTGAATATTGTGTTTCAGACATTTGTGTGGGGAGGTGTTTCAGATAAATATCAGAAGCGCAGAACACTAATAATAGTGGGGGAAATAACTGCTGCCATAAGCACATTGTCTATCTGGTTTCTCCATACCTTGCCCGAGAATTCCCATACTGCCGGTTATGTGGTAATATTTGGCTTGTCATTTGTGGAGATTTTCTGGTCGATGTCAAATGTCGCCTGGAGTGCGATTATTTCTGATCTTTACCCGGAGCGTGAGCGAACCAGTGTGCAGGGAAAGCTCTTAAGCATAGGCGCTGTCGGTAGGATTGTCGGCGTCTGGATTGGTGGCCTTGCATATGACGGTCTATCGATGTACTATGAGGGGTGGGGTTTTCAAAAGGGACTGCTGTTTTTTGTTGCGTCCGGGATAATGATCATTTCGACCATCCCCATGCTCTTTGTACCTGAGGGAGGTATTGCAGGTGGCAGGCAAGAAGGGGATAGAAACAAGGCAAGTGAGTCGTTTCAGGGGAGTAAAGAAATAGTGTCATATTCTAAGCCTTTTCTGGTGTTTCTCCTGGCAATGGTGCTTATAAATTTTGGGAGAAATTCTGTGGCAACGATAAAAGCTCAGTACCTGGTATTGGATGGAGGTTTCAATGTATCCAACCGATTCTTAAGTTACATTGTCAATATGGGATCAGCGGCAATTCTTATTATGGGACTGCTCATAGGAAAAATCTCCAAGCGATTAAATGATGCAGTCTTGTTGCTTTTCGGTACACTTACGGCAATAGTGTACTTGCTGGGGTTTGGACTGGCCAGGAGTCTATCCACAATTTTCGTATTCAATTTCCTGGCAGGGGTTTCTGAGGTGGTGATTCTGGCGTCATCATATTCCTATGTATCGAAGCTAATACCGCCAGAGCATCGAGGACGACAATTCGCCCTCTTCAACGCAACATATTTCTTGAGCTGGGGAGTTGGCGCAACCCTAATTGCGGGGCCGATCGTCGACCTCTTAATAAAATCGGGAGCCACTCAGTTCTTTTCATATAGAATGTCATTCCTTTCAGCAGCAATCCTGGTGGTAATGGGGATGTTTGTATTTCTGTTCGCTAATCGAAGGAGGTTTGGTGTTTAATGGACAATCCGGGATTATTTCTATGTCGTCACAGGTATCGTCCCAGTTTCCTGAGGAATCGCATAGAGGCGGAGAGAATGCAGATTGAGATTGATCTCAGGAGATTACTACAACTAAGCCATTGGGTATAAACCCTCAGGGGGAGGATATTAAACAAGGCTTGAAGTGCCAATTAAAGTTTAAACCATCTCACTTCCTGTGGCCATCGAACAGACAACTGGAAGATTATTGAAGTTTGAGGCTCTCCTTCTCCTCACCGCGGCTATATGGGGGTTCGCCTTCGTTGCCCAGCGTGCCGGAATGGAGCATATCGGGCCGTTTACCTTCAACGCGGTGCGTTTTGCCCTGGGCAGTCTCTTTCTGGTTCCACTTTTGGTAGCCAAACGAAGGCGGAGCCGGCACTTACAAAGTAATCCTGTAAGCAACCAGACAAAGATGACCATACTTAGTTGGGGTTTTGCCGGTCTGGTTCTCTTCGCTGGGGCATCATTCCAGCAGATAGGAATCGTATACACAACAGCGGGTAAAGCCGGCTTCATCACAGGGCTCTATGTAGTCATTGTGCCAGTTCTCGGCCTCCTTTGGAGCCAGCGTCCCGGTCGCAGAACCTGGTCTGGAGCCTTTCTTGCCGTGTTGGGTCTCTATCTGCTGAGTGTAAGTGGAAGGTTGAGCATTTCACGCGGCGATCTACTCGTTCTCATCAGCGCATTTTTCTGGGCAGGCCATGTTCTCATCATCGGATGGTTCTCCCCTAAGACAGATTCCGTCACGCTGGCATGCCTCCAGTTTGCCACTTGCTCCGTTTTGAGCCTTGTGGCTGCACTTGCCACGGAAGTGTTTACTCTTCAAGGGCTCATTCAGGCAATCATTCCAGTTCTGTACGCTGGCCTACTCTCGACAGGTGTAGCATATACGCTCCAGGTAGTGGCGCAGGGGCGCGTCCCAACAGCAAATGCAGCAATTATAATGAGCTTCGAAACGGTCTTTGCTGCACTCGGAGGCTGGCTCATACTGAAGGAAACGATTCCCTTGGGGGGATTATTGGGCTGCGCTTTCATGCTGACAGGAATGCTCATATCCCAGCTTGATCCGAAGGCTGCCCATAGAGGAGACTCTGTGGGGACAATGGGGCCTATCATGAACAGTGAGTCTACTATATAACTGCCGGGGAATGTCTTCTGAAGGAGTGGTTAACTCGTTGTCCTTTAGGGCAATCTGTTGATCAGCTTAAACTTGGGCTTGACTTTTGAGGTAAGTTTTCTTACATTTTCTTAGATGGTTTTATACCGATTTCGATCCTCTATGGACACTATTTGGACACCAGATTGGATAGGCCTCGGAGGTCTGATACAGGATAACCCCCGAGGCCTTTCCATTATCAGAAAATAAGATTTGACAGCTATACCCGCTTCCCTCAAGGGTAGGGAAAATATCGTCCCAGTCTTTTTGTCAAAAAGGTGTTGACAAGAGGGGATTGATTCATTATTTTAAATACAATAGTCTAAGGTTTTTCTTTGATTCCGTAACGTGTGAGGCTTTGTAAGGATTCCGATAAAGGTAAACCCCAAGCAATTGGGGGGCACAAAGCCACGGGTCATATTGAGAACCTGGATATGAAATAAGGCTCTGATTCATGATAGCCGGGCCGCTGAAGGATCAATCTAAGGCAGGGCGGTTTTTCTTTTTGGCAGGTAACACTTTCATTGGTATTAACTGAGGAGGCAGATAGAGGTTAGAGAATCACTGGATGACGAGCCAAAATTAGGATAAATGGCCATCCGTTTATATAGATTATTGGCCAGGCCCCATAGAAGGTGTATGGGTCGTCTTGTCGGACAGGACATAGGGCCTGTAAGTCGAAGGCACAATCACGTGCTCTCTTGAGAGTGGGGAGTGCGGTTGTGCCTTTTTATTTGAGGATGAGGGCAACAGGTAGAACGGATAGAAGCAGGTAGCAGAGTTATCCAATGCTGTCGCATATACCTCTGAAATCGAAACATATTCAACAAAGCCAGATCTAAACGGGTTATAAGCAATTTGGTTTTGAAATTCCAAAGAAGAGGAAAATCCAGAAGAAAGTATATTCTTGCCTTTTTAAGCTACTCATTCTTCCCCTGAGTGTTTGAGCTGAAGGCTTCAGGGGAGTGGGTTTTGTTTGATTCTTGGGCAGAAAGGAGTCAGGGATGAGCAGAAAATTTGGGGTTATCATTTTGGTACTTTTTGCATTATCTCGTCTTATTGGATGCAGTCATGGAGGACCTCACAACAACACTGGAGGTGATGGTAGCGATGAACCTGGAGGAGCAAGTTTGGCTATAGAGTTCTGGGATACTCCACCAAGCTCTTACAATCCCAACAGCCAAAGTAGGTTTGAGGTTTCATTTCAGCCAACTATTCAGGGTTATACTTCTGGCAGGCACAAGATTTGGTTTAAATTGCTCAAGGGGGATTCTGTATATGCAGTGAGCAATTGTGTTGATTTCTCATACTATGACACTGGTGTTAAGACGGTTGAGTTTGGAGGAGCTCTACCAGATATTGAAACATCGGGAGAAAAGTTTGAGATGCGAGGGGTTATCCAGCACTATGAGGATACTATTGTAACCAACTGGGCAAAGACGGGACTGTATAACATTACCATTCATAAGATGAATCTACCGACGAAGATTATGAATATTGAATATGATTACCAGGATTCAGATACTTCTGCCGTGGATTCTTACGATATTTTTTCCGTGGGTGAGAATGTAGAAAGGCAGATGAAAATTGCCTTTTATGTGGCCAATACGGGGTTTGATATCTGGGTCAGTGATGAGAACCTGGATGCTAAGCTTGTACGTATTGATTACATTGGTGATTATGCCTATGAACATAGAGTTAGTCTCTATACCATGTATCTATGCGCGGTCAAGGGTTTTTGCAGGGACGAAGGGGGGCCTATGATTGATGAATCAGGCGGTTCAATACCTGCTGGGGAAGATGGTGGGGGTGGTTGTTCCTTAGTTGGTGTGAAAGCCATAATGACCACCAACTATTACTATCAGGCAGTAATTCCAAAGGTGACTATCCATGAATTGGGATTTCAGAGATCCGATGATATAAAGCCTCCAGAAGATCATCCTGAGCAGCACAATTCAGTATTTTGTGTTATGTATAGAGGGGCAGATCTCCCCGATAGGAACCTATATTATAACCCTCACTTCTGTGGTCATTGTGTAGATGCATTAAAAGATGTAAACTGGTAGAAGGAATAACAAAGGGGAGGTTAGGAAATGAAGGCAAAATCTATTTATTCTACGGTGATTTCTCTTCTTTTATCGTTGTTTTTTACTGTTGCCACAATATATGGACAAACAAATAACCACCAAAGTCCATATCTCAATCTTATCACAATTTCAACTGAAAAGGACCACTTCTTATCCCAAGAGGCAATTTGGATTTTCATCAATTTTAAGAATACCACCAAAGACACGTTGAGAATAGATCGAACTACCATTTGTGAGGGGCTTAGGGTTGGAGCTATTCAGGGTCCAAGAGTTCCAAAGTATCTCAGATTGTCTGGTATCCCAAGTTCCCTCGTGGTACCCGGGGATTCCCTCTTTGATTTAGTCGATTTAAATACTTACTATGGCACTACTGGGGGGTTATATATTGGCTGGCGTTTCATTCCAACAGGTCACTATCGAGTGTATATAAAATTGCCCTCCTATCGCATAATATCCGATACTATTGAAATTACCGTGTCAGAGCCAGAGGGAGAAGAGCTGAAAGCCCTGAACTTACTTACCAAGGGGATGAAATTGAGTGAAACTGTGGGGGATGAAAGGAAGGCTGCTATAGCCAAGGCTTACAAAAAATTTGAGGAGTTGGTAGAAAAATACCCTCATAGTCTTTATGCTCCAAAAGCCCTTGATAGAGCTGCCAGGTGTTATATTTATGTGTCTGGTGAAGAGGAGAAAGCATTGCAGAAATACAGGGAATTATTGGAGAAATATCCAGAATCACCTTATTATAAGAGTGCACTTACTGGCGTTTATGTAATTTACTGGAATAACCATGATAAGTCAGGTCTTAGAAGGGAGATGAATCAATTAATCAAAAAACATCCCAATAGCAAAATTTCAGAGGGAGCAAAGAAGTCCATTGAAGGTAGTATAAAGCACTGGTGATTTTCCTAAACTCATCCCCAAAATGTTGGTTTTTTATTGCTCAGTAAAAATTGCCTATCCATGAATTGGGATTTCAGAGATCCGATGATATAAAGCCTCCAGAAGATCATCCTGAGCAGCACAATTCAGTATTTTGTGTTATGTATAGAGGGGCAGATCTCCCCGATAGGGATCTCTATTATAACCCTCACTTCTGTGGTCATTGTGTAGATTCATTAAAAGATGTAAACTGGTAGGAAGGAATACCAAAATGGAGGTTAGAAAATGAAGGCAAAATCTATTTATTCTACGGTGGTTTCTCTTCTTTTATCGTTGTTTTTTACTGTTGCCACAATATATGGACAAACAAATAACCACCAAAGTCCATATCTCAATCTTATCACCATTTCAACTGAAAAGGACCACTTCTTATCCCAAGAGGCGATTTGGATTTTCATCAATTTTGTGAATACCACTAAAGACACGCTAAGAATAAATCGAAGTGCTCTCCGTGAGGGACTTAGGGTTGGAGCTATTCAAGGCCCAAGGGTTCCAAAATACCTCAGAGGGTCTGGCATCCCAACCTCTTTTGTGGTGCCAGGAGATTCCCTCTTCGCTTTGGTGGATTTGAATACTTACTATGGCACCAGGGGAGGAGTATATCACGGGTGGCGTTTTATTCCAAAAGGGGGCTATCGAGTGTATATAAAATTGCCCTCCTATCGCATAACATCCGATACTGTTGAAATTACCGTGTCAGAGCCAGAGGGAGAAGAGCTGAAAGCCCTGAACCTGCTTACCGAGGGGATGAAATTGAGTGAGACTGTGGGGGGTGAAAGGAAGGCTGCTATAGCCAAGGCTTACAAAAAATTTGAGGAGCTGGTAGAAAAATACCCTCATAGTCTTTACGCTCCAAAAGCCCTTGATGAAGCCGCCGGGTGTTATATGTATGTGTCTGGTGAAGAGGAAAAAGCATTGCAGAAATACAGGGAATTATTGGAGAAATATCCAGAATCACCATATTATCTTCCAGCGGTTGCTAGTATCGAACTCATCTACGAAAATGATAAGGATAAGGCCGGCGCTCTCAGAGAGATGAAAGAATTACTGAGGAAGTATCCGAATAGCAAAATTGCGGACCGCGTAAGAAAGGCAATACAGTATATAGAAAAATGGTGATTTGTATGAGTTTGGCACGGATAACTTCATAAAACAGGATTTCAATTTCGAGGTATTGAGCATATAAAACCCTCAGAGGGGCACCCTGAGCAACTCAACTTGGTCTTCTGTGTTATCTAACTGGGCGCTGACCTTAAAGTGAAAATGAGCAAATCTATTTATACTCTGAGTCTGGTCGTTTTTCTATTCTTGGCAGTTGGCCAAGTGTATGCAGAGAAGAATGTCATCAAATCTGGAGGAAGTTGTGACTTAAGTATTTGGACTGAAAAAGAGGATTTCTTGGTGCATGAGCCAATCTGGACTTACATGAGGTTGACCAATAACAGCGCGGAGACACTGGCCCTAAATGCATCTTCTCTTCCCCAGGGTTTGAGGGTAAAAGCCATAAAGGGCAGGGAAGTCTCTCAGTGTTTTCATTCAGGGGCCACTGGCAGACCTGGAACGAAACCTGGAGAATCTTTTGTGAAGTGGGTGGATTTAACAGGGTGGTGGGGTATTATGAGGGTAGAGATCTCTAATGGCTGGCGTTTTATTCCTGCTGGACGCTATAATGTTTGGATAGAAAAATACTGTCCACAAGCGGAATCCAATGTTATAAAATCTAATACTATTGAGATCACTGTCTCAGAGCCAAAAGGAGAGGAGTTGGCGGCATGGAACCTGCTCACAGAGGCGTCAAGGCTGCAAGGGAGAAATAAGGAAGTAGCTTACAAAAAATTTGAGAAGTTAGTAGAAAAATACCCTCATAGCGTTTATGCCCCAAAAGCCCTTGATAGAGCTGCGGGGTGTTATACTTATGTGGATGGTGAAGAAGAAAAAGCGTTGCGGAAATACAGGGAATTATTGGAGAAATATCCAGAATCGCCTTATTATCTTCTCGCAATTGCTTGTATTGAGGTCATCTACGAAAATGATAAGGATAAGGCCGGTGCTCTCAAGGAAATGAAAGAATTAATGAAGAAACATCCGAATAGCAAAATTGCGGACCGAGTAGAAAGAGGAATACAGTATATAGAAAAATGGTGATCTCGGCTAGGCAAAGGTTACTATCTATAGTTGGAATTTTAGAAATCTGACCACATAGATCTGCAGACCGGCATTTTGAATAACATAATTCATCTTTTTGCATTGTGTATGGAGGTAATTGGCTGTCTGGTAATAGAGAATATACTTTGGAGGTGACGAAAATGAGTAAACGTAAAGTTACAATACTGTCAGCTTTTATGTTTTGTCTGGTATTGGTGACGAGTTCTTTTGGTAGGTCTAAACATGACCAGTTAGGACGATATTGCTTAGTGCTTACAGACAAGCAGAAGATCTACCTATTGATAGATCAAGTAAGACAAGGGGTAAAACAGCAGAAGGTAGAAAAGATAGCTGAGGTTATAACTCCTGATTTTGGTAGTGGAGGCAAAAGACTGGACAGGGAGGAACTCAGGGTGGAGTTGCAGGATCTGTTTGCCAATTCTCACCAAAGGAGAGAAAGTGCCAGGTTCAAGGAGTTAAAGCCGGTGGGTATTAAGGTGAGTTCAACCTGGGATTTTGAGATTAAGGATGTAGAAATTTCTATAAATGGCAATGAAGCCGCTGTTAGTTGTAACCTGGTCCTCTGGGCGGCCCCCCCTGATCCAGATGATAAAGATTATCCTTTGGGAAGAAGGGTAAGGGAGACCATTTCTCTCTCCAAAAAGGATAATGTCTGGAAAATCTCCCATGCAGACCAGTTGTTGAGCTTTCTTGAAAAACATGGGGAGATTCCTTCTGACAATGACCATAGGAGAGAATCGTTAGGAGAGAAAGAGGCAAAATAGCGGATTCTTAAAAAGTGAACTCTGAAAGGCGAGGTGAGAGATATGCTTAGAAAATATGAGAGTATAAGCGTGATTTTGTTGATCTTAATCGCAATTTTGGCTCTTTCCCCGGTTAGCTGGACTCATGCACAGACAACCCTCATACATAAGGATGTATACAATAACGATGGTTTTGTCATACCCAAGTTGACAAAAACGGTAGCCACAGAAGAGTTGGGAGGTAAGCTCTTCTCCCGGCCTTACTCTGCATCTATCTCTTATACTTATCATAGCTATGAGACTGTGCATGCTCTGATGTTCATTGTTGATCCATACTGGAACAGGATTATCTATGCCGATCGAGAGGAGGACTGGATAAATAGTTACGGAACTTATGGTAGCGGAGAAGGTAATTTGAAATCTCCCTATGGGATTACCTCAAATAATGATATTGACGGGGATGGACTCTATGATCTTTACGTTGCCGATACATACAATAACAGGATTGTGCACTTGATCTATTACAGCTATTATCAATATCGCCCAATTTATCAAGCAGGGCTTATCGGTGGCCCAGATGCTGATTTGGACCTGCCCCGGGATGTGGATTTAAATGATAATAGCAACTTGGATAATGCAGATGATGATTATCTCTGGGTGGTTGACTTTGGCCATCACATGATAAAGAGGTTTACAAAAGATGGAACCTTAGTCAAGAGCTTCGGGGGTTATGGAACCGGAGAGGACCAGTTTAAACGTCCGGTAGGAATTGTCAATGGTAGGGATCTACAGGGGGGATATAACAATAAGTATCTGTATGTGGTTGATTCAGGGAATAATCGGATTGTCAAATTATATAATCCAAATCCTACTGAGGTAGATTGGGTAGGATGCTATGAGGCACCTTCTGGTTCATATCTTACATCGATTGAAGTGGATACATTTGGTGATCTGTGGGTAACTGATACATATAACGGCAGAGTTATTAAACTTACCCCTGATTTAGAGCTCTTGACTGTCTTTGGCACTGAGGGAACGGGGACAAACCAATTTTTGTATCCAACTGCCCTTTCTAATCCCAGGGCGTTTGCCTATTTTGATGGATGGATTGGCTGGGCCGATGCCTTCATTGCTGAGAAATGGTCAAGTAATAGTGGTGGACAATATTACAATATGGGTGTGGATGTATTAGATTTGCAGGTAGAGACGAATTCAGACCATACGATGGCTTACTGCTACTTCACCCTAACTGATAAGGCTAAGGTAACGGTTAATGTATATAAATATGATGGCAATTGTGAACTCCCAGCCGATCCAATACAACACTTATGTTGGAGGGAGGAAATGAACGCAGGTTTTATTGGGCCAATTGCCTGGGATGCTACAGGTGAATTCGGGAAATACTTAATAGGAGTATGTGCTACTTCTCTTTATCTAAACAGTGATGGTCACCCATTAAATCAAATTTGCAAGGTAGAAGATGTATGGGTAGGTGAATATAGCCCTAATACCGTATCCTTAGGGATAAAAAGCGAATCTGGACCCTGTGGGAAAGATTGCACCTGTTATACTAAATATCCGAAGCTTACATGGTGCCTGGGAACTTTGCCTTTACCCGTTCAATATCCAGCTACTCATCTTTACTATGATATTTACCGCAAGGAAAACGATTCGGAGTGGGAAATTCAAACACGAGTTAATGCCGGTGAGGATTTTGCTAACTACGACGACATCGAATGTTCTACCCCAGAATACAAAGTGATAGGACCCTTGCCCTCTAATGGTTCCCGAGTTTATTATTATATCGAATCGCATATTGATTTTTGTGGTGAGCATATTTGGTTTTCTTCGGAGACTTTGAGTGTTCAACAAGACGAGTGGCATAGAATGGATTGTCCCTCCCCTCCTCCTTGCCCTACTCTTTTTTTCTGGAATGGTCGAAGGCATACTAAATTCAATAACATCTTGCCTGAAAGCGAGCAGCCAGAGAATGAGGGAAGGGACATACCGGGAGGTTGCCATCTGCAGGTAGATGCTAACTGTATTTCCAGTGTGTTTGGACAGATAAAGCTTATGTTAAGGGAAACGGCAGAGGATCACTCCTTTTTTGACCAATTTAAACTTGTTTCGGTGTTTCATCCCAGAGATGTAAATGTAGCTGTCAGCAAAGAGGGGGAGATCATCGGTTTTAGGGAGCTTTTGCCCCCTTATTCTGTCAAGGGCACTACTGGAGAAAAGCTTTCGCATTTGTTGACCGAAGATGATAGTCTGGTCTTTGAAGGGATCACTGGTGATAGTCTACTTGTGGATTTCGGAGAAGTTGATGGGGACGCTCAGGTTTATGTTATCATAGGTGGGAAAATTGCGGAGGGGGAGAGGACGAATACAAAGACGATCGATAAACCTGAACCCGTTTTGGCAATGGATCCGCCTGGATCTTCAACCAAGTCAAAACTGAAGGTGGGTATTAGCTATAGGATAAACAGATATACAGAGTTATTGCCTTTGCCCAATACCTTTGTTTCTAAGGACAGTTTGAGGTTTATTCTCTATTGGCAGATACCCTATGAGATAAACTTTATCGGAATGGTGAGAGAGGAGAGTGTTCCTTTTGTAATAACAGAAAATCCGTTGAAAAGCGCGACTCACACATCTCAAGGTGATATTACCAAAAATCTTACACAAAGAGATGGAAGTTATGCCGAGCTATCCGGGGATGAGCAAATTGAGCTTATCTTTTCTCCGGTAGAGTTACCACAAACGGAAGATATGGATAAATGGGACAAGGATTTTATTTTATTGACTTATGGCCATTACCTTGATGAAAGTAAAGTCACTGGATTGGAGGGAAAATCAGATGATACTCCCTTGCCTATGGAATACTCCCTCTCCCAGAACTTCCTCAACCCCTTCAATCCCACTACCGAGATTGGATATGCTCTGCCCAGAGATGCCCAGGTGAGGCTGGAGATATACAACCTCCTCGGCCAGAAGGTAGCTACTTTGGTTGAGGGAAAGCAAAAGGCTGGATACAAAGTTGCCAGATGGGATGCAGGCTCTTTCTCCAGCGGCATCTATTTCTACAGGCTTCGGGCTGGAGATTTTGTGCAGGCGAGGAAGATGGTGCTACTCAGATAGAGATAGAGATAGAGATAGAGATGAGAGAGTGCCCGACCCTGAGATGGGCTCGCAGATTGCAGTTAGCAGCTATAAAGGGAGGAGAGAATGGCTCCTCCCTTTTTGGGTTCCTTGCCCTCCAGAGGTGGTAACCTTGTGGGGTTCTCAGCCGGGTCACTTGCTTTTTGTCCTTGCCACATTTAATGAAGAAGAGCATATTAGGGATGTGGAAGTAATCGGAAACATTGACCCCATTGAAAGGGGATTGCAGGTAGGAGATAGAGAGTTGAGATAGAGAAAGAGACCCCCAAAAAATTCGCTATCTGATCAGCCCCTTACCAAGGGGATTGGGAATTGAGATGAGCATAGCTTAAGGGAACATTGAAATCACTGGCGGAAACATAGGTTTTTAGAATGGCGTTTGAATCTCTTGTTGTTAGTCCGCCAGGACAACGGGAGGTTTGGACGCCATTTGCTTTTGGAGAGGGAATTATGTGACCAATCTAAACTTATGGCGGCCAATTGGGTTCCTTGTATAGGTCCCCAGAGAATGGGTCTCACCGTGAAATAGATGAAGGACATTCTTAGACTACTTGATAAGCTTTGATTCGCTGGTGCAATACAAGAGGTGAAAAATGAGTAAATATAACATAGGGGAGGGTTTTAAAAGGTTCAAACTCGTTGTATTAATGGTTATAGCGCTTGTAGTCTTCTTTTTAGGATTACTTATGTCCGCATTAATGGCACCACTATTGGCTCTTGCTCTAATATGCTTCGGTTTGGTGTTGTTGATTTATTTGGTTATCAGATGGATTTTGAAAGGATTCAAGAAATGATAGCAAGCCATTCCTTTGCGACGCATCTTTTGGAGGATGGATACGATATTAGGACTGTCCAAGAGCTGCTCGGACACAACGATGTCCGAACGACGATGATTTACACGCGTGTGCTGAACAGAGGCCGTCGAGGTGTGCGCAACCCTGCGGACACATTGTGAACCTAAAAGGAGGGAGGTATTATGCGGAAACCATATAAAACGCTGGAACGACTCCAGTGCGGTCACAAGGCTTTGAAACGGAATACCTTGG
>Ga0315544_1002408_pt1 | contig 13186 bp, 13 predicted proteins | sample SalMarSW160130MG_2_FD_202543 | JGI IMG/M metagenome (GOLD analysis project Ga0315544, IMG submission 202543) | Salt marsh sediment microbial communities from the Plum Island Ecosystem LTER, Massachusetts, United States - Salt Marsh Sediment SW1601-130 ... | reverse complement strand
TGTGGTGGTATTTGACGGCAGTGAGGGCGTCCAGGCCCAGAGCGAAACCGTCTGGAGGCAGGGACAGAAATACGGCCTGCCCTGCCTTTGCTTCGTGAACAAGATGGATAAAACCGGTGCTGATTTCGTGATGAGCGTCGAAAGCATTCGTGATAAGCTGCTTGCCAATCCAGTCATACTGCAGATTCCAATCGGAGAACAGGATTCTTTTAAGGGAATCGTAGACCTTATAAAGATGAAGGCGGTTTTCTATAAGACCGAGGCGCTGGGGGCGACTTTCGAAGAGGCTGAAATCCCGCAGAATATGCAGCGAATTGCTCAGGAGCAGAGGCATCAGATGCTCGAGCTTGCGGCCGAACACGACGGAGAACTGATGGATTTGTATGTTCACGACAAGCCGGTCAACAGCAAAATTATCGAAAGGGCAATCAGAAAGGCAGCTTTAAGCAGCAAGCTTCATCCTGTGTTCGTGGGTTCGGCATTGAAATATATCGGCGTCCAGAGACTGCTCGACGGCGTTGTGGCGTATCTGCCTTCTCCGCTGGATAAACCCGTTATTGTCGGGCACAAGCCGGCTGACGAGAGTAAGGAGGCGTCGGTTAAGTGTGACGGTAACGCAGCACTGGTCGCGCTTGCATTCAAGGTTGCCAGCGATTCACACGGCGATTTATGCTTTCTGAGGATTTACCAGGGCACATTGAAATCCGGCAGCAGGGTGCTAAACGCCAACCGCAACAAACGGGAAAATGTTACGCGGATATTTGAAATGCACGCCGACGAGCGGAAAATTTTAGACTCGGCGAGTGCGGGCGAGATTGTGGCGGTCGTAGGACTAAAGCAAACACTTACGGGCGATACGATTTGCGATACAAAAAACCCTCTTGTTCTGCCGAGCATCACGTTTCCGCAGACGGTAATTAGTATGTCCATAGAGCCGAAAACCTCGGCAGACAGGGCCAAGCTTGCGGATGAGCTTGCCGCCCTGAGGCGCGAGGACCCGACCTTTGAGTGGAAGGTCGATACCGAAACCGGCCAGACAATCATCAGCGGTATGGGCGAGTTGCATTTAGAGATACTTGAGCACAAACTGGTGCGGGAAAAAGGGGTTAACGTGCGGGTTGGTAGGCCCAGGGTCGCCTATAAGGAAACGGTAACCAACCCGGCCCAGGCAGAAGGCAAATTCATTCGTCAGACGGGCGGCCGTGGTCAATATGGTCATGTGGTTATCAATGTTGAGCCGATTTTCACAAAGGATGGCCACTGGAGACGGGATATCGAGTTTGAAAGCAAAGTGGGTGGTGATAAAGTTCCCAAAGAGTATGTCCCGAGCGTCGAGAGAGGCGTCAGAGACGCGCTTGGCAGCGGTGCGCTGGCGGGCTATCCTGTTGTAGGGATTAAAGTTACGTTAGTTGATGGGTCCTTTCATCCGGTGGATTCCTCGGCTGTGGCGTTTGAACAGGCAGGTGCAATAGCGGCTGAGAACGCCCTTAAAGTGGCTGAGCCGGTGCTGCTTGAGCCGGTTATGTGGCTTCAGGTCGCGGTGCCGGAATCGTATTTCGGGGCTGTGCAGAGCAATCTGCTTGCCAAAAGAGGGTTAATCACAGACACGCGGATGCACGGAAAGATGCGGATAATCGACGCCAGGGTTCCGCTGGCGGAGATGTTCGGCTATTCGAGCCAAATAAGAAGCGCAACGGCCGGCAGGGGAACCTTTACTATGGAGCCTATGAGCTACGAAAGGATTCCCGACCAGATTGCCAGAAAAATCATCACTTAGAGGTACGGGTATTTTTATGTTTACGCAGAGGACTTTTTTCGGTATATTGCTGAAACAGACTTTGGTGGATTTTGGAGTAATGTGGTTATGAAGAAGAATATACATCCTGAGTATCATAAGGTGGTTGTTCACTGCGGTTGCGGCAATACCTTCGAGACCCGCAGCACGGCGAAGGAAATCCACGCCGAGATATGCTCGATGTGCCATCCGTTCTATACCGGCAAACAAAAATTCGTCGATACCGCCGGGCGAATAGAACGGTTCCAGAAAAAGTACGGCACCAGTTACGTCAAAAAGGCCAAAAAAAACCAGCGGCAATAGCTGCTTTTATAAGTTACCACCGAGGCTCCAGCTCCCGATGAATGGGGGGCGGAGCCTTTTGTTCGTATCTGGTTTGTGCGGGGATAATTAATCCCAGATTTCCCGTAGGAAGCCGTGCAAAAAGTCAAAAATTTGATAGTATAGAGCCTATCGAACGAATTCAGTTAAGTTTTTGTCATCATTAATGGGAGAATTCAATGGGTGAAAGAAGAAAGGAGATGTCGTCTTGCACAAAAAGAGGGGATTTACGCTGATAGAGCTCTTGGTGGTAATAGCTATTATTGTACTTTTGATGGGGATAATGCTTCCCATGTTGGCAAGGTCAAGGCGGCAGGCGCAGGCAGTCATCTGTGAGGCCAACCTGAGACAATGGGGACTTATCCTTGAGATGTACACGGGCAGTAACGACGGCCGTTTCTTCGGAGGTTTTGGGGAAGGCTGGTGGAATGATTGGATTGAAATCCTGCGTCCCACCTACGTAAAGCGGGGAGGGATAACCTGCTGTCCGACGGCAACCCAGACTGATAAAGGAGAACGTGGAATTTTCACGGCCTGGAAAGACGAGGAGGGTGATTATGGCAGCTACGGCTTAAATGCTTGGGTTTGTGATATCGCGCCGGGAGTTTATTCTGCTTCTGAGGAAGAACTTTACTGGCGGAGTACCACCAACATTGGAATAGGTACGGCGGGTGCGATGAATATACCGGTGTTTCTGGATTCCCTTGTGATTGCAGCTTGCCCGGACAATACCTCTGTCCCGCCGGATTACAGCGGTCAGTGTGCCCCTAACCTTGACCCTAAGAGTAGTCCGCTGACAGAACAAATGAAAGCCTTCTGTATCAATCGGCATGGTTACGGAATGACAAATTGTCTTTTTATGGATTGGTCCGTCAGGTCTGTGGGACTCAAGGAATTGTGGAAGTTGAAGTGGCACAGGAAGTTTGACACAAACGCCGCTCCACCTGTTTGGCCGGACTGGATGAAAAGATTTAAGGACTACTGAAAAAATCAATCACGATTTGAACAACTCCGACAATGAAATTTGATAAGAAAAAATCAGATTTATATGAATTTTGGGCGTTAATACAGGATACGGGCTATGGCAGCACAAAAGGACCCGGTTTTGACAAAGCTCGATGAACTCGAAGCGCGCTACCGCGAGCTTGAGGAAAGAATCGCTGACCCGGCCGTCGCCTGCGACTCTGCCAGACTTGTAGAGCTGTCGAAGGAGCAGGGCAGGCTCAGAACAATAGTCGAAAAATATCGCGAATATAAAAAGACAATAGCTGGGATTGAAGATGCCGAGAAGATTCTAAATGATAGCACAGTTGATGAAGAGTTCATGGCGTTAGCGAAAGAAGAGCTTGGTCAGCTTGAGAGTAAAAAGAACTCTTTGTTCGGGCAAATCCGGGATGCCTTGGTGATGTCCGACGAAGCGGGGGTCGATTCGATAATAGTGGAAATCCGTGCAGGCACCGGTGGTGAGGAGGCTGCCCTTTTTGCGCGCGATTTGTTCGGGATGTATCTAAAGTACGCCCAGGGCCGCGGCTGGAAGGTCGAACAGCTTCATTTCAGCCCAGCAGAGATGGGCGGCTTTCGCGAGGTAATACTTAGCGTCAAGGGCGAAGGTGTATGGTCCGAGCTGGGATACGAGGGCGGCGGGCACCGCGTCCAGCGCGTGCCGCAAACCGAATCGCAGGGCAGAATCCACACCTCCGCGGCAACAGTGGCGGTATTACCTGAGCCTGAAGAACTGGATATTCAGATTGACCCTAATGATGTCCTCGAACATGTAAGCCGCTCGAGCGGACCGGGCGGACAAAGCGTCAATAAGCTCAGCAGCGCCATTAAGCTCGAACACATCCCAACGGGGATAACCGTCAGTATGCAGGATGAAAAGAGCCAGCATAAAAACCGCGCCAAGGCCTGGCGAGTCCTGAGAACCAGAATTTATGAGCATTATGAAAGCCAGGAAAGGGCGCGGCGGGACCGGCAGCGCAAAACTATGATTGGCTCGGGCGACAGAAGCCAAAAAATCAGAACGTATAACTATCCCCAGAATCGTGTCACCGACCATAGAATCAACCTGTCACTTTACAACCTTGACAGAATAATGGCCGGCGATATGGCCGAACTAATTGCAGCATTGAAAAATTACGATAGAGAGCAACGATTAAAAAACCTTTAATTGCGATCGGCGACCTGCGTCCCGAATAACCCACGAGTAACGAGAAACAAAATGATAGTCGTTGTTACCGGAATGGTTGGCGTTGACAAAAAGAGCTATCTCGAAAAGGTCTGTCGGTTCGCAGCCGAGAACGGCAAAGAAGTGCTTTTATGCAACGTCGGCGAGCAGATGTATGCTGAGGCGCCGGATATACCGGCCGGCAAAATCCTTGATATTCCGATGAAGCGCCTAAGCTCACTTCGCCGAAGTATTTTCAAGGATATCATCGCCAAAGCCAAGAAGGCCCCTAACCTAATCGTCAACACCCACGCGACTTTCCGCTGGCGGCACGGGCTGTTTCCGGCGGTGGACTTCGACCAGATGCGGCAGCTCAATGCCGATATGTACATCTGTTTGATTGATGGTGTCATCGCAGTGCACCGCAGACTTTCAGATAAGCACTCCATCGAACACACGCTGAAAGATTTGATTGTCTGGCGCGAAGAAGAAATCATCGGTACGGAAATGCTCTGCAAAGGCGTTGATGAAAGTATTCCTTTCTATTGTCTTGCTCGCGGTGCCGAAGAGCAAACTACGGAGACTTTCTATCAGCTTGTTTTTGAAAGCACCAGGAAGAAAGTCTATCTGAGCTTTCCTATGACACACGTTGCTGAAATGGAAAATGTCAGGAACAAAATCGGCCAGTTCCGCAAGCTGATGAAAAGTTTTTTTACGTGCTTTGACCCGGCCGACTTGGAGGAGTCATATTTACCGTACTACGCTCAGCAGGCAGCCGGCAAGGGACGGGACTTTGTGGAAGTGACCGTAGAAGGGCGAAAGACACGGCTGGATTTGGAGCAGGTCCGGCAAATCGAACGCGACATTAACAGCCAGATATACGCCCGCGATTTTTTGCTGATTGACCAGTCGGATATGATAATCAGCTTTATCCCGACGTTGGCGGACGGCCGGGCAGCGGTGTCCAGCGGAGTTGAAAGAGAGCTCCAGCACGCCCACGAAGCAGCCAAAGAAGTTTATGTCATCTGGACGGCCAAGCAAGGGCCCTCGGTATTCGTCACCCAAACAGCTACAAAAGTTTTTGCTGATACAGACGGCGCCGTCGAATTCTTCGAAAAGAAGGGATACATAAAAAAGTGACAATTTGTGGTTCGTCTAAAGCCTTGCATAGACGAAGTTTTTCAGTTATCTTAGGTTGTCTATTATCGCTAAGAAAATGAGGAGTTTGTTATGAGACAGTTTAAAATCGTTGTAGAAAAGCATCCCGATGGTTACGTGGCGTATCCATTGGGTCTTAAGGGAGTTGTGGTTGGGCAGGGAGATACCTATGAAGAGGCCCTTTCTGATGTGAAGTCAGCAATTCGTTTTCATATCGAGACCTTTGGAAAAGAAGTGCTGGAGGTAGAACCAAGAATCATCGAGGCCTTTGTTGCTGAAACTGGAGTGGAAGTTTGATGGCAAAGTTCCCTGCCGATGCGCCCAAGCGAAAGGTAGTAAAGGCGTTAAAAATTTTGGGTTTTCAGCCCGTAAGGGAGAAAGAGCATATCTCAATGGCACGTGAAAACCCCGATGGAAGTAAGACTCCTTTGACTATGCCAAATCATCCGAAGATAAAAGCCTCTACATTAAGAACAATTTGCACTCAATCTGGAATTACAAGAGATGAGTTTCTGGAGGCCTACAAAAAGGCATAAACTTGGCAACAGCAGAAACACGCAAATTGAGGCCTCGCCTGAAGGTTTGCATAAACTAAGTTTTCCAAATTACTTTCAGTTAAACAAAATCTTTGTGAACGGTTCTGGGAATAAATACTCAAAGTGTAATAATGGAGGAATTCAATGAACATAGATTTTAAAGATGAGTACGCTACTCTTCGCCAGGGAATATTAGAGCGTTTTGGTAGAATTCATGATACAGCAAAGTATGGCACTGGTGCGTTTATCGCCTTTCTATCCTACTACTATATGAACCCCGGCTTTGACAATTTCATTGCTCTTATAATCTTGCAGTTGCTGGTTGTACTGATAGGAATGTCATCTCTGCGTCTTTATCAATCTATCTACGTCGTGGGTACATATATTGCAGTCATTATCGAACGTGACTCTAAAGCGAAGTGGCATCGAATGAGTCGCCAATTGGATTGCTACGAGAAGAAACAAAATGAGAATAAATGGACCATGGCATCGCCGTTCCCCCTTGGGAAACGATGGGGCGGAGACTCTGCTCAGATTGCTATTTTCCTGACGACCCTTACTGTTCTCGGGTTCGGCGCAGTATTTTCAAGAGCAAATAGTTTGTTAGCATTCCTACCTTCCTGTGCTTCTGAATTGTTTTTCCTTATCTTTGTCGGTATTCTTTTCGTCTGCAATATGATTATAGTATACCAACTATGGTGGGGAATGCGGAATTTCATGAATAAGAGCGTTGAAGTGTGGAAGAAGTATCGCAGTTCTTTTGGAAATGACTTCTCTGACAAATATGCAGATTGCTAAGACGTGGAACACTAAATATAGAATGTTAAGTATCAAACACCGAATATCGGAGAAAGAATTAGCTGGCTGTATCGACCACACACTGCTTGGTGCCACGGCTACGAGCGAGCAAATCAGACAGTTATGCGAGGAGGCGAAAAGTTACGGCTTTTGTGCGGTATTCGTCAATCCACGATGGCTGCCTCTGGCGGTGGAAAAGCTGCACGGCAGCAAAGTCAAAGTCGGCGGCGTAGTCAGTTTTACGCTCGGCGCTGACTCAACCGAAATAAAAGTGGCTCAGACGAAAGATATTATCTTTGCTGGTGCCGATGAAGTTGATATGGTCGCCGATTTGGCAGCGATAATCGAGGAGGATTCGCGATACCTGTCAAATCAATTAAAAGCCGTGTTGAAAGTCTGTAGGTCAATGAGACCGGCTGTTGTGTTGAAAGTCATAATCGAATCGGCGGCACTAAACAGAGAACAAAAGATATTTGCCTGCCGAATCGCGAATGAAGTCGGCGTTGATTTTGTAAAGACAAGTACGGGGATGAACCCTGCCGGTGGGGCGACAGCCGAGGACGTGAGGCTGATAAAAGAGTATGCCCCCAATTGCAAAGTCAAGGCTTCCGGCGGAATCAGAACCGCCCAGCAGGCCCTGGCAATGCTTGAAGCAGGGGCAGAAAGAATAGGCACTTCTTCAGGGGTGCAGATTATTAACGAGTTCAGGGCAGGGCGGCCAAAATGACGACAGGGACTGTTGCCGAAAAAAATAGAAGCATTACCTGCAAATTGCATTACAAAAAAATCTGCACTTCTGTAAATTTGCCGGCCGTAAGTGAAGTGTTTACACAATTAAAATTCCCTTCAATTCTTGGCGGTAATGCAGCCAAGAAAGATTCTGACGGGTTCAGCTACTGGATGGCCAGGCCAAAAGAGGTATTTGAATTCAAAGCCGGACAAAAAGACCCCTTCGGCAAATCGCAGCAGGTTCTGGATAAATACAAAGTTGATGATGACCTCGGTTATGATTTGCCGAAAGGGATTTTTTGCGGCGGATGGGTCGGGTATTTCAGTTATGAACTCAGCCGATACATCGAGAAGCTGCCGCAGAGTACAATCGACGATTTGAAAATGCCCCTGATTCGATTGTGCTTCTATGACCGGCTTATCGCCTATGACCACATCGAAAATGATTTTTGGCTGTTCGCCCTGCAACTGCCGAATGATATCGAAACGCCGAGCGAAAAACTATCCGACCTGGAGCGATTACTTAACGAATCACAGAGTGTTGCTGTCAGGCGTCCCGAACCTGCTGACCTTGATAATATCGATTTTTCGCAAGTCCGGTGCAATATGGACAGGGATTATTATCTGCGGACAATCGAAAAAATCAGGCGTTATATCTATGACGGCGACGTTTACCAGGTCAACTTCTCACAGCGGTTCGAATGCGACTACAAAGCCCGGCCGATAGAGCTTTTCCACTGGCAAAATCATTATAACCCAAGCGGCTATGCAGCATATATCGACGCCGGCGATTTTCAAATCGTAAGCGCCTCACCTGAGATGTTCATAACGATAGCCGACGGCGTCATCTCCACCAAGCCGATTAAAGGCACTCGCCCGCGAATTAAGAAAGCCTCTCTGGATGCCGGAAGTTTCAATGAGCTTCTTAATAGCGAAAAAGAGCAGGCTGAGCTCAATATGATAATCGACCTCGAACGAAACGACTTGGCCAGAATCTGCATACCCGGAACCAGAAAAGTAATTCAGCCGCGAACAATTGAAACCTATCCTACCGTCTTTCACGCCGTGGCGACGGTAGCCGGTAAGCTTCGCGGGGGAATTTCGTTTTGCGATATCCTAAAGGCGGTCTTTCCCGGCGGCTCGATCACCGGCGCTCCAAAAATCCGCTCGATGGAAATCATCGATGAAACCGAACCGACCAATAGAAGTGTTTACACCGGAAGCATCGGTTTCATCGGCCTTGACGGCAGTGTCTGCTTGAATATCGCCATACGAACAATTATCATCAAGGCCGGTATTGCCTTCGCGCAGACCGGCGGCGGTATCGTCGCAGATTCTGACCCACAAGCCGAGTGGGACGAGACAATCACAAAAGCAAGGGCATTACTGGCAGGAATAAGAGCAACACAAAGTACGAAATTCGAAATCCGAAGCACGAAACAAATACGAATGACTAAAATACGAAATTCAAAACGGAATGTTTTGGACATTTGAACCTTGGTCATTTGATATTGTTTCGGATTTCCGAGACGACGTCGGGAAACAGACGTCGGAAAAATCGTCCGAGTTTTCGACATTCGGATTTGTAAAACTAAAATGGCAGAAAAAGTTTTCCTGAACGACAAACTGGTCGATATCGACAAGGCCTGCATATCTGTTAAAGATAGCGGTTTCTTGTACGGTGCGGGTCTTTTCGAAACGATGCGAAGCTGTAACGGTGTGGTATTCAGCTTGGTTGACCATTTAGACAGGTTGTTCTTTAGTGCCAAGGCTTTATCGATAGAACATAGCTACGACAGAAAGTTTATTACCGACGCCGTTTCCAGCGTTCTCAAGGCTAATAAACTGACCGATGCCCGCCTTCGGTTGACCCTGACCAGTGGGCCGATGGCGGAGGCCGAGGGGAAAAGGCTCGCTACACTGCTTATCGCCGCGACAAAATTGCAGCCCTACCCCGCTGAATACTACAAAAACGGCGTGCTCGTTGTGCTTTGCCCCTACAGGCAGAATCCCTATGAGCCGATTTACCGCCACAAGACCATAAACTATTTCTCGCGTATGATTGCGCTGAATTTTGCCCACCGCAAAAGGGCCGCTGAGGCATTGTGGTTCACTGTGGATAATCGTTTGGCTGAAGGCTGTATCAGCAATGTTTTTTTGGTTAAAGATTCGACCCTTTTTACTCCGCCGATTGAGACACCGGTATTGGCGGGCGTTGCCAGAAAAACCATTTGTCAAATCGCCTTAAGAAATTCCATTGAGTTTGTCGAAAAGAATTTATCCATAGACGATTTATTGGCTGCCGAGGAGGTTTTTCTGACCAATATAATTATGCAGGTTATGCCGGTAACCAGAGTAGAAAAGCACACGGTTGGCGAGGGCAAAGTCGGGCCGATGACCAAAAGACTGATGAAGTATTTCGATGATTTTGTTAAGGAAAGTTGCAGGCAGGACACTCGTCTCGGCGAAGGCTCGTCGAGCCGGAGCAGGAAATGAAGATAAAAGATATTGCAGAGCAAATCGAAAAGATAGCCCCGCTAAAACTGGCACAGGACTGGGACAATGTGGGCCTATTGATTGGAGATGCGCAGCGCAACGTAAAAAATATTCTGTTGACAATCGACGTCACCAGAGAAGTGCTTGCCGAAGCAAAAAAATTAAAGACGGATTTGATTGTAAGCTATCATCCTGTCATCTGGGACGGTTTGAAGAAAATCACCACCGATGGCTCCACAGCCGTTGTTTATGACTTGATACGTTCGGGGATAGCGGTTTTCTCGATACATACCGCCCTCGATGCCGCAAGAGGCGGCGTAAATGACAGCCTTGCTGAAATTATCGGCATCACCGATGCAAAGCCTATCGGCGATTATGTAGAAAACCCGCAGGGCGACAATTACAAACTCGTTGTGTTTGTCCCCGTCGACTCGTTAGCTGAGGTCTCAAACGCGGTCTTTGCCGCCGGTGCGGGTTTTATCGGTAACTACAGCCACTGCGGCTTTGCCGCACAGGGCCAGGGCAGCTTTCTGCCGCTGGGAGGTTCTTCGCCGGCAATCGGCAAAAAAGGAAAGTTGGAAAAGGTGCCGGAGATGAGGTTCGAGACGATTGTGCCGGCTGGGAAACTTGCCGACTGCATAACAGCAATGAAAAAGGCGCATCCCTACGAAGAGCCTGCTTTCGATGTGTTTAAGCTCTATAGCGGTCAAAACAAATTCGGCTTGGGCAGAATCGGCAGACTGAGTAAGCCGACGCAGTTAACTAAAATCGTTGAACGAATAAAAAAATATACCGGTGCAGAGGTATTCGGAATCGTTGGCAGGGAAAACAGATTAGTTAAAAAGGCAGCCGTTTGCGCAGGTTCGTGCGGCAAAATCATCAATTCAGTCATCGCTCAAAATTGCGATTTGTATCTCACCGGCGAGTTAAAACATCATTACGCCCTCGCCGCACAGGAAGCTAATCTAACCTGTATTTGTCTGGGCCATAGCGTCTCCGAACGTTTTATACTAAAAAAGTTCGCCAAACAGTTGCAAAAAGAGGCAAAGCAGGTAACAATTAAGATAAGTAAGAAAGACACTGACCCCTTTAAGTGGAAGAACCTATGACCGAAGAACACGAAGAGCGGATAGAAACTTCATTTGCGAGCGGAAGCACCGAAGAACAAACCCCGGACGGCGAGGTCCAGCAGAGCGACTGTTCCGAGTTGATGGAAGACTTTGAAGTAACCACCGAGTCGGTTACGGAGGCGGTTTTGTTTGCCAGCGATGAGTCCCTGACGGATGCTCGATTGGCTGATATTGTCGGAGTGCCAGCCAGGCAGATTCGTCAGTTGGTAAAGAGCCTTAACGAAAAATACCAGGCCAACGGCAACGCCTTTAGAATAGAGAAAATCGCAGGAGGTTTCCAAATGCTGACCCTCAGCCCTTACAATTCGTGGCTCAAAAAATTGATTCGGGTCCGCGACGACAGCAAGCTAAGCGCTGCCTCCCTCGAAACACTTGCGATAATAGCCTACAAACAGCCGGTCATCCGCGCGGACATCGAGGCCATAAGGGGCGTCGCCGCCGGTGAGATAATCCGCTCACTTATCTACAAAGGGCTGGTTAAGATTGTCGGCAGGGCGGAAGTTTTGGGCAGACCGATGCTTTACGGCACAACAAAGAAGTTTCTGCAAACCTTCGGCCTGGATTCCCTCAAGGACCTGCCCAAGGTCGAAGAACTCAAAAAACCTCCAGTTTGACCAGCCTGCTATTTTTTCGCACAGGCCTTGAGCGCTTTTTTAAGTTCAACGAGAATCCGCTTCGCTACGAACCTGTTTCCCTTTTTATTGGGATGCAGATTATCAGCCCAGTAAGGCTCTTTGCCGTTTGGCTTGATATCGACCTGCATGTTCGGCACATAGAAGCAGCCGTACTTTTTGCAAATTTCTTCTTCCATCCGCCAGATTCTGTCGGCAAAGCCGTACCTGATAGGTTCGAATTCCACGTCTTTCTCGGTCAAGTAATCCCGCTGGCCGAAACAGCTTGCGATAACGACCTCTATCCGGGCCTGCTTTGCCCGGGTCACCATATCTTCGAGGTCGGCTTTTAGCTGCGAGATGTCTCTTTGCATTAGCAAAAAATCATTCATACCCAAAGCGATTATGACGACGTCAGGCTTAAGGGCCAATACATCCTGCTCGAATCTTGCCCGTCCGCCGGCGAGTGTATCACGGTTAACTCCCCTGTTTATAATAACGTCATTTGGCAGCCACTTTGCAAGCCAGTCGGAGTATCTGCCGCCGGGCTCACCGCAGACCGTCATGCTGTCGCCGAGGCAAACGACGGTACTGCTCGGCTGTTTTCTACAGCCGCCGGCCGGAACCAGAACTGCGAACACAGCGGCACAGAAAACCGGAATCTTTATTCGCGAAACCATAGATACCTTTATATACAGAGCTTCAGACGGTGTAAATGGTCTTTTTCCTTTACAGGATTGTTTCAACGTGCTAAAATGTCTGCGGCTTAAACTTTATGCGTGTATGATATAATACGCAATACGCACTACCTGCTGCCTCGTCTTGCGACGGGAGTCGCAGAGGCAAGCGATATACGCATTACGAAAAGATGGCAGGCAAAATAATAATCGATACCGAACGCTGCAAGGGCTGCGGCCTATGTGTAATAGTCTGTCCCAAGAACGGCATCATCATATCCGAGAAGTCCAACAAAAACGGTTTCTTCCCCGCACAGGCAAGCAACTCTGACTGTACGGGCTGCTGCTTGTGTGCTCTCATTTGTCCGGAGGCGATAATCGAGGTATATCGTGAGGACAACGCAGGCGGAGGAGAACCAAAGAAGAAAAGTAAGCCGCCTTTGATTAAGGAAAAAGCGTGATTCAGAGAATTTTAATGTGTGGCAATGAGGCCCTGGCGGAATCGGCTATCATTGCCGGCTGCGATGCTTATTTCGGTTATCCAATCACGCCGCAAAACGAAATCACCGCTTATATGTCGAAAAGGATGCCCGAGGAAGGCCGGGTCTTCCTCCAGAGCGAGAGTGAGCTTGCGGCTATCAATATGGTGTTCGGGGCCTCGGCTACCGGCAAAAGAGCGATGACAACTTCATCCAGTCCCGGCATCAGTTTGATGCAGGAGGGGATTAGCTATCTCGCTGGGGCTGAGCTGCCGGCTGTGGTCGTCAA
>Ga0315544_1002405_pt1 | contig 13219 bp, 13 predicted proteins | sample SalMarSW160130MG_2_FD_202543 | JGI IMG/M metagenome (GOLD analysis project Ga0315544, IMG submission 202543) | Salt marsh sediment microbial communities from the Plum Island Ecosystem LTER, Massachusetts, United States - Salt Marsh Sediment SW1601-130 ... | reverse complement strand
CGTGCTATAGGAACCGGGGTTGACCGTGATGGGCTCGCTTGTCCCGGAGGGGAGCTGGGATTGGCCAGGATAGGATATGCTGTTGGTGCAAGTTATATTATTGATATGGGTGGTAAGATCCGTTCCATATAAGGTGACCATCAGGGTGGCCTCTCCGTTTGTAAAGGAGGAGCCCAGGACAGAGCCCGGGCTTATCCCCCCCACAGAGGCGCTCAGGGTGACATTGTCGGAGAAGATAAGGTTGGTCGCTCCGGTGTTGTCTTTGGCCACAATGGTTATCTGGAAGGGAACCCCCACATTTTTTGCCCCATGGGGGATATCAAAGTCGAAGTGGTCAACGAAGCGGTGGACATTCAGGGGAAGGGTACCCTCCAAAACAGTAGGGTCATAGACATCACTGACTGTAATTGTCTGGTTTCCGGGGGTATTTAGCACCAGATTATTGAAGGTTGCCTGGCCACTGGAAAGATAGCTGTTCGGGGGGAGGGAGGCATTGGGATCAGATGAGGTGAAGGAGACCAGAGGATAGGCTCCGGCATCAATGGAGCCGTCTGGATTTCGGGCGGTGACTATTACGGAGAAACCAACCGACTGGGTCTCATCGCTCTCCCCACCAGAGGTTACTATCTCCAGATGGTTGTAGGCCAGGGCATTGCCAGCCAGAGACCAGCAGATAGATAAAGTTAAAGGCAATAGCCATCTCTTGAACATTACTAATCTCCCATTTTTTAACCCAAAATATGCATTAACCACAGATGGACGCAGATTTTCACAGATTGTATAAGTATCTTCAAAAATACAGGCTTACACCTTTTAGGTGAGAAAGGGGGTTTGAATTTAATTCTTGTAAGCTCTTTATTTTAAATATCTTGTGATAATCTCGTGAAATCTCGTGGTTTCTTAACGTATAATCCGGGGTTAACAGTATGGAGATAGAGGGCTCCTGCCCTGACGGAAGAAGGAAATATTCATGTTTGTTCTGATCCAATCTGTGTAATTCCGTGAGATTCCGTGGCGAATTGTTATGATCTTCTTATCTATTCGTGTAGATTCATTTATTCGTGTCATTCGTGTTCCAGAGATTCCGTGGTGAACTGTGACCATTTTTTTACTTGGAGTCCAATATTGATCTGCAACTTGTATGCCAAACCACCATTGGGAGATGGGAGCTCTATCTGTCTATCGACAAAAAAGTTACATACCAGGAATATGTTGAGGATCGTTGTCAGGGAGAGGTCTCTGAACGGAAAATGGCCATCAGTGTTCAATATACGAACACCCCCGAAAGTGGCCGAAATTAACTCGTAACAGTTCACAGGGATCAGGAAAAATCACCGACAACCGAAAGCTAAAGGGAATAATTACAAAGAATTGAAGAGAATGGAAGGGAAAGCTTTTCAAATTCCTTCAATTCATTGTAAAAAGAGAGGAAAGTTACAACAGTTTTCAGGGGTCGGGAATTCTTTCATTCTTAATTCTACATTTAAATGGTAAGTCCAACGGAGAACCAGAGGTTGGGAAACAAAACTATTAGAAAAAGGGTTCAACCTTTTAAAACAGGCAAATATTTAACGGGGTGAATTTTACATTTGAAGCTTGGCCTGATCTATATAACCACACCTTGTCGGTTTGAAACAAAGCTTCGCAAGGTTCTCAGTCAAAAAAACTTAAAAAGTCCTTGACGGCCGTTCCACAAAGTGGTAATATGGGTTGTAGGTGGAGAACTTAATCAATCCTTGAGGGGGTAATGTAAGGTAAAAATTTGTGAGGCTCGCTTTTTGTCCTTTTGGGCAATAGGGGGGTCTTTTTTGCTTAAAAAGAGGGGTGAATTTACCGAGCTGTCAGATGCCCTATTTGGGGGCAAGTGCGGTGGCGGAAGAGGATTCTACAACTTAGAAACGAAGATGAGGCCTCTTATTAAAGCAAAAGTTTTTCTTGAAAAACCCCTTCCTTGTGGCTTTGCCGTTGCATCTCCAGTTGAGAATCTGTTGGCATAAAATCTTTCGTAATAGTTCACCACTGATAACCACATGGAATAGCACAGAAAAATAGGGATCGGTTTTCGGGGTCAGGAAAACATTCAGTATAAACCTCATTCTTAATTCTTAATTCTCAATTCTTAATTGCCTTTTTCCGTCAGGTTCAGTGGTAAACTCTGCGACTTTGCGGTTAATTATTTTATTGCGGCTTTGCCGCGCTAAGTTAATCTGTGAACATTTGCTTAATCCATAGTTAATCAAGACTTTGTGCCTTTGTGGCATTAATAATTCAGGATAAAGAAAAGGAGATATTCAAATGGAAGAAAAGTATACTCTGAAGATAATTTATGAGACCCTCCAGAAGTTTGGCAAGGAGAACAAGGCGCGGTTTGATGAAATTGACAGGCGCTTTGAGCAGATAGACGGGCGCTTTGAGCAAGTTGATAGCCGTTTTGAGCAGATAGACAAGCGTTTTAATAAGATGCAAAAGGATATGAATCAAAGGTTTGATGAAGTTGACTGTCAACTGGATATTCTGGGAAAGAGTATTCAAGAGATCAAAATGGCCCTCAAAGTTGTAGAGGCAAAGAGCCAGGCTTACGATCGCAAGTTTGAGGCTATCGGGAAAGGAGCTTTAGCCTGAAAAATAAGTAAGGGGTCAGGTCTACACATTTGACAAAAGTGGGCTTTAGGGTAAGAATAAAGAAACCATGGCAAGACCGCCACGGATAGAATATCCAGGAGCATTTTACCATATAACCTCTCGTGGGGATGAGAGAAAGGCTACATTCAAAAGCAAGGGTGATCGAGAGAGATTTCTTGGCTATCTCAAGGATGCGGTGGAAAGGTACCGGGGGCGATATATACCTACTATCTGATGGATAATCATTATCACATTCTTTTGGAAACACACGATGGTAATCTTTCAAAGGTTATGAGGTTTATTAATCGGAGCTATGCAACCTACTTTAACACAAAGAGAAGGAGGGCAGGGCATCTTTTGCAAGGCAGATACAAGGCCATTCTGATAGATAAGGAAGCCTATGCTATGGAACTATCTCGTTATATTCATCTAAATCCAATTAGGGCTCGGGTTGTCAATAAACCGGAAGATTACTGTTGGAGTAGTTACAGAGACTATATAGGAACGAGCCATACAGAGTGGATTGATACTGAGTGGTTATTAACTCAATTTGGTAAAGATAGAAAGGGATCTCAAGAAAGATACAAAAAGCATATAGAAAAAGGATTGAAAGTGTTCATAAAGAACCCTATTAAAGAATCTATTGTAGGGATAATTTTAGGTAGAGAAGAATTTGTTAATCACATAAAAGAGGTTTTGAGAGGGAAGAAGGCAAAAGAAAGAGACCTTCCTGCTCTGAGAAAACTGAGGATAAGGCCAACCCTAAAGAGATAGAGGAGGAGGTGGAAGAGGGATTTGGAGAGAGCATAAAAGATAAGAGGAAGGTAGGGATATATCTAAGTCATCGTTATAGTGGTAAGACCTTAACAGAGATAGCGGAATGGTATGGTGAAATAAAGGAATCTGGAATAAGCCAGATAGTCAGGCGACTATCTTTACAGCGTGCCAGAGATAGAGACCTGAACAAGAGGATTGTGGATATAGAAAGGCGGTTACGAGAATGGGAGGAAGGGGTTGGATTGTCAAATGTGTAGACCTGACCCCTTTGTCCCCCCAATGGACCCTTGGGAGGTGGTAACCTGGTGGGAATCTCAGGCAAAAAAGCGAAAAAATTTGTTTGACATGTGGGGGAGGGAGGTATTATATTGGTGATTGCGTTATTGAGTCATGTGCTTTGCATCCTGGAACAGTACAAGTCGTGCCAACATTTGAAAAGGTTCGGAAAAATCCACTGTCAGGACTTGGTCGATACAGAAAGCGGAGAAAGAGACCATTCGCAAGGCGGGTATCGTCAAGCGCGCAACCTGCCACACTTTCCGCCAATCATTTGCTCGAAGACGGGTATGATATTCGGACCGTTCAGGAACTTCTCGGGCATAAGGACGTTAAGACAACGATCATCTATACCTATGTTTTGAACCGCGGAGGGAAGGAGGTATGCAGTGCTTTTGACTCCCCGTTATCTAGTCGAGAGCGGGGATGTTATACGGAAACCATATAAGACCCGTAGATAAATCCATATCTAATTGCATCGTTCTGAAACGCAAGGACTTCCGATGCACAATTCCAGAAATGACACAGGTTCTTATACTGCAAAATCGCCAGATATAAGATTCATATATGGAAACCATATAAGCTGTAGTTAGGAGGAAAATAATGAATGAAAAAATGTTAACAATAGCAACTCAAGAAGCAAGAAATCAATTAACAGATCAAATAAATGCAGTTGATGCAGTTGATCAAAAAATTGGGATATTTTTTGGAGTTATTGGTGTTATTTTGGGTATCTTATTTAATAAAAATTTATTTAATAAAAATCCTGAATGGTGGTTGCCTATTTCTTTGCATGTCTTGAGCATAATCTCTCTTGTTATTAGTATTTGCTTTCTATTTACCTCTCATCGTTCAGTTAAATTAAATGTCGGACTCAAACTTAAAGGTTATGAAGAGCTTATTAAACGATTATCTCCTAAAAATGACTTAATGTCTTTCCTTCGATATCAATTAAAATATTTTCGTAACGCAATAAAAGAAAATCAAAAAATAATTCAAAATAAAAATAGATTTTTATATCGAGGTGCAATCGCAATGATGATAGGGTTCATTTTATACTCATTAAGTTATCTTGCAGCTTTTTTCAAATAAGGGAGGCAATATGTGTAACGAAGAAAACAATCAAAACCGACCAAAGAATGAGGATGAAGATATTAAAATTGATCCTAATTGGGTTGAACATCTCGAAAAAGGTGGGAAAATAAAAAAAACAAAACAAGAACAAGAAAACGAAGAAAATAACAACTCCTAACAACTCAATGCACCCGACTTTTTCCCGCCGCTTCGCTCAGGGAAAAAGCGGGTGATTTCGGGCGTTAGGCTTTCACCAAGAGCTCAGAAAAGAGGTGATAGTACAAGAGGTAACTATACGTTTCGCACTTTCTAAGAAATTCCGAAACATCGGGGGATGTTTGAAGGGGTTAGGCCCTCTTCAAGGGTGACAGCGGAGCAATCCGAGCAAGTGGAGGATTGCGGAGCGCCAGAGGGTTGGTAAGGCCCTGTGGAAAAGTTAGCGACCGAAGGGAGGTAAGTTTCAGTAAGGTAGATTAAGCCTACTGAATCCCTTAAACGGTTTTATCGTTTAAAACCAATTTTATACTCTGGAGGTAAAAAATGAGACATTTTAAAAGCTGGTTTGTATTATTAAGTGCCATTACATTGCTTCTTGGAGCATTCTCAATGGCTCAAGCTGAGGAAAGGTTTATTGGTTTTGAATTTGGTGTGGATTATATTAGACCCTCCGAGGATAGATTTAATGGGTCTGGAAGCCATTTTGCTTTAATATTCCCTATTGATAAGGGAATATCAGCTGCTTTTTATCATGAATCTGATCGTTTTTCTGGCGAAGATACCGATACAGTAACTGAAGCCAAAGTGAATGTTACTCTCGACATTGATATTAATGAATTGAGAATCCACAAGGAGATAGTCCCCATTGTTGATGCATTTTTAGGAGTAGGACATGCCTCTGTTACTAACGTTTTTAGTTCGAACGCTCCAATTGCAGATGTTGGGGTCAGATTAACACCCTTAAAAACCCAAGGAAAAGTGAGTGATATAGAACTTTCTTTAGGGCTTTTGTACCGTTTTCTTAAAATAAATGTACAACAACCTTTTGGGGCAAATGTAACAGATCCAAATGTAGACGACCTTGGTGGATTTGCTGCAGGGTTAAATGTTGTAATTTTGTTCTAAAGCCTTGATATCGGGGGCAAACCTTCAAATAGTAATTGAGAATGGCAATGAGAATACTCTGATAGGTTAGGCATAAAGGTAGTCTCCTATAATTTCATGATCCTCTTTTTATTTCTCACTATATGAAAGAGGACGAAATAGTGTCCGGGGTTACGGAAAGAGGGTTGTTCAGGCTGTCAAGAAAAGGCAGAAGAACATAATTTTTATCTTGCTTTTTATCAGACTCTATGGTATATTACAATTAGCTTTCAGATATAGCAGGAGGAAAAGGAACGATAGCATTCTGTTCTGTGGCAGACAAGGGAGTAACTATTCATTCCACATATAACCTGAATTGTTCATATGCCACAAAGGCACCAAGACACAAAGTTTTGATTAAATATGGATTAAGCAAATGTTCACAGATTAATGCAGAGAAGCCCAGTTTAATAAACGAGTGCTCTTATGTTTAATTTTCTTAGTGATCCTTCAACTTCGCTCAGGACATGCTTAGTGTCTTCGTGGCTAAATTTTATGAATAGATCGGGCTAAGGAGGTGTATCATGAAACCTTTTAAGCGATTGGGTTTTGACTTAAGTTATTTAGCGCTGCTCACAAAAAGGGATATCAAACCCCTGAGTCGGTGGGAGAACGGAATCTCTCACAAAAAAATAAAAACACTGCAATATCTGGGGTTAAAGACCGGGGTGGTGGAGAGAAAACTGTTAAACGGCGGGACCACCGATGAGCTTATCTTCAGCAAATCCTCCAACTATCTGGACTTCTACACCAATCGGTTTGATAAAAAGCCCATTAAGAAGGATTACGAAACCAAAATTACGGAGGGATTCTTATTCGGCTACCCCGGCTGTTGCGTGCGCAACTTTGCTGAAAACGGTTACACCGAGAATGAATACGCGGGCAACGGTCAGGAAATTCTCTTTCACTGGGTATGCCCGGACTGCCGGATAACCCCCTCGCTTCTCCCCTATTATGAGAGAGTTCATAATGAGTGCAAGGATATATTTGCTGAACAAGCTATAGCCAGCAGAGGTTTACTGAAGAGTTTAGTGCCTGCAGCCGCACTATCCTTGCTTTTTTCATTTTCACCGACCAATGTCAGGAGTGGCAATCCCCACTGGCTTCCCTTAGGAGTGGGCGACCCGGACAATGATTATCTCACTTACTCTGAAGAGGTTCTTCTGGGAACACATCTAAACTACTTTCCTTTGGACAGCTTAGCTGGACCTGCCAAGGCTCTGGAATTCAAAGCGATCATTGATTCCCTGCCGATAGGCAGTTCTGATTCCACCTGTTACATAATCGAATATCCGGCTTATGGGGTGGAAACCTGTCAGGTCTGCGGTGAAGTAATGAATATGGGTGTTATTAAGGTTGTCAACCCGATGCGGGGTTTATCCATTCTAATACCCTATATGGGCCTTCATTTTCTGGAAAACGGCAGCTTCTCCTTTGATGGCACCATCAATTCAGGCCGGATTGATATAGAACTGTTGAAAGAGGTGCTGGCCCATTATGACACCACTCATTTCCCCATAGTAACTTCCAATGACGGGGATAACGATGGTTTGAACGATGATTACGAGGATGACTTTGACACCCAGTTAAATAATCCTGATAGTAACGGAGATCAATTGGTTGACGGTGCTGAAGTTGCAGAGAACCTAATCGAGGCAATTTCGGGGCTACCGGTAGTGGTGTGGTCTAAGGAACCGCCGGCTGAGTCAATCTATATGGAATATTGGGAACAGGACGGGATGGAAACCTGTGACATCTGCGGAATTGCTCTGAATATGGGTGATGTTCATATTGTAAATCCCCTGGAAAACACCGAAATTAGTTTTCCCATTATCGGGCTTCACTATTTAGTCCATGGAAGATTTGCCTACGGGGGAAGTACTAATTCCGGTGAGATCGATGCCCTGCAACTGGCGCAGGTTCTGGGAACTCAAACCGTGGTTTCTATGTTAGAACAATTCCCTGACAAAGAGAATCTTAGGTTAAAGAACTACCCAACCCCATTCAACGCCAATACTGTGATCAGTTACAGTCTACCAAAACCCGGCCTCGTTGCGCTGACGATTTACAACCTTCTTGGTCAAAGGGTTAAAACCCTGGTGGATGAATTCAAACCATCCGGCAACCATAAGGCCCTCTGGGACGGCACGGATGATTGGGGACAGAGGGTAAGTTCTGGGGTATATACTTACCAGTTGCGGGCCGTATCGGAAGATGTGCAGTCCCACTCTCAGGCAGGAGAGACGGGGAATTTTGTTGGGGCCGGGAAGATGGTATTGATAAGATAAGAACGGTCCTGAACCAATTCAGTGTTATCACATAACTCGAGGAAAACGCAACTAACATCTAAGTTGGTTGCCTTTTCTCTTATAAAGGGAGACAACAAAAATGTCAAGGGTTGATAAGAGAGTAAAAATGGAAATGGTAAGCTGTTACCAACGTTCTAAGAAAAAACATCGCCCTCTCAAGGGTCGAGAGGGCAATATTTGACTTCTCCTCGGCCAAGTCTGGTCTCGACAAGGTCACAGAGAAAAGATTGAAATTCACTGTGCCTTGGGGCCGAGTTGTCCTAACGGCTTAGTAGCACCGCCAAAGCTACCTTACCCAACAGATAAAAATAAGGCCCTCTCGATAAGTGTCGGAAGAACCCTTCCTGCCCCTGCAGCCACGAGACTATCCTTTGACTTTTAAGGTATACGCCTCAGGACTATGACCCCTAAATCGATATCCTCCCCGGCAGAGACCTTGACCTCTGCCAGGGTGGTATCCTCATATTCGCCCCCAGTCGGCACAATATTAACATCATAATAGCCTTCGGGCAGGCCGATGAGGGAAAAACTCCCATCGGGTGGGATTGGCAGGGGTAGTTTGAATGGTATCCCCATCAGAAGTGGCTAAAATATATGGTATTGCCTCTAAGGGAAGAACTGTTCCTGAAATTGTCCCTGAAATAACCAGGGGAACTACCCTGATCACAGGCTTGAGCAGGTAGCCATTACCGGTGAAGACAATTGACCTCTGCGCATCAAAATCCAGTAGCAGTTCATACAATTTCCCCGCCTCTATCTCAAATTGATGGTTGAGCTTTACTCCGGATTGAAGGCCGCTGGGAATGTGAAGTGGATAGCTCTCTCCCTCTATAACCACCTGGCAACTGTCTGTTACAAGGAGCCTTATCTGAGTATAGTGACCGGGTTCCAGCTTAGTCTCCCCCAGAAGAGCGGTCGCTCCATTGGCCAATTGGATGAGATCATAGGTTGCCAAGCTGTCATTTACCACTATCCATCCCGTGCTATCTCCCCCCGCTGAGGTATGCACGCTCACCCTGGAAATGGTGAGGTTGACTTGCTCGATAGGGCCAACAGAATCTGTAAGATATAACCTGAGGACTCCATTTTCCTCCGGTGAGGTGGATTTCTTAGAACAACCTGTCCAAAGGATGAGTGGAATAAGTAGAGTCATCAGGTATGCTTTCTTCCTCATCAAACCCCCTTTCGGATAATTTTACGGCTGCTCGCAGACTACAGGTTCCTTTGGCTGAGGAATCTGGGAAATATAGCAACCTATCGCTTTTTTCTCCTGAAGGTAAACGGAATTGCTAAAACCGCCAATATCACCAATCCCCAGAGCAAGGGAGATACCCTTGCTTTCTGGGCTTTAACCTGAACCAAATGGGGAGTATCCTGGCTACCTGAGGAGGCAACTATCTGACCCCTTTTGTTCACTGCCTCAATATAATATTCCAGGCCCTGAGAGTCAACCATATATTTGGGGATGAAGGCCTCAAACCCTTCCTCTGGGTTTCCTTGCAGGGGTAAGGAGAAGTATGCCCCTCCGTCACTCAGCCGATAGTGCAGGATGATTTCCATCCCCTGCTGGGGATTTTTCACCGTAACGCTTATAGTAAGTGGTTTACCGCCCAGAGCCATCCTCACCGGCGAATGGAAAAGTAGAAGAGGGGTAACCTCGGCTGCCTGGCTCCTTTGACTCTGATAGGCGGTGGGAGGCGGTAGTCGGAAGACCGGCTTTCCTGATCTATCTTTGGTTACGGTCAGAGGGGCAAAGGCCGAACTCCAAAAAAGGAGAGAAAGGAATAGAGCCCCGATTATAATGTAATTTCTCTTCATCATTTTTACTCCTTTGGCTTAACTACCGATACAACCTCCCGCAGGTTCTGAACCTGCGGGAGGTTTATAATTGACTGTGCCGTCAGGGCTCCTGCCCTGACGGGAGAAGTCACTTTGTAGATGATAACATCCGCAAAGAGCAAGAGGTTTCGTTCATTTTTAATTCTACATTCTTCACCCCGTTAAATAGCAAGTTCCACCAAAAATTAGAGAGGCGGAAACGGAGTTATGAGGAGAAGTGTTCAACCTTATAAAATAAGCAAATATTAAACAGGGTGAATTTTACATAACGAAGCTTCGCCCAGGCGAAGTTTCGTTATGTCTCCTCTTTCCATCCGATCCTTCTCTTCCCCTTCACCTGGGGCAGATGGAGGCCGAAGTCTATCCCCCCACCGGTAAGCCTGGCATCGTGGGTGAGAGTTATCCCACTGCCGAAGATCACCTGGGCCTCGTTTCTGGCTATCTCAGCCCCCATCACCAGGGCATTATCACCGTAAAGCCCGGCCAAGGCATGATTGGTATACATACAGGCATATATCTGGCTTACCCGATCGGCGGCTATATCACCGAAACTTGTCACCCCTGGGGGTAAATTGGCAAAATGGGCATCATCTAAGGGGACATCAAGCTTCAATTGGCTATACTGGTATTCTCCATCATAATGGCCATCTCCATCTACATCCTCTCCAGTACCAGGGACAACTGACCAACCTGGAGGAACAGTGGCTGTCCCTCCGCTAATGAGCAGGTCCCTCCATTCCACCTCTCCTGTAGAGGTATTTCTGCACTGGACAGTCCATTGGCCATCATTCTCCTTCTCACTGGCCCCATAGGGGTTGGCTGGATCATCCGGCTTGCCAAAGACCCCATCCATCCCCACATCCTCTTTGCCATTGTTGCGGTAATCCTCCAACCAGCCCATCGCATAGGAGAAGTCATCGTCCGTATAGTCGGCAACAACGATGTTCTCCCTGGTGGCCAGACCTACGATGTCCTTGTCAGCATTATCCTCCTTCCATGTATCCACCCTTGCCTGATATTCCTCAGGAGTTTCGTTTCCATAATCAAAGACTGGAGGAGAGGAAGGAGGATCTTCAAAGATCAGATCGCCGGCAATATAGGTATTCCTCCCCGCATATATGGTTCCTTTCCCACTTATCGTTCCCTTGATGATTACATTGTTGGTTACCACCACTGGTCCCTCAATGAGGATGGGCTGGAGACTATCCCCAGCTAAAACTATATTCCCCGTCTCCCCGACCCCATCCCCATAGACACCAGTAAATAGGACCTCGTCAGACTCCAGCACACCGTTATTGTTGGCATCAATCCCTATCTTGCCTGCCGGATCACCAAATTCCCCACGGGCCAGCTTCTCATAGTAAGGGTTGAGCTCCTGCATATTGCCATCATTGTCAGCATCTCCAGCATCATTCAGGTTGGGCATAGGAATGAGGGCCGGATCAGCCAAACTCTTGTCCACCCCTCCATAGCTATGCCTGTTGGCATCGAATTGGGCCATCCCGTCGTAACCAGCTCCAGATGCCGGGAAGACATACCCACCGGCATAGACCCCACCGTTATCGAGAACAGTACCATCAAAGATATTTCGGCGGGGGCAGCCGTTCACGGTCAGGTTACCGGCTAAAAGATCATAATGGGAGTTTGCCCTGGTGTTCCCATTTATCACCGCATTGCCAGCCCCAAATCCGGACCACCAGCCGAAATGATTCATAAAGTAGGAGTAGTCAAATACCCAGGAGGGGCGGATGCCGTATCTCACCTGGAAGGTGATCTTCCTCTCCTCTCCGGTCTGGGTCAACCTGCCGGTTGACTCAATTATCACATCCCTGGCCTCTATAAAGGGGGGAACCATACCAGGGTCTTTTACATCCACGACCTTAACCGTGTATTCTCCCCCCCCACCCAAGGATACATCCTGATAGAGAACGCTGTCCTTCTGTAAGTCCAGCCAGCCAAAGAGGTTATTCATAGGCGATAGGTTCTCATCGAAGAACCCACTCCAGAGGTAACTGCTCATCGCCCTTTCAATCCCCGCCTCAGCAACATAAAAGGCAGAAACCTCCCTTTTCTGACTACCAGTGATGTCCACCTCTGTCTTTGAGGTCATCACCGCCGCTGTGCCCAAGAGGGCCAACATTACCATAATGGAGAGGACGACAATCAGGGCGATGCCCCTCTCCTCACTATGAAATTTTTCCATCCATTTCATTTTCTGCCTCCAACGATAGGTTGAACCACAGAGACCACAGAGAAACAAGTGACCCTATTCAAACTCTCTGCGTTTTCATTCCTCAGTCCTCAGTGTGCTCTGTGGTAAAGTATTTAGAGGCCCAAGTTCCTCACCTGGATCCGGGAGCTGAATGTCCTTCTCCTGTACTGATCACCGGGGTAGTCCGGATCTTGCCTCTCCGTCCTGGCCATTACGCGCACTGCTACTGTCCTTATGTCATCTGGATTGGCGGGGGCAGAGGTGGTGCTGCCATCTGCCAGTGTATATACAAACTGTAAGTCCTCTATATCCTCGGCGAAGACCTGAGGCATTTGATCATTCTCCTGTCTCATAAGCTTGGGGTGAGAGGGATCGGTGGTTTGGTCAATGTAGTATTTGTATTCCTCTAATTGAAGAACGAGACTTCCCACAGGATATACCATAGACAGAGGTCCCAGGCCATGGATGAGTTCTTGCCAACCCTGACCCATGTTGATTGATATCTTGGTAATAAAAAACCACTCCCCATAGGGATACAGGGGATGGCTCTCCGGAACCATTATGTAACACCAAGTGCTACCTACGAAACATTCTACTTCATTGAAGTGAAGGGGTTTGCTGGGAAGGGGCATGGCCTTGTCCAAGGTCGCACTACAATCTGTGGAGTTAAATCTGATGGCTATAGTATCCGGGTTGGCGTCTTCTGCTACAATGGCCCCTATCGCCTGGGGGAGATCAACATAGCCTGCCATCCTCAGCTTATCTACCAGCTCGTCCATACTCACCCTGGCGTTCTGCTGCATATCGGAGATCTGATCCTGAACTATCCATTGCTTGTGCTGATTAAGATAGAAGGAGAAGGCTGCCGTGGTGATGATCCCCATAATCACCAGGGAGATTAACAATTCGACAAGGGTGATACCCTTCTGATTACCTATGGAAAATTTCATTTTCATCCCCCCTCTCGGCT
>Ga0315544_1002395_pt1 | contig 13250 bp, 19 predicted proteins | sample SalMarSW160130MG_2_FD_202543 | JGI IMG/M metagenome (GOLD analysis project Ga0315544, IMG submission 202543) | Salt marsh sediment microbial communities from the Plum Island Ecosystem LTER, Massachusetts, United States - Salt Marsh Sediment SW1601-130 ... | reverse complement strand
ATCTCCAGGACGATGGCCGTCTTTTCCTCGGTTGACCAGATTCTCCGGTTCATGCCACTGATTTCCTTTCCAGTGGCCTGACTATACCTTATTCAACTCTCCAGATAAAACGGGGTGCATTCCAATATCGTTGCCAATTGGCACTACGATGATAACTATTCGTTTTATGATATGGCGGCAGATGAAGATGACCTCAGGATATTTATGGACACCAAAAACTGGCAAAATACTATCAAGGCTGTATTGAATGAAAGTGATGAATTGGTAGGATGGGCATCTTTCTATACTGAAAACAATGAATTCTGGCTATCATTAGGCCTGAGGCCTGACCTGACTGGCCAGGGGCTGGGTGAGCAATTTGTATTAGAGTGTGTAAGATATGCAATATCACAATATAAATCGATTAAACACACCATCAAGCTTGCTGTTGCTGTTTTTAACCAGCGCGCTATAAAGGTCTATCAAAGAGCGGGTTTTGTAGAGACTAACAAGACGGTCAGGAATACCCATATCGGGCAGGTAGACTTCATTGAAATGGAAAAGCACATCACCCGTTAACTGCTTGAAGTCCAGCCGCCACCACCAATACTCATACATCCTGCCCAAGTGATCAAGGCATTACTCAAATCTCACAAGAGTATTAACACGCAAATTCCAAACAAGGGCTTCATCCTGGCGGATATATGAAATGGAATCAAATAATGCAACCTTTTTCGGACTTCTTCATTCTAGTATTGATTAGGGAGTGCTGATGTCTCTGACAAGGTTCATCAGGAATGTAGGGAAATCTGGAATGGAAAGGAGGGCAGCAAAATGAAGTTAGCTAGAATCATCGCACCATTCAGTCTTAGCGCAGTGCTTTTTATCTTGGCATATGTGTCCAGCAAAGATCCTGGCAGTGGCTATTTCCCAATAATGCTAATGGGAATCGGGATGGCACTCGCAGTTGCTGGCATTGCAGCTATTTTCTCAAATAAATGACCCCTTTTCGAGACTGACCTTCTATCCCCTCTTGTTCAAATCCACCCGCTGCCACCACTAAAAATAAATCCTCTCTAACCGACCTGCCACCAGAAATTCGGTAGTGTATCATTTTGACTTTGGTCTCCAGCGTAAAGTTTCTGGTTCTTGCTCTAATTCTGAAGATATAAAGGATTCACCACAAGTAGTGCATACCCGACTTCCAGTATCAGAACCTTCAATATATTCCTTTTCTAAGTCTAGGTGGGCACACGGTGGATTACCTTTATTTTTCCATCGTTCCCTAAGCTGTTCAGCTTTTTTCATTTGCATATCACTTACCCCTCTAGTTTGACAAAAAGTATAACATGGTATTATAGTTAAGAAAATTAAATATGAAGAAAGCCGCTGGGCTAAAGCGGCTTGATTAGGCTGTCAACGGTATATCTATGTGTTACTAGTTGATAATAAGATATACTCTTGGCAGTTTTTTGTCAAGAGCTACTAGGGAGGAGAAATGCGCGATTCCGATATCCGACTTGCTCTTGATGAGTTACTTAGGGAAAGACATACTGGTAAACTAGACACTATTATTAGACATGAAGTAGGTATTTGTGCTGGTAAGAGGCGAATTGATATTGCTATCATCAACAGCGAAATCATCGGATATGAGATTAAAAGTGATGAGGATACTCTAAACCGATTAGAAGGGCAGGCTGAAGTTTATGGAAACGTGCTTGATAGGGCTATTCTAGTTACGACTAAACGTCATCTCGATAGTGCTCTACGTAAGCTTCCAGATTGGTGGGGTGCCATGATTGCTTACGATAAACATGGCCATATCTGCTTAGAGAATGTCCGTGCCCCCACTCTGAATGACCGACATGATGCTTTCTCGTTGGCTCAACTTCTTTGGCGAGAGGAAGCCTTAGAGGAGTTACGGTTACGAGATAAGGGTCAAGGTCTCTCTAAGAAGGCAAGGTATTATGTATGGCTTGCTCTAGCCAATGCTGTTTCGCTTGATGACCTACGTTCTATTGTGCGCGCTCGTCTTAAGGCACGCCCAGAGTGGCCAGGCGGTCAACCACATGGGTTATGTGATGTGACCCACCAAACGATAACCAGCTAGTAGCACTGCCTGGGCTCCCGACGCTGCGTGAACAACGCTCAATCTCTGCGTCACCAGCAGAGTATCTTCTTCCTGTAAAGTAAGGTGCCTGGACTACTCTCTGGCAAAGCGTGAAGAACGATGCATTTCCTGCGAGCCCCCTTGCCTCACGCTCAACCTGCCATTGGAGACCAACTGTGTACCGTAGATTGGGGTTTGGTGCACGTGGAGGTGTAGGCCCAAATATCGGGTAATTGATGCTGTAATCACCGAAGTCAGGAATGATGGCTGGATTTGCTTGAGTTACATGGGCAAAGAACATTGCATCGAAGCGACTCAGTGGAGTAGCTTGCCCCAATGCGAAGTTTGAAACCGACCTGGGAAAGGCACCACTTGCAAGAGTAACGCTTCGCCAAGCTCCACATGTAGTAGCCCACCGGAGCATGTTTAGTGCTAAAGGTACACATCGGGTTACATTCCTTGAGGAATCTACAACTTTGAAATCTATAATGAGGTCTATCTGACTAATATTAAGACCAAGATGGCTCATAATATTGGTTACATGTTGAACGGGCACATTAGGGTCGGGGTCCTGTGTATCAGTCCCAAGTCGGAGACAGGCACCTTGACCGTGCAAAACACAGGCTTGCTGGATTTGGTTAAGGATGGCAGGTGTATCACTAAGCCGAAACACGGGTCGCTCATATACATTACGCTGATACAATTCCTGAGAAAGCTGTGTAACAGCACTTGACCTTTGACCGAAAATGTCACAGTCTGCCGTTATTATTTGTCCACTTGGATAATTACGGGTCAATCGGTTGACGAAGTTAGTAACTGGTGATGTCTTTGTAGCAGTCGGAACTAATTCAAAGAGTACTCGGCTAACAACCAAAACGTTCGTGCTAGCGTTCTGCCATGCCCAGATTTCAGCAGGCTTACTTTTAAGTATAGGTACATAGTTGTATGCCATTTTAAGAAATTACCTCCCATATGATACTATCTATGTGACATTATACCAGAAATTCATTCCACTTGACAACTTTGGGCGATGAAACGTAGTATGCTGGGAAAACAGTAATTGGAGGTGTTGATATGATTGCGATTGCTATTATTGTTATTGGTGTTGTATTGTTGGTAATAGCATTATTAGTTTGGAGGATGCAAAAAGAAGGGAAGCTGGAAGGAATAATCAATAAACGGAAGAAGGCATTCTTCGCACAATGGATAATAGGGATTGTTATAGCATTAACAGCTGCTGCTTTTATGTTTGATGGCGATATCCTGGGAGAAAATACCCCAGGTATTTCCACGGTCATAGGAATTGTTGGAATTTCCCTGATAGCAACTTCCAATGTTCACCTGCTACCTCTCAAGCGTAAATAAGGCAGATTAGCGAACCAAACAAAAATCACCCCACAGAGCAGCGTCTAAACAACTATTTAATAGGCCATTGCTCAGTAGCTGTTGCGCCGCTGGAGTTGTGATTGGCGCCCGGTCACACCGATGAAGTTTTTATCTCTTACTAATTGTAGACGCACCGGATGTATTGATGTCGCCCATTATAGGCTCGCCAATGTACCATAGTGTGGATGCACCGCTGAGGTTGGCATCCAGTCTGCCATTCAGGTTTACAGTGCCCGAGCTGGCACCACTAAAATTGACGTCGGCATTATTAACTGTGAAAGCGTCAAGATTGAGATGGCTGGCGCCACTTACATTAGCGTCAATGTCGTCAGCAGACCCTTCCAATTGAATAGTGCTTGCTCCGCTTATGCCAAACTCGACATTGCCTGCTGTGATGTCACCAGTAACCCTGCTGGCTCCAGATACATCGATAGCGGCATCGCCTGCTGTGATGTCACCAGTAACCCTGCTGGCTCCAGATACCTTAACATTCAAATCCTCAGTGGAACTGAATTCGGAAACAGTACCACGCGACGCTCCAGAGACGGTCAACTCGCGAAGCTGAGGCATGGTCACCGAAGCCTTCAAAGTTACCGACTCAAGGCGTGGAAATATTCCAAAGCCTATGCTCAAAGTTACGGACCCAATGCGTAGGCCTGTCCTTAGCCCTATCTTCAGAGTTTGACCATCCTTCGAAACCTGGACGTAGTCCATTACATTATCGTCCGTGGTAACATTTATACTGTACGAGCTGGACTGTTCAATTTGAAATTCAAAAGCGGAGTCGATCTCAACTGCAGTGAAATCCGCAAAAGCATACTCTTCAGTCTCGAGATTTCCAGACCCAACCAGACCTCTCGGCCAACCGCCCCAAAATAACACGTTAATGATTATCACTACCGCTGCTACTATTGCAATTATTATTATTGCTTTCTTCATATCACACCTCCTTATCTTTGACTCACCTCCATTCAATTATATCACCCGTAGGAGGTCGTGGAATACAAGAAACACTCTCTAACCATGTCCAACAGTGTGGAGATCGATTTAATCCACACTTTATACCTTAGTGAATGACTTTCTATAGGCGGTCAGCTTGACAAGACTGATTAGTTAAATATGCTGCTCTTAGCTAGCAGTTCCCCTGACTACGTTAACGATTAACTTTATCACACCAACCAGTATTGCGATTCCTATCCCAACCGAAATAAAAATCAAGAATATCCTGACGCCTAAGTAAGTGGCATCAGCTGCAGTAGGGTTGGGTATTACACCGAAGTCAAAGGGGAAGACAGATAGAAGAGTTAGAACCGTCCAAAGTGAAAATGCATTTATGACAATATGAATCATTTCACGCAGTATATACCTATCAAGGATAAGCAAAATAATGTGACCGATGATAGTTATGATTAGAGTTGTCGTCAGAATCGGTAGCCATAGACTCACGTCTTCCGTAAAAAACGGATATCTCGTCCATGTAGTAATGCCGCCGACTGTTTCCGACTGATAATAGGCTACGTATTGATTAAAGAAGTTGAAGAATATCAACAAAACGATACTCCAGGCGATGGTAAAAGCGGAAGCTGCTATTCTTCCACTTCTACTTTTAAAATGAGCGTCTACTTTATCTCCGATTCGTTTACCTGAATCTGCAGTTGGGGGTGGTGTAGGTGCTGCTGCCTCTGCTGCTGGTTCTGAGGGTGGAGGTTCAGAGTATTCCCCTGTTACCCCTGATGAAGCGACTATTTTTTCAGCAGCATCACCAGCCCATGGCAGTTTATACCACTCACCACTGGAAGCCTTGACTATCATTATTATCCAAACAATGAACCCTATAATTCCTATAATCCAGGAGAAAGCATCACCGACCACCGGTATCAAGCCGAGCACAATCCCGGCAACTGTGAGGGTGCCAAACACAACAATTGACTGCGCCGCGTGGAAACGAACAAATTTGTTTCTCTGCTCCAAAACGAGAAAGATGATGCCGGTTATCCATCCGCCAACATAGCACAATAGTCCGGCAACATTTGGCGATAGCCCTGTGCTTGTACCTGCTGGAGCTGTTAGTTTCTCCCGCTCTATATTCTCCCGTGCCTCAATCCGCGCCTTCTCTTCCTCGTAGATTCTTTTCTTCTCTTCTGGTGTCAATTCCATACCAACTCCCTTAATATTGCCGTCGTAGGTTCAGAATAGCCATCCGTGCTTTTGTTGTCAATACGGCCGTTTGATCAGATATTTCCCATATTAAAAAGGTGGTCTCTTACACCTCTGCAAATGCTACCACATAATTATGACCATAAATCTTGGCACACTTGGGGCAGGTTGTGTAATAGAAATAATACCTTTTAACTGTTTTGCCTTTTTGGTTTACATATTGGTCAATTTCTTTAATCCACTTTGGAACGGCGTTATACGGACCATCGAAAACTTTGGTGATATATGTTCCTGATAGTTTGACGTTTTCAGCGTTCGGGATTTCTTTTGTCACATTGATATATACTTCACCTTTCCAGGGTGATGATTCGGCGGCAAGCATGATAAAGTCCTTGATATCTGGATTTGCTCCTGCGTCTTCAATTTTCTTCCACATCCTTCCAACTGTTTTACCGAAGGTTCCGGGTAGGGGCATATGCATGAATTGCATCATAGTGTCTTTGACAAAGAGCTTGTCTTCCCACGTTATTTCTTTATCATGCCATGGTTCAGGGTCAAATTTAGGACAACATTGCGTGTCACTATCATTCTTCATCATATTTCAAGCCCTCCTTTTATTTGGTTCAAATCCATCTGCTGCCATATTCTGCAATAGCGATAGGATAGAGGCCCCCTTGTGTTCACTGTTCATTGGTCAACCTGGCTTGCACGTCTGCAATCAAGTCCTGGACCGCGATGCGTAATACCGTCTGGCCTTGCTTTAACGTGTCCACGAGAACGTCATAATCCTCGTAGAAATAGACTGTCTTCCCATCCGTGAGTACCACAAAGGATGATAAAGTCCTGGATTGCTCCCGTATAAAGCGGAAGCTCGACCGTATCCGCTGCAGCGGCAGCGAACTATCCAGCAATTTCATCAGTATTTTCAGCTCGAAAATGTCTTCCACAGAATAGAGACGGCGCGAGCCTCTACCGGATGCCGCTCTCAGACTCGGTCTCACCAGCCCTGTCTTGTCCCAGTACACAAGCTGGTTATAGGTAGCGCCGATCACATGTGATACCTCTGAGGTACGGAATGATACGGGTTTCTTTCTACGCGGCATTGCCAATTCCAGTCAACATAATTATGAGTGACATAATTATACCACTTGCAGTCTAGACACTGGTTCAAGTCCAGCCGCCGCCACCGCGTTCTGATTCTGTCAGGGCAAGGACGTGAAATGAGGCTGGTGCAGCAGTAGAAGCCCGGTGCTTACTTGAGAATGTGAAACCGCCAGGCACAAACCCATTCCTTCGGATGCTCATCGGGAGGGCAGCAAATGCATTCGGTTGTGATTCTAGAATCTATCGTCCTGGCAAATGTCTCAAATTCCGCAATTCCCGCCGACTTGCATGGATAGTCCGGCAGCCCCTGACTTCCTCTTGTTTTCTGGACCAGGCATCTCACCATACGAAGAATGAGTTCATCACTTGACCTTTCGATGGCCTGCTCATTGATGTTCGCGTAAAGCCGAAACTTCAAAGCCTGTTCCAGACCATCCAACCCGCTTTGCTCCGAAAGGTGTAAGAACGATTTTATAATGCTTGCTTCCACGGGCGAATACCTGGTCCAACAGGTATCGTTACATCTTTTGCTGGTATACATATCATGGCTGTCTTCAACAGCCCGGAACCACACCCCGTCATTTGTCAGCCAGTTGGCGGACATGGCATTTATCAGGCTGATTGACTTTTCCTTTTCCATGTTAACCAGCCACAGCGGCAGGCCGTTTTCAGTTTGAAAGCCGAGAGCCTTGGATAAGCGGTTTATAGCTATGGGGAAAAACTTGGCGGAAACCTCTTCCTCAAGCCGAATGGCTTCTTGCAGGCCCAGTTGATGGCTGACCTCGCTGAACCATATACCATAGTGCAATACTATTCGTCTTAATACATCAACGGCATAACGGGCTAGCTCGATTTGACTGAGTTCCTCTAGAGAGTTTGTGCCCATGTTTCTTACTCCCTGAGTTCAGTTTTGTAATATCTCAGGAAACAACTATTCCTTGCTAAAAGGTAGAAACTATGATGCGCCGCAGAGAGTCCGAGTGCGAAATCAGAGCGCGCGCTCTTAACCACCCACTGCCCGGCCTAGAAAGTACGGCCAGACTATTATGGCCAGCAAGATCTGCCACCAAACCAGACCGGCATAACCAACTGTAAATAGCCAGCCGATGAACCAGATAGGGCCCGCCAAAGTCACGGAGCGGCGGCGGTACCAGCGTCTTTCTTCCTCTGCCATGTTTTTCTCCTTTTATAAGACAGTCTATTCTTTATTTGATGATTTTCTCCACAATATCTTAATGCTAAGTCCACGGGATAGCAAGACCTGTTTTTCTCAGCACTATCCGACAATGCCATAGCCACCGGTGACGGAGTCTCTGAACAGTGCCAATTGTGGTGTATAGAAAGTAAACAGCACAAAGAGAATGCCCAGGACCGCTAAAGCAATCGGGGCGAAACGGTTAAGCCTTTCCGGTAACGGAGAGGCCATCAGTAATCTATAGCTCACCAACTGCCCGACTATGACAGCTACAACAAAAATTGCAATATCCACTTGTAGAAAACCGTGTCCCAGGATAGCTGTGTACGCATAGTAAAGGGCCACAATGGTGATTGGTATTAGACAAATTCCTAGAGTCCTGGCCAAGGAGAAATTGTTCGCCGATCTCCCAAAGCGGCTATATTCCAAACCCGCATACACCAATGCCGGCCAGAAACCCAGCTTCAGATGTTCCCACACACTTTCATTCACGGCGGCAATCGGGGCAATGGGAATCGCGCGACCGGACCATTCAAAGGCAAAGTGCAGTACCGACCCCAAAACAACTATAAAGGCAATTCCCCCCAATTCCCAGCGGAAAATGTTTTTTTTCGCGGCCATAAGTTCACATGGATGATATTTCAGGCTCAGCCGCAGTTGCCCCTTTTCTCCAGCGTAACCACAGGGCCCACGCCGTTACCGCTACGGCCACCGCGGCAATATAGATTTCCGCGTGAAGTACGGTAAGGGTTCCCACCTGCAGCAAAACTATGCTGTAGTTCAGTAGGGCGTGCAGAGCAGATGCTATGAGGTAGAACTGCCATCCCCGGCCCCTGGCCAGACCATACCCGGCCAGGGCGGAAAAAGCGATATGAGTAGCTATGACAAAGAACCTCTCCCAGAATCCAAGCAGTGCCATAAAGCCGTCGGCCTGCACCGATGCCCAAGTCCACCCCGAGGCGAAGATGAGATTATACGCCCACTGCGCCTCGAAGATGGCAAACCCGGCTCCTGCTACAACGCCGATAACGAGTCCCAGCTTGGGGTCGATGTTTCTGCCGCTGCGCCACCAGTACACGACCACCGGTACCGTTTTTGCCCCTTCCTGCACCAGCCCGGTGAGGAGCATCTGCGGTATCGAAGCCAGAAGCATCCAACGCATGAGGATCTCCTGTCTCCAGAAATGGCTCAGTGCTTGTCCGGTCCAAACCTGGAGGGGAATTTGAATAAAGCAAATAGCCACCAGGGTAAAGAAGGCGCTGCCTGCGAGGACCGCCCAGAGCCAGGGTTTCTTGAAAAGCGGCGGCCGGTAACAGGCCAGCCAGACCGCTCCGAAGCCTATAGCTAGCCCAATGCCCCAGGCGCTGGGATTTTGAAAGAACGAGAGGAAATAGTTGATCATGTAATCTACCATAGACTCCTCCTGCACTTTAGACTAATTATCAACCGCCTCATCGTATATGCACCCTTGGACACGTCTCAGTTTTCGCCCATTATACCTGCATGTAAAACAAAAGAATATGCCCTCGGGCAGGGGTGCCCAAGGGCACATTGCAGGCTCCGGCAAGGCTGCGGGGCTGGTTCAAGTCCCGCCACCACCTTTGATTCCCACAAGTGAATTCTCTTTCTTGCTTTAAAGTAGCTTCACGGTATCTTTGTATTGGGGAACTTTTGCGGTCCAGCCAGTCTTCCCGTTCAAGAGCCTGGCAAAGCTGGTGGCTGCTTTTTCTTCCCCGTGAGTTAGAAATACACAGCGCGGCGGGATACGAATGTCGGATAGCCACTCTAGTAGTCCATCACGGTCGGCGTGGGCCGAAAACCCATCGATTTTTTCAATGTTTGCTTTCACCGGATGTATTTGCCCCAGGAGACGGATTTCCTCGCCACCATCCAGCAATATTCTGCCCGGCGTTCCCTCCGCTTGATAGCCGACAAACAATATTGTGCTTTCTGGCCTCGTGATGTTATTGACAATATGGTGCTTTACACGGCCGCCGGTTACCATGCCGCTGCCGGCTATGATGATGCTGCTCTTCTTTATGTTGTTAATGGCCTTGGATTCCTCGACAGTCTGTACCATTTTGAGGTTTTCAAAACTGAAAAAGGAATTACCCTGGCGCAGACGTTGCATCATCTCTTTGTCGAAGAGTTCAGCGTGACGTTTAAATACTTCGGTAATCCGTATAGCCATGGGGCTATCCAGAAAGACAGTTATGGCTGGAATTTCTTTGCGTAAAAATAACTCGTTCAGGTGATACAGCAACTCCTGGCTCCGCTCCAGAGCGAAACTGGGAATAATGATGTTGCCCCCGGCGCTTACCGTCCTGTTGATACAATTGCGTAACTGCTTCTGAATATCGGTGTTCTCGTGTTCTTCGTGAGTACGGTCGCCGTAGGTCGCCTCCATGACTATATATTCGGCCTCATCGAAAAGAGTTGGGTCATTTATTATCGGGCGGTCAGGCTCGCCGATATCGCCCGAAAAAATCACTCTGTGGTTCTTGCCGTCTTGTTTGATATTTATATTTATGACTGCTGCTCCCAGTACATGGCCTGCTTCATAATAACAGCCCTCGACATTGCTATCGATTCCAACACAACTCAGATATTCTACGGCGGAAAAATGCGGCTCAACTGCTTCGGCATCTTCTACTGTATAAAGGGGTATTTCCGGGTAAGGACCGCGGCGTCCTTCCCTTTTATGGCGTTTTGCCTTATATGCAGCGTCTTCTTCCTGCAGCTTTGCGGCATCAAGAAGGATAATCTGGGCTATCTCAGCCGTCGCCTGGGTGCAGTATATCTTGCCCTTGTAACCTTCGCGTACGAGTTTGGGCAAAAGTCCGCAATGGTCAAGATGGGCATGAGTCAAAAAAACAGCATCGAGCGATTTAGGGTCGAACGGAAAAGGCTGCCAGTTTCTTCCCTGGTGCTTCCGCTCTTGATACATCCCGCAATCTATAAGCACGCGCGTATCCTGGCGCTCCAAAAGATAGCAGGAACCTGTGACATTCCGCGCCGCCCCCAAAAATGTCAGTTTAGCCAGCACAGATGATGTGACTCCTTGATAATTTGCCTAGCTTAGAAATCTCGCACGGCATATTCTCAGTATTATACATCACAGTCTGGTTAGAAGCTGGTGCAAATCCCTCTGCTGCCACTTGGCTTTACTTCTGAGTAAGTTCAATTTTCCTTTTTTTGATCAGGGCGACATGCACGGTAACCCCAATGGCAATACAAACCAGCACTATCCTGATAATTGTGTTCTGTACGCCAAAAGCTATAGTGAGTCCGATACTCAGCCAGAGTAGGAAGATGGTAAACAGCTTTATTCGTACAGGCATTCCTGTGCCTTCAATGTAGTTCCTGACATAGGCTCCGAATATTCTGTTGTTTATGAGCCATTGATAAAACCGTTCAGAGCTCCGCATATAGCAGGCAGCAGCGAGTATCAGGAATGGGGTTGTAGGTAGAATCGGGATAAAAACACCGATAATCCCCAATCCTGTGAGCAGGGTCCCTGCTCCGATCAGAAGCCTTCTCTTTGCTGTTGTCCGCATCTATGGGCTAGTGGCATCGTTGGATGAATCGCGCTTAGCTTGAATACTTCTTTATGGCCTCTTTAGCCCGCGCTATGATTTCCTCGTCGGACACTTTGTACGATGTTATGGCAAAAGAGCCGACGACCTTGCCCTGGCTTTTCTCTATCTTAGCCGTTATGTTCGCCAGAGCTTTCTCGGCATTGTCGCCAGCCATGGCAAAGAATGGGATAATACTCCTATCTTCAAGATTTGTCTTGTATATAAATGAGTTAATAGCCGGAGCCGGTCTTGAGTTCCAGATTGGAGAACCGATAAATATCCTTTCATATTGCTTTGGCTCGACATCTACGGGATTAATCCTACTCCCTCTGTTTATTGTAGCGGCGAAGCCCCCAATCAAATAGAGTAGGGGCCCCAGTTTTCTGGGCTTTGTCTCCTTAATCTCCACCAGCGCGGCATTCAGTGCTTCGGCAATTACCTGAGCTACCAGCTTCGTCTTACCTGTCAAAGAATAATAGACTACCAACGTCTTCATGCCGTCTCCCAAGCATCTGTTTCGCGAATTATACCTTAATAGTGTGTTGCGTTGAAATTTTGGCTGTATGTAAACTCGCAGGCACGTCCCTCTTGACCCTAGTCACCGTGCTATACTTACCAGAAAGCTGCAGCTAGGGAGGTGCGCGTGTCGCCACGTAAACTTAGGACTGACCCGGTAATCCTTGAAATGCCGCCCCAGAAGATGGCTGTCGTCCGGGGAAAGGGCTCTCCGGACAAGGTCTTCGCTGAGATATTTCCTGCTCTATTCGGCTCGGTTTATACCTTGAAGTTCGACCTGAAAAAGAGGGGCTTGGAGTCCTTTAAGGTAAGCTGCCCGCGCGCTCGCTATCCAAATGCCCATCTCTATCCCAAAGGAGAATGGCTCATAATTGCCGGTATCCCTGTGCCCGACAACACTACCTCCTTACCCCAGAAAGAACCGGGCACCGAGGTAAAGATTGAGACCTGGGAATACGGCACGGTAGCTCAAATTCTCCACCTCGGCCCTTATGACCAAGTGAAGGAGAGCATCGAGCGCTTGCAGCAATTCATCACAGCGAATGGCTATGAAATAGCCGGCCCGCACGAGGAAGAATACCAGTCAAGGCCGGATGCCAAGGTAATTAAGACACTAATCCGGTATCAGGTGAAGAAGAAGAGCTAATAGCCTGATAAATGTGTGCGTGGAATGGCAAACATCCCGATGTTTTTCCCTGGTAATAATCCATCTTCTCTTTGCCATCAGTGCTATAATTTTTGAAAGTAGGCAGTACTTCTAAAAGGAGGTGTTCATGGAACCCGTGTGGCTAGAATGAAGGGAGGTGAGCTTCTTTCAAACAACATAAACAGAGAAATTCTAAAAAAGAGTAAAATTAGAGAGATGGTGGATATACTTTCACCAATGAAATTAATCAAGGAAGGAGGGTATCGTGGCAAAAAGAAAAAGACACCTGACAACCAATCAAGGCGTACCAGTTACTGACAATCAAACCTCACTGACCGTTGGCGAGCGTGGCCCGGTACTTCTACAGGATGTCCAGTTTATTGAGAAGATGGCTCATTTTGACAGGGAACGTATTCCCGAGAGAGTTGTCCATGCTAAAGGGGCAGGAGCACACGGCTATTTCCAGGTTTACAAGAGCATGAAGCCCTACACCAAGGCAAAATTCCTTCAAGACCCGGCGAAAAAGACCCCTGTGTTCGTACGCTTTTCCACTGTCACCGGGGGGAGGGGCTCCGCGGA
>Ga0315544_1002393_pt1 | contig 13255 bp, 16 predicted proteins | sample SalMarSW160130MG_2_FD_202543 | JGI IMG/M metagenome (GOLD analysis project Ga0315544, IMG submission 202543) | Salt marsh sediment microbial communities from the Plum Island Ecosystem LTER, Massachusetts, United States - Salt Marsh Sediment SW1601-130 ... | reverse complement strand
TTTTTACTATTTTACTTTTCCCCTTTTTAGCAACTTTTTTTCTTTTTTTAGTTTTAATTGCTGTTAGAACTAAATTCTCTAAAGGAAAGATTCTTGCTATGTTGTTTGTAGGTTTTTTGTTGGTTGTTTCAGGAACAATCCTTTTTTATTTGATTGGATTTGTATTAAATAACTTCTTTTTATTTCTATTGGGAATCATTATTTTTGTTTATGGGATGGTAAAATTCTTTGGAAAATAATGTTAAGATAAGGTAAAACTATATTTTTCTTTTTCTTAGGTAAATTAATTTTATTTTTTTGGAGTTGCCAAATCCTTGAAGAATTCTTTCACCCCTAAAAAATTAAAGTATATGTTTAAATATATATTTTAGAGAATATGATTCATAATGAAGTGCAAGAAATCATTTATCCTTTTATTTTTTGCGTTCTTATTGATTAATGTCTTTTTTGTTTCAGCTTCACAAAATTTTCTTGATAAAAAAGTTTCATATGAATATGGGAAATTTACACCTCAAATTCGTGAAGATAAGGAATTAAATAATTATTTTAAAAAATTAGAAATCTCAGAAGAAGAAGTTTATGTTTTTAGTTCAAATATTTTTGAAGTTACAGATAATAATTTAAATGCTGGAGATTTAATAAAAAATGGTTGTTAAGAATAAAGTTAAAGATTTTTTTAAGCCGACTTGGTTAAAGATTTTGATATTTGTTTTGTTGATGACAATTATCTTGTTATATTCTTGTTTGGAGGTTTTTCAACTTGGTTGTATTCAGGGATGCGTTAAAATGCCAGATGGAAGTCTGAATTGCCCTTCCTGTAAGTTGTGTCATATTTCTGACATAATTCCTTTTTCACTATGGGTTGTAATTCCGATTTACATATTCTCATGTTTTATTGTTTGGTTAATTGAATTAAAAAAGAAGAGGACTAAAAAGTGAGAAAAGAATTATTTATTATCTTTCTTTTATTACTTTCTTTTCTTTTCATTAGTGCAGCAGAGGATTTTGGAGTTAGTGAGAAAGGAGTTAAATATGATAAAGCGATTGTTTCTAATTTTAATAAAAATATTTCTAACAACAAATCCCTTGAATTTATACCTGTTATAATAAAAATTAAAGATACTTCAAATATTTTTATTACAAAAAATGATTCAATAGAAATCCAAAATACTAAAGATAAACGGAGAAAAGAAATTTTGGATGATATTTCTAATTCTGTTTTGTCTTCTCTTTCTAAAGAAAATTTTCAATTAGAGGGTATGTTTTCTTTGGGTAATGGATTTTACGGAGAAGTTAATAGGAAAGGCTTTGAGGAATTGTTGGGCGATAATAGAATAGAAAAAATCTATGATAATTCCTTTAAAGGTCATGTCCATCTGGTTCAGAGTGGTCCTTTGATTGGAGCAGATATTGCGCATAGCAATGGATATGATGGTACTGGCGGAACAATTTGCGTTATTGACACAGGTGTTGATTATACACGTACAGCATTTGGTAGTTGCACTCAACAAAATTTTCTTGCTGGCACTTGTGATAAGGTTCCTGCGGGTTATGATTATGCTAATGGAGATTCTAATCCTTTGGATGATGATGGCCATGGAACTAACGTTGCAGGGATAATTGCTTCCGAAGATGTTTATTGGACAGGCATTGCTAATGGTTCTAGAATTGTTGCACTTAAGGCTTGTGATGAAAATTAATCACAAAATTTTTAAGTACAGTTTTTATAATTAATATATGAAACGGAAAGTTTTTTTCATTTTAGCTCTAATTGTTTTTATTTTAATTCTTTTGATGCTTATTCTTTTTTACGGAAAAGGCAAAGTTTCTCCAGGAAATCCCAGGAATATAGAATCTATAAAAACTTCATGCAACATTGCTTGTTCGGATAAAAATATTTATGATTATTGTGTTGTAAAAAGAAGAATTAATGATGGGAAAAATCCTAAATTTGAAGGCACTTGTCATGATTTATCTACAAATGAAGAATATCTAAACAGAAATTATGGAATCAATTCTTGCTCGGAAATTGAATGTGAAGGGCAATAACCTGAATATATGAAACTCATTTCATCCGACGATAAAACATAACATTTAAATATATATATTGGAGTATATATTTAAAATGAGGTGTAAAAGATCATTTGTTATTCTAATCTTTGCCATAATATTTATTATGCTTTCTTTTGTTTCCTCGGCAGAATTTACTTCGATGAAAATAAATCCAGATTCAGGTAAAGAGCTTTCTAAAATTTTTGATAATTATTCCTATTCCAAAGGTTTAGTTGAACAAGGAAATTTTTCAAAAATTAAAATTGAAGATAATCAAACATGGGTAAGAATTAAAGTTAATCTTAAACCCTCTTCTGAAGTTGAAATTACCCGAGATTTTGATGTGAATAAAATTTCAAGAGAAAATTTTCTTGAAACGCGGGTTACTTTCTTTGAAGAAGAAATTAATGAAACTTTAAATGACTTTTTGGGAAAGGAGATAAAATTGGTGAGACGATCTCCAGAAGGTTTTCTTGTTTGGGTAACCGAAGAGGGGTTAAAAAATATTGAAAGTCATTCTAGTGTTGAAAGAATTACTTATTCAAATGGAAAAGTTGAACCTTATCTTCAAGAATCTATCCCTCTTGTTGGTGCTGATAAAGTTTGGGATTTTGGTTATACTGGCGATACTGCCAAAATTTGTGTTATTGATTCAGGTGTAGATTCTTCCAATTCGTATATTTATGGAAATGTTGTAAATGAATATTGTTATTGTTCTGATGCAGGAGGTTGTTGTCCAAATGGTGAAAATGAAGATGATGATGCAGAAGATGAATTGGATCATGGAACAAAAGTAATTGGAGTAATTGTTTCGAATCATGCAAATTATACGGGAATTTCTCCTGATGCAGATATCTACATTGTTAAAATTGCAGGGGAAGAAGGAGAGGGGTGGGATAATGACGATGTTGCAGATGCAATAGATTGGTGTAGGAATCAAAATGTAGATATTATTAGCATGAGTTTTGGAGATGATGCTTATATTGGAAGTTGTAAAACAACTTTTGATACAGAAATTAATAATGCTTATAATTTAGGAATTTTTCTTGATGCTGCCTCTGGAAATAATAACAAGTTTAATAAAATTAGTTATCCTGCGTGTAATGATGAGGTTGTTGCGGTCGGAGAGACATACGACTTTTCTTATGCAAGTCCTTTTAATTTTGATTCTTGCACCGATGAATCGCATGATGTGGATGATATAACTTGTGAAACTAATAGGAATTCTGATTTAGATCTTCTTGCTCCTGGTTGTATTATATCAACGCCTGTTGCAGGAGGAGCAATATCTCCAGATTGTGGCACTTCTCTTTCTGCTCCAATGGTCGCAGGAGCTGCAGCACTTCTTCTTGAACAAAACCCTGCATTAACACCTGCAGAAATAAAATACACTTTGCAAACTACAGGAGTTGATATTTATGATTCTGAAACTGGATTGACATTTAAAAGAATTGATGTTGAAGAAGCTATTGGTCCTTGTAATTGCACTTCATGGACATCGGGAGGGTGCGGTAATGGGGGCTGTGAATCAAATGAAAAATATTATACAAGAACTTGTGTTGATGATTGTGCTGTTGAAGAAAGATGTGATTATGATGTAAGTTGCGAATCTGGAAGTGGAGTTACAGCATGTACTCCTGATAGTTGTTCTGGAGGTTATGATGATGAAGGTGTTGAAAGTTATCTTGATGGAAATTTTTGGACATGGGAAAGAACTTGCCATGATGAGCAATTAAGCGATTGGATTCTTTATTCAAGTGATACTGGAAGCGGAGCAGGATGGAAAAGCGATGGCGTTGTAGAATGTGATGACATGGCAGTTGCAGTTCCAAATGATTATGAAAACATTATTATTGATTCTTATATTGGGTATGATTCTTCTTCGGGGGAGCAGAACAGAGTCCAATGGCATGTGGATTCTGAAGGCTACTCTCCTTTAACTTCCTCTTGCAGTTCCCATACCTCTTCTTATTCTCCTGGAATTATTCCTACTGGTTGTGGAAGTAGTTGCACAATTGAATCTTATGTTGAATTATTTAAGGGAGAGTCAAACTGTAATAATCTTTGTGACAATAATTTTTTAACAGGTTGTGATGATATAAATTATTTTATAGAATGTTCTGCTGATTTGTATTATAATGAATATGAAGATGTTTATGATAATCAACTTTGCGATGTTCCTTACACCTCAGAAATTGACATAGATGGTGTTGCTTATGCAGATCAAGATATTGATTGCGATGTTGAAGTTCGAGGTGATGAAAGTGATCCTGAGATGATTAAAGTTCAATGGTATGTGAATGGTGATAGGGTTGAAACGCAATATTGTGATGATGGAAGTAGTTATGATATTTGCGACGATCATAGTGGATATATTTGGGCAGAGAGTTTTGATTTGGAAGAAGAGGATTCTTATTTTGAAAAAGGAGATGAAGTTTATTGTATTGCAAGAGGTTATGGTGAAGATGGCGGACATGGTGCTTATGTTGAAAGCGATATTATCACTGTTTCAAATAGGGTTCCAACTTGGTTAAGTATTGATTTAAATGAATCTGTTGTTGAAGGAGGGGTTCCCATAATTGTAACAGCAAATTCAGAACAAGATTTAGACGAAGAAATTTTATCAATGTATTGTTGTAATGGAGCAAGTTGCACACCTTCAATTTCTAATCATGATTTCTGTTATTTTGCTGGAGATAATTATCCCTATGATTTACAATGTACAGGATATGCAAATGAAACAGATGGAGAAAAAACAGTGAGATGTAGAATTTATGATGGAGATGATTATTCAGAGATTAAATCAGATACATATGTTGTTAATAATTCTCTTAATCCACCAAACGACACTTCAAAATTTTACCACAAAAATTCTCTTGGAGAAAATGTTGCATGGTTTGGAAGTGAAGGAAATATTGTTTTGAAAGGTGAATGTTATTCTGGTGGAAGTTGTGATAGTTATGGAGATGATGCAATTGTGTTTGGAAATTCAACTGACAATTCTGTTGCATATATTGATTCAAACGGAAATTTATGTTTGGAATCTGGGGATTGTTCTGATTTGAGTGCAAATTGTGATTCGCCAACAGATGGTTCATTTATTGTTTTGAATTCTGCAAATGATAATGTTATTTACATAGATAAATTTGGAGATTTATGCATGATTGGAAAATTGTATGAAAATTCCAATCCATAGAAATACAAGGGAGGTAAAAAAATGAAAAAGAATTTTGTAAAGAAAACATTGAAGATTCTGAACAGCAAACCAGTAATCGGCATTGGAATTTTTATTATGCTCTCACTTGCAATGGTTTTTGCAGGAAATGTTTTTGTTAAAGAAGGTTCTGTAACAGTTGAAGAAAATTTGAATGTAAGCAATGATGTTTTTGTCGGAACTTTGCAAGCAGATAAAATATATTCTTTGGAAGGAACAATTACAACAACAAGTGCAACAACAATTCTCACTGGATTAGAACGGGGTGATATTTGGCAGGTTTATGCTTCTGGATATAGCACTGATTATGCTTCTTCTGATTTAGGTTATGGAACCTGGATTGTAACAAGAGTTTATGATGCTTATATGGGCACAGATATCGTCAGAGTTCTTCCTTTATTTACAACAAATTTTAATGATAAAATTGTTGTAAGTGGTTATGGTGCTTCAAGTGCAAGAATGCAGTATGATGAAGCAGGTGCAGGAAACAGAATTTTATACTGGAGTGCTTTGAAAGTTCATTAATCAAGGAATTCTTTCAGGTTTAATTTCTTCTTCTGGTTTTTCTTTTTGAGTATTTTTAGAATCTGAAAGAATTTTCTCCTGAATTCTTTTCAGTTCTTCTGGGGATGATTTATTTCTCTGGCTTGGAATTTCATTTGTGTAAATTGGAATTAAATTTATAATTTCATGTCCAAATAAATTTGCATTTTCTGAAAGAATCTGTTTTGGGTTTAAAGATGAATTTAATTTCTGTTTAATTTCTTCTGTGAATTGATTTATTTCTGAAGGAATTTTATCTTGGTGGATTTTTGGAATAATTAAAGTGTGCCCTTCTGTTAAAGGGTTTAATTCAAGAATTGCAATTGCATTTTCATTTTCTGAAATTTTTGTTGAGGGGATTTGTCCTGAGAGAAGTGAACAAAAAATGCATTGTTCCTGTGAATCTTCAGAATTTTCCTTATTTGGGTCTTTAATCATATTGTTTTGTTCAAGAAATTCTATTAATTGTTCATTGTTCATTAAATTAATTTTTTCAATTGCTTCCTGTTTTTTATCTTCTGGAAAAGTTGTTTGGATTTGCTGGATTAATTGTTTTTTTATTTCCTGAATTTGTTCTGATGAAAATGTCATGTTTTTTGAAGAAAAGGAGGATTAATAAGTTTTATGTAGATTTTAAGAAAATTGATATTTTAAATTATGCAATTTTTCGAATGTCAATAACTTGTGCTGATTGTATATCTTCAACGGATTTTATTTTTTCTTCAATTGTTTCAAGGGGTTTTTCTTCTGGCCATTGGAAGAATGCTATTAGTGATTTTAATCCAAATGCAACCGGCTCCACTGAATATTCATTGTTTATTCCGCCTTGAGATTTCACAATTTCTTTAACTTTGTTTTCTATTTCCATGAGGTTTGCTTCAGGAGAATCTGGCATGATTTTTATCTTGACTCCTGCAATTCCTCCACTAAATTCACTTGTCATCTTTTTTCTTGCAAAAGATAGTTTAAAAGTTTTTGGCTTTTCTTAATTGTTTTTCAACAATACCTTTCCTGTTAATTGTTTTTTAGTTACAAAATACTTATAAAGTTTTGAAATTTTTTTTGAAAATGAATGCTGAAAATTATGAGAGGATTGTTGAGAAGATTGCGTCAGTTTCTGGAAATTCAAAAGAAGAGATTTTGAGAAAGATTGAGGCAAAACGGGCTAAGCTTTCGGGTTTGATTTCTCAGGAAGGTGCTGCTCAGATTGTTGCTGCTGAACTTGGAGTGAATTTTGACAATGAAACGCTTAAGATTAATGAACTGCTTCCAGGAATGAGAAAGGTTAATGTTGTTGGAAAAATCATTAATATGTTTCCTGTTAGAAGTTTTAAGACGCAAAAAGGTGATGAAGGAAAAGTCTGCAATCTTATTTTAGCAGACGATACTTCAAATGTTAGGGTTGTTTTATGGGATACAAATCATATTTCTTTGATTGAAGATGGAAAAGTTTCAGAAGGACATGTAATTGAAATTTCAAATGCAAGTGTTCGTGATGGAGAAATTCATTTAGGGAATTTTTCTGAGTTTAAACCCAGTGAAGAAAAGTTTGACAATGTTGTGACTGAGAGGGTTGTGAAAGAAAAGAAAATTTCTGAACTGAACATTTCAGATAATGCACGGATTCGGTGTTTTATTGTTCAGAGTTTTGAGCCGAGATTTTTTGAAGTAAATAAAGAAACAGGCAGGAAGCCAACAGAAGAGGAACGTTCTCAGGGAATTCCTTTGGAGAAAAAAGCACTTATTAATATTGTTTTAGATGACGGAACAGAAACAATTCGGGCGGTTGTTTTTCATGATAATCTTCCTGGTTTGGGTCTGAAAGATTTAGAAAATACTGAAAAATTAATTCTGCAAAGAGAACATTTGCTTGGAAAAGAATTTATTTTTACAGGAATTGTCAGGAAAAATAATTATTTTAATAATGAAGAATTTACAGTTAATGATATTAAGGAAGTTGATTTGGATGGGCTGATTGGAGAATTTGAAGGGAAATAATTTAAACCTTTTTTGTTTGGATAATTTATGTTACTTAGAACCCATATTACTATAACAATTTTTGGAATTTTGATTTTGCTTAATTCTGTGAGCAATAAATTTGTTTTTGTTGTCGTGGCAATTTTAGCGACATATATTCCGGATATTGATTCAAGGTATTCAAAAATTGGCAGAAAAAGAATCAACAGGGTTTTGCAGTTTTTTACAAAGCATCGGGGAATAACTCATAGTTTTGTGTTTTTGATTTTGATTACTTTGGGAATTTTGCTTTTTTCAAATGTTGTTGCTTTGGGTTTTTTCCTCGGTTATGGATTGCATTTATTTGCAGATAGTTTTACAAAAGAGGGAATAAAACCATTTTATCCATTTTTTCCGAAGATTAAAAGTTCAGGAAAAGTTTCTACTGGCGGGAAGGTTGAGATTATTGTTTTTGTTTGTTTTTTAATTTTGGATTTGGTTTTGGTTGCCGGGAAGTTTTTTTGAGAATTTGAAAATTCAATATATACTTTTTTGTTAAATAATCTTTATAAACTGAAAGGGGTTTTTGGTTTTATGGTTGATAAGGATAAAGCTGTTAAGGCATTGGAGTGTAGATTAAAAGGATTAACAAGAATAATTGAAGAAAAGGATCTTGATGGGTTTGTCTTTGGAATTAGAAATTATTCAAATGTTTTTGATAGTGTTAGAAATTCTCTTGATAAGAGAGAACAAAAGAAATATCTTAAGATGTTTTATACTAAAATAAATGATGCTCTTGGGGGAAATTGGAATTATAAAATTTAAAATGCCAACTAAGAAAACTGATGAGGAAGAAATGGAAGAAGAAACTGAAAAAAAAACAAAAAAAAATTCTAAAGATAAAGAACCTGAATTGACTGACTTGCCTGGAATCGGGCCTGCTGTTGCTGCGAAACTTGAGGGTGCTGGAATTTTTGATTTAATGGCTTTGGCTGTTTCTTCGCCTGCGACGATATCTGATGCTTCTGGTATTAGTCCTGCTGTTGCACGAAAGGCAATTATGGCTGCAAGAGATTTGTTGGAATTGGGTTTTACAGATGGTGCAGAGTTTGCAAAAAAAAGGGAGAATGTTTCTTATATCACAACTGGAAGTAAAAACTTGGATGAGCTTCTGGGAGGAAGAGGAATTGAGTCCAGAGCTATTACTGAAGCGTTTGGCGCTTACGGCTCTGGTAAGACTCAATTAGGTTCTACTTTGGCTGTGAGAGTTCAGTTGCCTAAAGAACAAGGCGGAGCAAATGGAAAGTGTGTTTTTATTGATACAGAAGGGACTTTTAGACCTGCGAGAATAAAACAAATTGCAGAGGGCATTGGTGCAAATTCTGAAAAGGTTTTGAAAAATATTCTTGTAGCACGGGCTTTTAATTCAGACCACCAGATGTTGCTTTTGGAAAAGGTTACTGAAATGATAAAATCAGGAGAGCCGATTAAATTAATGATTATAGATTCTTTGACTGCGCATTTTAGAGCAGAGTTTTCCGGGCGTGGGCAGTTAGCAGATAGGCAACAAAAATTAAACAGGTATATGCATGATTTAATGAGGTTGGCGGAAACATATAATATTGCAGTTTATGTTACAAATCAGGTTATGGCAAATCCTGCGCAATTGTTTGGGGATCCAACAACAGCAATTGGTGGAAATATTGTTGGGCATGCTTCAACTTATAGAATGTATTTGCGTCGTGGAAAACAAGGTTCGCGTGTTTCAAAATTAATTGATTCTCCAAACTTGCCTGATAATGAATGTGTTTTCTTTTTATCAGATGCAGGAGTTGTGGATAAGATTTAAGATGGAAATAAAATATCATTCAATAGATTCTGGAGAAAAACCCACAATTCCCTATACAATTTCGGATAATTCTGGAGGAATAATTGAAGTTAAGTCTGAAGATTTAATCCAAACTTATGAAGTTAAAAAAACTTTTGGTTTGGCAGGAAAATTGTAAAATGGAAATAAATATTAACTTTCAAATTTATCCTTATGGAAAAGTTTGGGATATGCTAAATAAAAAGGAAGATGAAAAATATAAAAATAAAATTTCTATTTATACAACTTTAGAATGTTTTGACAAGGTGCCTCTTTCTTCTATAGAAGGATATTTTGTTGTTTTCCATGATGAAGCCATTAATATAGGTAGAAGAGCTTTTGCAGAAAAGTTTAGTTCATTTATTCCTCAATATCATATTAAAAGAGAGAAAATGTCTGAACTTGAAGAAAAATATAATGGGGAGTTTATTCCTTTTGAAAAATAAAATGCCAATGCCAGATATTATAGGTCCTTTAGCAGGAGAATATATTAGAATTGCAGAAGAAAGAGAAAAAAGAGATTCTAATTATAGTATTTATGATGATTTAGAAGGTTTGGAGAAAGATATTGACGAAGTTGATTGATTAGAACAATAATTTAAAAATTATTCAACTAATTCACCGTCGTCAAACCAGAGTTTTATTTCTCTTTCAGCAGATTCTTTTGAATCAGAAGCATGAATAACTGTTTCATGGCAGTTTGTTTTTGTGTGGATTTTTCCGTATTTTCCTCTTATGTGATATGGTTTGCATTCGTCGGGATTTGTTTTTCCGACAGCGTCACGAACTTTTTGAATTGCGTTTTTTCCTGAATAAACAATTGCAATTACATTTTCATTGTTGTGCAATTTTCCAGTAATATGTTTAATTAGTTCTTCAAAAAAAGGTTTTTCTTTATGTTCAGAATAATGTTGTTCTGCAAGTTCTCTTTGAACATTAACAAGTTTTAATCCAATCATTTTCAAATTCAAATTATATAAATCAGTAATTATATTTCCTGCAAGGCGTTTTACCATTGCATCGGGTTTGATTAATACTAAAGTTTTTTCTGTCATGTATTTTATTTTGCAAAAGAGTTTAAAAAGTTTTGTTGTAATCTATTTTAATTGATTTAGTGAATTGAAATTAGTTTCAAAAAAACATTTATAAAGTATGTTTCTTAATTTTATTTATAAAAGGTGGTGAAAATGAAAACTAAGAAAATTATTTTAATTAGTTTTATAAGTGTATTTTTAATTTTGTCATTGTATTTTGTTTCAACTGATTTTGTTGATGATGGTTTGACTGTGCAAAATGTTACTGATTGCGGAATTTTAAATACCTCTAATGCTATTTACACATTAAATCAATCAATAGGTTCTGGAGCAGATGGAGATTGTATCATTATTGCTAACGAGAGTATTATTCTTGACTGTGCTGGTTATAATATTACTTTTGGAAATTCTTCAGGAGGGGTTGGAATTATAAATATGGATAATGGCACAATGGAAGGTTATACTAATGTTACTATTAAAAATTGTATTATCTTAGAAAATTTAACAGGGCTTAATGCTACTGCGATTTTCTTTGGAGCAAATTCATCATCTGCAACTATTTTTAATAATACTATTACAACTCAAGGAGGAACAACAGGGGGAATGCTTTTCAACACAAATTTAACAAGTTCAAATATAAGTTCAAACACCCTCACAATTTCTGGAAATAGTGGTATCGGAATGACAGTAATAAATGGGTCAGATACAAGTATAAATTCAAACACTTTCACAGTTTCTGGAAATGATGGTGTCGGAATTGCAATAATGGATGGGTTGAGTATAAGTATGGATTCAAATGATGTAACAATTTCTGGAAATCTTTCTGGAGGAATCTATTTTATGGAGGGAGTCACTGATTCAAATATAACCTTAAATAATATTAACCTCAGTGTTTCTAATCCAGAAAACACAACAAGTATTATTTTATCTGATGGTTCAAATTCAAATCTTTTGTATAATAATACAATTACAACTTTAGGTGGGGGGATTAGTATTGAAAATTCAATATCTACTAATTTTAGTTCAAATATAATTGTAAGTTCGGCACCTGATTTACCTGTTGTTTTTTTAGAAGGTGCAAATTTAAGTGTTGTAGAGAATAATAATATTACTGCTGTATTAATGGGAATTTTTGTCCAGGGGTCTCCTTATACTAATATTAGTTCAAATAATATTACAAGTTCAGGCACAGAAGAGGATGATACCAGTATGATTCGTTTAGAAGATTCAGATGGGAGTATAGTAGATCATAATATAATCACCGCTTTTAATGAAAGAGCATCTGGAATTGCTATGGAGGATGTAATTAATGTACTTGTTAATTTAAATACAATCACAACTTCTGGCGAAGATGCATCTGGAATTTATTTAAATAAATCAGATAATACAAATATAACTTCAAATAATATAATCACTAATAACACTAATTCAGCTGGAATCTTTAGTACATTTTCTAATTCAACTTTGATTTTCAATAATACAATAACAACTACTGGTAATTTTTCAAATGGAATCTATATTCTTAATTTATTTAACACTATAGCTAATAATACTCTTAATACAACAAATGGATACGCTATTTATGTGGATGGCTTAACTGTAACATATTATAACCATACTATAGAAAATAATACTGAACAAGGACAAAATATTTTATATCTTTTTAATAATGATTCTGGAATTGTAGAAGACCAAACCTTAGGACAATTAATTGTAACCAATTCTACCAATATAACAATAGATAATGTAACTGTTAATTACGACGGACTTACTTTTGTTTTCACAAATAATTCCTTTATTAATAACAGTAATTTTACTACCTCAGCAAATAATATACATGGAATAGATTTTTTTGAGAGTTCTTATAATAATGTAACAAATTGCGAGGTAAAAACTTTAATAGGAAATGAATCCTGTGTTATTAATTTTTATTCTAATTCATCTGATCATAATATTTTTTATAATAATATTTTTAATGTTACAGAAGAAAACTCATTAAATGATATGGGGGCTGGAGTTTGTTGGGAAGATTCTGCGCCAGCTAATAATATTTGGAATACTACATATAACGCTTCTATAACAAATATACTTGGTCATGGAATCGGCGGAAACTTTTGGACAAATTCATTAGGCACAGGATATAGTGATACCTGCATTGATGCTGATGGAGATTATATATGTGATTACTTCTATAACGTGATAGACAATAATATAGATTATCTTCCTCTTGCTGACCACACAAATATGGTCTCAGGATGTGGCACATTAGATGTTGCAAATAAGACATATTATTTGAATCAGAGTATATCTTCAAATGGGACTTGCTTTAATATTACTGCGAATAATATTACTCTTAATTTTGCTGACTACAATATAACCGGAAACACAACAGAATACGGCATCAACATCACAGGATACAACGACACAACGGTTTTAAACGGAACAATCTCAAATTTCTCAACCGGAATTTACATCTCCTCAAGTTCAAACAATTCATTCACAAGCATTAATATAAATAATTCCCGACAAGACGCAGTTCTTTTAATAGGAGCAACTTCAGGTAACAATAATTTTACGAGTATAAATACA
>Ga0315544_1002383_pt1 | contig 13290 bp, 10 predicted proteins | sample SalMarSW160130MG_2_FD_202543 | JGI IMG/M metagenome (GOLD analysis project Ga0315544, IMG submission 202543) | Salt marsh sediment microbial communities from the Plum Island Ecosystem LTER, Massachusetts, United States - Salt Marsh Sediment SW1601-130 ... | reverse complement strand
CACGCCGACTGGGCTATCTACCTTAGTCTGGATTCCTGGTTATGGGATGATCTATATCCTGATCCGGTAAGCAAACCGGAATATGATGCCATTATACGTGATTTTTTTGACCTCAATGTTGCTTCTCGGGATATAAACCGTGCTGCTTTTGTTAATTTATGGAAATACATTGCCAGCAGGTATAGGGACAATCCCAATGTGCTATTCAGCATAATGAATGAACCATTTTGCCAGGTTGAAATACCAGACGAAAATATCGCAAAGAATCTGGGAATGAGCTATAGTATGTTCATGGAAGAAATTGTAGATGCGATAAGATCGACAGGAGCCAATCAAATCATACTACTGGACATGCCCTTCCTGTGGGATTCTTACTGGCAACCAACTGTTCAACCGGTCAACAGGGACAACATTGTATGGGAAACACATGCCTATGTTGCTCCTTGGGGATCACCAACATTGGATGAATGGAAAAATAAAATAGATCTTGATGTTCAAAAAATTGTAGTTGAGTTTCAAAAACCTTTGTTTGTTGGAGAATATGGGATTGCTCCGGTTTCTGAGATCCATACTACTTATGCATCAAGCTGGAAATCGATCATTGAGGAGCAGATTGCTTATTTGGACAGCCTGAATCTGTTTGGAAGACAATACCATTGCTGGGATGATATGAATGGAGAATATGCCAATTGGGAAGGAAGTTCTGATCTGACTCCCGACGAATCTGAATGGATCATTCAAACCGTATTGCAGGAAAATTAAGACAGTTGTTTTCTATTCCATCCACAAATTGCAACTTACCGGATAGTGATCGGATAAATCAATCCTGTGGGTCTGATAATCTGCAGAATGTATGTTCCTGCTGTGAAAAATAAAATCAATACGAAAAGAAGGAAAATTTCCACGGTAGGTATTCCCGATTCCTTTGCCTGATTTTATAAACGCATCGTTAAGATTGCCTTTGATTTTCTGATAGGTGTAGGAAACAGGTGTGTCATTAAAATCACCGCACACAATAACAGGGTACGGCGATTGTCTGATATGATTGCTTAGCACATCTACCTGCTCTGCCCTTTTTATAAATGCATGTTTTAATCTTCCTGAAATATCTTTTATTTCATCAACCCGGTTAGCATTGAATCGAAATACCAGGCTATCAACAAAATTATAGTCGTTTTTTTTCAGACTTATGGATTGCAAATGCGCATTGTAAATCCTGATTGTATCTTCGTAAATAACAAGGTCTGAATACAAACAAGAATTGTTTGAATTATTAAATTTCAAAATCCCTTTTTTTATTATAGGAAATCTGCTATAAGTTGCCAGACCGTAATTTGAGGTCGCCGTTGGTCTGTAAGTGTATGATATATGTTTATAGGGCATCCTGCAAAGTACACTATCGATATATTCTTCACTTTGCTCTTTATATGCATTCTCTGTATAAAATTCCTGTAAACAGAGAATCTCAGTGCTTTGTTCATGAACAAACAACAGCACACTGTCAAGTAATGAAATTTCTTCTTTTAGTATAAACCGGTTAAACACTCTCACATTATACGACAACAATCTAACAACCTCCCCGGATTCCGAAGATTTGTTAAAAACCCTTATCTGAAGGTATCTGCCAACATTCGCCCAGCCTGCAAGAATAACAATCAGCGATATCAGAACAAATATCTTCTTTTTCCAGCTCCAAAATATGATACATCCGATATTCAGTAAAAGCAATACAGGATATGCCAAACCAAAAAATGCAATCTGCCAGATACGGGATGGATTTATAAAATTGGCCATATATGCTATAAGAAGAGCTACAGCCAAAAGGAGATTTATCCAGAGGAGAATTTTTTTAATGTATTTCTTTAATTTCAATTTACCCTAACCTTTATTACCCATTTTAAATAATTTTTCCTTCTCTTTCTTTGATAGACTATCATATCCTGATTTTGCTATTTTATCCAATATACGGTCAATTTCTTTCTGATTGGATGCACGTGCTTCATTGTATTGCATGTCACTCATTTTTTGCGCATCGGTTTTATAACTGACCTTCATCCCGTGGCGTCTTTTGAATAATCCTCCAAATGATGAAATCATTCTATCAAATGTCGCGCCAATATCCTTCCCTTTTTTTAATTGAAGAGCAAAAAGATACCCGTAAATTGCTCCCCCGATATGTGCAATAAATCCACCTGCATTGTCTGAGGCCACCCTCACAAAATCAAGAATGACTATAACGATGGCAATGTACTTCACTTTGACAGGCCCAATCAAAGGCAAATAAACCGTATAGTTGGGTGCATAGGCTGAAATAGCCAGCAGAATTGCTACAACACTGGCCGATGCCCCTAATACCTGAGCATTGGAAGCATCAAGACCGGGAAATACGTTGTATGAAATAAGGTATAAGGCTGCACCAGATAAACCTCCCAGCAAATACGTAGTATAGAGCTGCCTTTCGGCAAGGTATCGAAGGAATATCCGTCCAAACCAAAACAAAGCCAGCAAATTGAACAGGATATGTAAAAAGTCCCAATGCAGGAACATATATGTGATAAGCGTCCAGGGCCGATATACCAGTTCTGATAAATTAGCAGGCAATATCAAATATTTCAGATACCGGGCTTGAAAATAGATGGCCTTAAACTGTACATCAGAACTTGAAATAAACAAGAAGAAGAAAACAAAAGCAATTTTAACGATTAAGAAAACCGCCAGATTGATATAGATAAGTTTAAGAAGAGCTGTCCCCCGCCGAAAAGATTCTTTAATTTCATCTGTAATTGAAGCCATACGATAATCTTTGTTTTGCCCGCCTTTTCTCTGAATGGCAAAATTAGTACATTTTAAACTGATTATTCTTCCAGATTTTAACAAGAATGAATCCAACCAGTGCACCACCAAGATGAGCAAAATGAGCAATATTACTACCGCCTGAGAAATTTATAAATCCATATGCAAGATCGAACACTATAAAACCTCCAATCAGATATTTTGCTTTAATAGGAATGGGTATTGGAATAATCATCAGTTCAACATTTGGAAAAAGTATGGCAAATGAAGCAACGATTCCCATTATAGCTCCGGAAGCTCCTACCATCGGTATATTTACAATCCTGGATTGCATGCGTAACAACTCATTCCACGCTTGTTGAAAGAGGCTTCCACTATCAGGATTCTCAAACCATCTTTCCGCTATATATTTTGCCTCATTGCTTACTGCATATTTATACTTTTGAACAATTTTCCAGTACAATTCAGGTGAAGGTGACAAATGAAAAGCATCCAGAGAGTTTTGCAATACTTCAAGACTTAAGTAATTTATGCCCAGCTGAAGCAAGGCAGCTCCTAAGCCGGCTAGCATATATAAAATAAAAAATTTTCTGCTGCCCCATACATTTTCAAGTACCCTGCCAAACATAAACAAACCAAACATGTTCACGAATATGTGAAAGATATTGCCGTGCATAAACATGTGTGTAATCAACTGATAAGGTCTGAACAACTCCGATTGAAAATTATAAAGTCGCAGATAATATGGCAATACCGTAGTTTTTTGAAGCAATGCGGTAATAACAAACACAATGATATTAATGACCAATAAGCTTTTTGTTACCTGCGGCAGTGATCCAAATAATTTTCCTCTGTTATACATGCTCATTATTCAGTATTTTCAATTTACACTCAATTGTCTTTATCTAGTTCAACAATTTTTCTAATTCTTCAAAGTTCATGATAGCAATAATCTTTTCCCCGGTTGGTGAATAATTCGGGTTTTCACAGGCAAAGAGCTCATCTACAAGTCTGTGCATTTCTTCAGGATATAAGACCTTTCCATATTCGATTGAAGCAGCCTTTGCCAGAGATGCTGCTACTGCCTGAGTTATTGATGACCCTATTTTCTGATTTGTTACTTTATACTCCTCCAGCAATTGTTCAATCATTTCCTGAGGCCCACAAGAATCCATTCCATCCGGACAAGAATTAATAACTACCGTATTGCTCCCCAAATCACTTACTTCAATGCCCAGAAGTGCCAATTCTGCCGAAATTTCTTTAACAAGCATATAATCAGAAGGTTCAAGGTCTATTTTTGTTGGGTACAACTCCCTTTGAGCTATATTTTTATTATGTGCAATATTCCTGATAAACTGTTCAAACAAAATTCGTTCATGAGCCAGTTTCTGATCAATAACCATCAATCCTGATTTTACTGAAGTAAGTATGTATTTTCGATTGATTTGAATATACCCTTCCGTATGATCGTTTAACATGGCTTCAGAATCATCCATAAAAAGAGATTCTTTACGGGAAGTAATTTCCCTTTGTTCACTCTCAATACCCGAATACAATCTCTCCCACTGGTCGAGATTTCTTTTATGATCGGTTGTTTTGAACGTGTTCTTGTCAAATGGATTAAATGATTGGTTTATTTCGACATAAGGCGCATTAATTTCAGTATCTTTTCTCAATACCGGTATATCAATTACATCTGACGATTCGAAATCGATAGAAGGCATAGCACTGGATTTCCCCAGCGATTCTTTCACTGCCGCTTGTATTATCTGAAAAATCGCCTGTTCATTTTCAAACTTAATCTCAGTTTTTGTCGGATGTATATTAACATCAATATTTGCCGGGTCTGTATTTAAAAATAAAAAATAACTCGGGTAGGTATCAGGTGGCAATATCTTTTCGTATGCACGCATAACCGCTTTATGAAAATACGGGTGCCGCATATACCTGTTGTTAACAAAAAAGAATTGTTCCCCGGTTGTTTTTCGGGCACTTTCGGGTTTGCCGACAAATCCTTTGATACTTAACAAAGTAGTACTGTTCTCAATGCTGTTAAGATAGGTATTTACGTGTTTTCCAAAAACATGAATTATTCTCTGTCTTGGATTTGTTTTCAGCAGAGTATAAATGATTGAATCATTATGGCTGAGACTAAATTTAATATCAGGATGGGCCAAAACGATTCGTTGAAATTCATTCATTATGTGCTTCAGTTCTGTGGTATTGCTTTTTAAAAATTTCCTTCGGGCAGGGACATTGAAAAACAAATTCTTTACCTGAAAGTTACATCCTGAACCACAACTTACAGGTTCCTGGTGTTTCAATTCAGAACCATCAATGCTTATTTCAGTACCAATGTCTTCATTCGTTTGCCTGGTTCGTAATACGACCTGTGCAATAGCAGCTATCGATGCCAGTGCCTCTCCCCGAAATCCCTTTGTCCTGATCTCAAACAGGTCTTCAGCATTCCGGATCTTGGAGGTAGCATGTCGTTCAAACGCCAGTCGTGCATCAGTATCTGACATTCCTACGCCATTGTCAACAACTTGTACCAGTGTTCTTCCTGCATCTTTTACTGCAACTGCAATTTCGTCAGCTCCGGCATCAACTGCATTCTCAAGAAGTTCTTTAACCACTGAAGCAGGACGTTGAATTACTTCACCAGCAGCAATTTGATTGGCAACAGAATCGGGAAGAAGTTGAATAATATCAGACATAGATCCGGTTTAAATTCTGAAAATGTAATATACCAGCGCCAATAGAATGATCGCTATGATAATAAGCCTGATGGATGAATTTCTGTTTGATTTGGATCTGTATGATCGTAAATGTCTGAACGAACCTTTAATGATTCCCGGTGAATAATTTTTATCCAGTATTCCTTTCTCCTCGCGTTCGATTCTTTTTATCCTTTCCTGTAATTCTTCCCTTTGCCGGTTATAAAAAAGTGGATGGTAATTAAATTGCTTGTTCTTGTATGTTCTGAAAAAACTTAGTGCCATTCGTTTAAATTTAAATGCAAATTTACTCTTTTAATTTTGGTTTGATTCCAATTAGGGTATGATAAAAAATCGTGCCACAAGTTAATCATCATTTAATCTGGCTCCACAATATTTACAGTAAATCGCGCCTTCTTCATGTCCCTCCTTCATGCATTCAGGACAAACTTGCGTAGTGATTTTCTTTTTTTCTGACCGGGCTACTTCCAATGTAATGATACCCGTAGGTACTGCAATAATGGCATACCCAATAATCATTAACAATCCTGAAAAGAACTGACCTATTGTTGTTTGAGGAGTAATATCACCATAGCCAACTGTTGTGAGTGTTACCACAGCCCAGTATACACTTTTCGGAATGCTTGTGAAACCGTGAGCTTCACCTTCTATCAGATACATGAGTGTACCGATACATAATACAGTAGTGATAATAGCAAAAAGAAAGACCCCTATCTTATCCCTGCTTGCTACAAGGGCATTTCTAAGAATTTCTCCAGCCTTTGAATACCTGCTTATTTTAAGTACCCTGAAAATCCGTAAAAGACGAAATCCACGAATAACGAGAAAACCATGTGCCCCAGCAATAAATAATCCCAAAAAAGCAGGTAATATAGCCAGCAAATCAATAATCCCATAAAAGCCGGATATATATTTCCATTTGTTGTTCGATGCATAAATCCTTAAAATATATTCAATGCTGAATATTATGGTAAATCCCCATTCCAGACTTTTAAACAGATTGATATTGCCTTTTCGCAGTGTTGGTACACTCTCGCACATGACAGTTACAATGCTCAGAACAATGACAATAAGTAAGGATATATCGAATACCTTTCCTGCCGGAGTATCAGCTTCAAAAATGATCTCAAACAGTTTCTGACGCAGTTTTTTATTCATAAGCAGACAAAATATTGAAGTTTTTGCGTTTATTGTTTATTATTGGCAAATAAATTAATCTACTGCAATTATGAGTAATTTTAAGGAAGATTTTCTGGAAGCCAAAGAAGTATTAGAAAAATTTATTTCTGACGAGGCAAATTTTAAAGCCCTTGAACGGGCGGGTAACATTATGGCCAATGCATTAGCCAGAGGAAGTAAACTGATTTCCTGCGGCAATGGAGGATCGATGTGCGATGCTATGCATTTTGCCGAAGAACTTACCGGTCAGTTCAAGGAAGACCGCAGAGCTTTTGCAGCTGTTTCAATATCAGATCCTTCGCATATTACTTGTGCGGCAAACGATTATGGTTTTGACAATATATTCTCGCGCTATTTAGAGGCACATGGAAATAACGGAGATGTTCTGTTGGCCATCAGTACCAGCGGAAACAGCCAAAACATGATCAATGCTGCTAAAACTGCTAAACAAAGACAGATGAAAATTGTTGCCCTTACCGGGAATGATGGAGGAAAACTGGCTCAGATCTGTGATGTGGAAATCAGGGTATCCCATAGTGGTTATTCTGATCGCATCCAGGAAATTCATGGTATAATTATTCATGCTTTGATTAATTTTATTGAAGAAAATCTGGTTTAATATGAACACAAGAATTCATCTGGTGATCTATTTTTTTCTCCTGACCGGTTTTCTGACCGTAGCATGCCTTGATGACTTTAACCGGTCAAACGATCCTATGTATTACAATCCCACTTTTTCTGTTCCCATTGGCCCTCTGAGTTATACACTTGATGACATTATGCCGCCCGAAGCACTTGAAAACCAAATTATAGATACATCAACCATAGGTGATTCCATTCCTTTGATAATCTACAACGGTTCATTATTTTTTGAAAATCCAAGGCTTGGCTTCGATACATTGTTTACCGGTGCTATGAACCTTTCTTCTATTAGTCCGAATATGGAATATGCACAGTCTCTTATGTTCCGGATAAACTATTCGAACGAGATTCCAACTGACCTGGCTGTTCAGATGTATTATTATATTGGCAATCAATTGGTAGATTCTCTCTTTGAAAACGGTAGATTTTGGATTGCTCAGGCCATACAGGATCCGGATGGGATAACAACAGTGCCCATTTCAGGAAGAGAAGAACTATATGTTGATAGTACGCGCATCGAAAACATGATGCAGGTTACTAATTTTGAACTGGCTATTCATTTGGAAACTTATCGTGAGGGATTGGACCAAATTCGTGTATATTCCGATTATGGATTTGACCTGCAACTGGCCATGAGAGCTGAATTGCTTGTGCCGTTTGAATAAACTCTTTGTTGATGAGAAGAATACTCTTAATCAGCTTGTTCTGTTTCCCTTATATATTGTCTGGCCAGCAAAACCAACAACTATTTCAGATGCATTATCTCGGTGAAAGCAATTTTCTTAATCCGGCAGTGCAATCGGAATGCAAATGGTTCATTGGGATTCCTGTTTTATCTTCTGTTCATGTGAATTATGCAAATTCAGGATTCAGTTATAAACAACTTGTTAAAAATACAAGTGACAGTACCTATTCTTTAAATATTGATAAGGTAGTCGACAAACTGGGATGGCGTACCCTTATCGGAACAGAATTTCATACCACGCTCCTTGCTTTGGGTTACAAACGAGACGATTATTATTTTGCATTTTCTATAATTGAAAAAAACAATCTGCCATTTACAATTTCAAAAGATGTATTCAAATTGGGCTGGGAGGGAAATACTCAATTCGAAGGTGAATCTGCAAAACTGAAAGGCACGTCTGCCTTTGCAATGCATTACAGGGAATTTGCACTGGGAATATCAAAACAAACCAGCCACGGCAATTTTCTCGGAATTAAAGGAAAACTTCTTTTTGGTAAATTAAATCTGGCCATTCCGAAATCTGATATTTCATTGTATACGGATGAAAATACTTTTGATCTGACACTTGATGGTGAACTACGTATAAACATGTCAGCCCCTGTTATCATTGAACATGAAAACGGGCAAATGACCGACTATTATTATAATGATAATGTAAGTATAATGCAGCTTATCTTCAACAGGAAAAACTGGGGACTTGCTTTTGATGCAGGATTTATTTATGATTATAACGAAAACATTACCCTCTCAGGAAGTATTCTTGATATTGGATTTATAAGGTGGAGATCTAATTTGAATAACATTTCATTTGATGAAAATTACACTTACCGGGGAATACTGGTCGATACGGGAAATGTAGTTGAATCAATAATAGATTCCGTAAATTTCAATTTCACAAACGACCCATATACCACTTTCCTTCCAACAAAAATGTACCTGGGCGCCGAATACCATATGAACGAGAAACTGGAAGCCCGGGCACTGATCTCTGCAGTGGCCTACAGAACAAAATTCAGTCCTGCTTTAACATTAGCAGCGGACTACAATCCTTTTGGCCATGTTCATCTTGTCGGGAGTTATTCGGTATTGTACCGGTCGTTTCAAAATGTTGGTCTGGGCTTTTCCTTCGGCAGGGATCCATTGCAATTTTACATGATAAGTGATAATGTTCTGGGTTTTATTTGGCCTTTATCTGCAAGAAATATAAATTTGAGGTTTGGTCTGAATATTAATCTTGGGTGCAACATCAAAGAAGAAAGACCAAAAAGTCTATTATCAGGACAGGATTATTGTCCGGTATATGAAAAAGCGAAAGAGCGAAAGAAAAGAAAAGCAAGCTGGAAAAAGAAGAAAAAACGTTAAGAGAAATTGGAAAATATGCTAGTAAAAACATTTGCCAGCGCTGTATTTGGTATCAACGCTGAAATCATTACCATTGAAGTCAATGTTAGCAAGGGTATAAATTATTATCTTGTAGGCTTGCCCGACAATGCGGTAAAGGAAAGCAAGCAGCGCATTGAAACAGCAATTAAGACCATTGAATATCACTGGCCAGGAAAACGGATCGTCATTAACATGGCTCCGGCCGATATACGCAAAGAGGGTTCGGCATATGATGTGCCTCTTGCAATAGGCGTGCTTGCAGCATCGGAACAGGTAAAGACCGGCAGACTGGCTGACTATATCCTGATGGGAGAATTATCACTGGATGGAAGTATTCACCCGATAAAAGGAGTATTGCCCATCGCTATTGAAGCCAGAAAGCACGGATTTAAAGGATTTATTCTCCCCAAAGAAAACGCACGTGAAGCAGCAGTGGTTGATAACCTGGATGTTTATGGTGTGGGATCTCTGAAAGAAGTAATCGATTTTTTCAATGAAGACAAAGAACTGGAAATAAGCTTCGTTGATACCAGGAACGAATTTTTTTCTAACCTGGACAATTACGAATTTGATCTGGCAGATGTGAAAGGCCAGGAAAATGTAAAACGGGCACTGGAAATTGCAGCTGCAGGAGGACACAATATCCTTATGGTAGGCCCACCGGGAGCAGGCAAGACCATGCTGGCAAAACGGCTTGGTACAATTATTCCACCGCTTACCCTTCACGAAGCCCTGGAAACAACCAAGATTCATTCTGTTGCAGGATTGCTGAACGGTGATTCGTCCCTTCTCACGAAAAGACCTTTCCGTTCACCTCATCATACAACGTCAGACATTGCCCTTGTCGGCGGTGGTACTTATCCCCAGCCGGGAGAAATATCTCTTGCTCATAATGGTGTTTTGTTTCTTGATGAACTGCCCGAGTTTAAACGAACTGTTCTTGAAGTTTTGAGACAACCCCTTGAGGATAGGCATATTACGATTTCACGATCAAAGTATACCATCGATTACCCGGCCAGTTTTATGCTGGTGGCATCAATGAATCCCTGTCCCTGTGGGTATTACAACCACCCCGAAAAAGAATGCGTATGCACTCCCGGAGTAGTACAAAAATACCTGAATAAAATCTCAGGGCCTCTGCTCGATCGAATTGATATCCATATTGAAGTTGTCCCTGTTCCATTCAATAAATTATCGGAAGAAAGGGCAAGTGAAAAAAGCAGTGATGTAAGAGGAAGGGTTGCACAGGCCCGTAAACAACAGGAAGAAAGATTCAAAGACTCTGACGGTATCCATTGTAATGCCCAGATGAGCTCTTCCCAGTTGCAGAAAATTTGTCAGATCAATAAAGAAGGTACTGCTCTCCTCAAAAATGCCATGGAACGGTTGGGCTTGTCTGCAAGAGCCTATGACCGCATTTTAAAAGTTTCGCGCACCATTGCCGATATAGATAATTCGGAGGATATTCTTCCTGAACATCTTGCCGAAGCAATTCAGTACAGGAGCCTTGACCGGGATAACTGGGCGGGGTGAGTTTAATTAAGAATTAATAATTAATAATTAATAATGATGGTTATTGCTTTGCTTTAACGTATTGGTTTGCTAAACTCTTTGATCGTCCTCGCATTGCTTTCGCATAGCTTCAGCGAAGCAAAGCCGGATGGGCATTTCTTTTCTCCCTGATGAGAAAAGAAATCAAAAGAATCCTGATTAGCCTAAATCGAACAAGCAATCCCTCCGAAGAATCTTGTACCCTGCTCGCGCGGATTTGACTTCGTCGAGCTCACTTCGTTCGGTTAGCGTAGCGCAATCCGGGCGTATTTTAACAAATTATATCGGTTCGAAAAGATCAGTACTTTAAGCATTGGAAATAAAACTATTTTGCTAACAGTAGCAATTGCCCGGAATACAATTCCACGCTAGCAAAGGCGCAATGATCTTATAAAAAAATGATTTCTGCGAAATCATAAATCCCGCCTTGAAAAAATGCGTTAAGAAAATCAATGAATGAAGCGTTAAAAAAGAAAACCTGTCTGAATAATGCTTCAGCATTATGAGTTGTTTTCTTTTAGCGGAATGAATTGATTTATAGCAATTTTTTCACCAGCGGTTGATTTCTTTGGTTCCTTTCTTCATCAAGGAAGAAAGGAACTCGTTCCGTTAGGGAACGGAACGAAACCAAAGCCTGTGTGTCGGAGAAATTATAAAAACCCGCCTTGAAAAAATGCGTTAAGAAAATCAGTGAATGAAGCGTTAATCCCGATTATAGATTTTGTGGGATTTGCTCTGCAAATCCTTACAAATCTTATATCGGGACACCAGCGGTTGACTTTTTTGTCCCGCCATAGACGGAATGCCCGTCCGGCATTAGGACAAAAACGAATTCGTTCCCTTGGGGAACGGAACGAAACAAAGGCCTGTGTGCAGGCAATAACTACAATTTATAACCAATAAAAATAATCCCCTTCTCCCTCTAAGTATAAGAAAATTAAATGACTACCACTTTATGTGCATTGTACTATTAGAAATTGATGATAATTTTAATAACTCTTCATTCCAACTTAATTTGTATAGCGCTCATTTTGACTATATTTGCATCCGTTTTTAAAGAAGTTAGTAACTTAATAACACGTTTATAATCTCTAAAATTTATAATTATGACTGATATTTCTTCGAAAGTGCCTTTGATCGCTTTGATTAGCTCAATGCTGGCGCTTGTATTTGCCTTCTTTTTCTTCAAAAGTATGATGAAAAATTCGGAAGGAACCGACAGAATGAAGGAAATTGCCAAATATGTGCGTGAAGGAGCTATGGCTTACTTAAAACGCCAATACAGAATAGTTGTGATGGTTTTCATCGTTCTTGTAATATTGTTGGCATTTTTAGCTTACATGGGAGTTCAAAACCCTTTTGTCCCTGTGGCTTTTCTCACAGGTGGTTTCTTTTCCGCACTTTGTGGCTTTCTCGGTATGAAGACTGCTACATTCGCATCGGCACGTACGGCTCATGGAGCTTCCCAATCACTGAACAAGGGACTTCAGATTGCTTTTCGCAGTGGTGCTGTAATGGGCCTGGTAGTTGTAGGCTTTGCCGTTTTGGATATTTCAGTCTGGTATTTGATACTCGATCGAGCAGTCTTTACTCCTGAACACCTTGAAAACGGAGCAAGATTTTTGGGCCTTTGGCTTGTTCATCCCGATACTTCTATGCATCAAAAATACGTTGAAATTACGGCAACCATGCTAACATTTGGTATGGGAGCATCCACACAAGCGCTTTTTGCCCGTGTTGGCGGAGGTATTTATACGAAAGCTGCAGATGTTGGCGCTGACCTGGTTGGCAAAGTAGAAGCAGGTATCCCTGAAGATGACCCCCGTAATCCTGCCACCATTGCAGATAACGTGGGTGATAACGTAGGTGATGTTGCCGGAATGGGTGCTGACCTCTACGAATCGTATGCAGGTTCAATTCTGGCGACAGCAGCGTTGGGTGCAGCACTTGTCTCCGAAAAAATCAATCAGGTTCAGGCTATTACAGCCCCCATTTTAGTTGCAGCCATTGGTATAGTATTATCCATCCTTGGTATTTTCATGGTGCGAACCAAAGAATCGGCTACCCAGAAAAATCTGTTGCGTGCACTATTTTTTGGCACTTTTAGCAGTTCTTTATTAATTCTTATAGCAGTTGCCATACTATCTTACATAGGCTGGATTACCTGGGGTGTTTTCGGTTCAGTTGTAGCCGGTTTAATGGCCGGTGTAATTATCGGACAAGGGACGGAGTATTTTACTTCGGATGAATATAAAC
>Ga0315544_1002376_pt1 | contig 13316 bp, 10 predicted proteins | sample SalMarSW160130MG_2_FD_202543 | JGI IMG/M metagenome (GOLD analysis project Ga0315544, IMG submission 202543) | Salt marsh sediment microbial communities from the Plum Island Ecosystem LTER, Massachusetts, United States - Salt Marsh Sediment SW1601-130 ... | reverse complement strand
CAGCTCACTGCCCGGCCTGAACCGAGAGAAGAAGTGGCATTTCAAGCCCGCCCTCTCCGAAGGCACGAAAGTCGGCCCCGGCGACGTCATTGGTGAAGTTCAGGAAACCACACTCCTTGTACACAGGATAATGGTCCCACCTGGTCTCGAAGGAACAATTCAGAAGATTACAGAAGGTGATTACACGGTTGAACAGGCCGTCGCTGTCTGTGTCGCTGAAGACGGCACCGAGCATCAGCTCAGCCTAATGCAAAAGTGGCCTGTTCGTAGCGCAAGACCCATTGTCAAACGCTTTGCGCCGAACAGAATCCTTGTCACCGGCCAGCGGGTTATCGATACATTCTTCCCGATCACACAGGGCGGGACAGCCTGCGTGCCCGGCCCCTTCGGAACGGGTAAGACAGTCGTCCAGCACCAGTTAGCCAAGTGGGTCGATGCCGATGTCGTTGTATACGTCGGCTGCGGTGAGCGGGGCAATGAAATGACCGACGTCTTAACCGAATTCCCGGAACTGAAAGACCCGCGCTCCGGCGAGCCGTTAATGCGACGCTCGGTCTTAATCGCTAACACATCCAACATGCCCGTCGCTGCCCGTGAAGCCTCAGTTTATACAGGCATAACGATTGCTGAGTACTTACGTGACATGGGCTACGTTGTAGCTCTTATGGCTGATAGTACAAGCCGATGGGCTGAGGCGATGCGCGAGATATCGACACGTCTTGAGGAAATGCCAGCCGAAGAAGGTTATCCTGCATATCTGGCAGCACGAATCGCTGCCTTTTACGAGCGAGCCGGTCGAGTGCAGTGTGCCGGCAATCCCGAAAGGGAAGGTGCTCTTTCTATTATAGGTGCTGTCAGTCCACCGGGCGGCGACCTGTCAGATTCCGTCGTCCAGGCTACCTTACATGTCGTCAAGGTCTTCTGGTCGCTCAAGGGTGAGCTTGCCTATCAGCGACACTTCCCCGCTATCGACTGGCTCACGAGTTATTCTTTCTATAAGCAGTATCTAAAGACCTGTTTTGAAGATAAAGACCAGGGCGAGGATATGGACAAAATGACCTCTGAGGCAATGAGCTTGCTTGAGCAGGAATCCGAGCTTCGCGAGATTGTACGCCTCGTTGGCGCCGAGGCCCTGTCACCTCGCGAAAGACTGGCACTTGAAACAGCAAGGTCAATCCGTGAAGACTATCTGCACCAGATCGCCTTCCATGAGGTTGACACCTTCACCGATATAACCAAGCAATTCGAGATGCTAAAAACTGTCCTGCATTTTCACAGGCAGGCTTTGACCGCGATAGATGCCGATGTTGAAACCACTGAAATTTTTAAATTGCCCGTCCGTGAAGAAATCGCAAGGGCAAAATATATCCCGCAGGACCAGATTGAAAAGATAGGCCAAATAAGACAAACAATCGATAAACAAATGAAGGAATTGCAGACCTCGGTTGTTTCCAGAGGCTGAACAGCTATAGATGTATGAAAGACTTTTACGCAATACGCACGACGCAATACGCGATACGGAACAGAAATTACGAGTCAGGAGTTTGAAATGTTATCAGTGAAAGAATATCAAACGGTAGCCAATATCGCCGGCCCGTTAATGCTTGTCGAGATGGTCGACGAGGCAAAGTACGGCCACATTGTTGACATCGAGCTGGGTGACGGCTCAATACGGCACGGCCAAATCCTCCAGGTCGAAAACGACAAAGTCCTCGTCCAGGTTTTCGAAGGCACTCGCGGCATCGACGTCAGTTCAAGTACTGTACGCTTTTTATCAAAGCCCCTCGAATTTGGTGTCTCGCCCGACATTTTGGGTCGCGTCTTTACAGGTCTTGGAATACCAAAGGACGATGGCCCCGCTATAATTCCTGAGGAACGTTTGGACATTAACGGACAGCCCATAAATCCCTACGCCCGCGACTATCCCAACGAGTTCATCCAGACCGGCATATCCACAATCGATGGCCTGAATCCTCTTGTCCGTGGCCAGAAGCTGCCGATATTCTCCGGCGCGGGCCTGCCGCACGACGAGCTAACCGCGCAGTTCGCCCGCCAGGCAACCGTACTCGGTAAAGGTGAGCAGTTCGCCGTTGTTTTTGCTGCAATGGGTATTACCTTTGAAGCTGCCCAGTTTTTTATTGACGACCTCCACCAGACCGGCGCTATCGAAAGAGCCGTAATGTTCATCAACTTGGCCAACGACCCTGCAATCGAGCGAATCGCAACGCCGAGATTCGCCCTTACCGCTGCCGAGTATCTCGCTTACGAACGTGATATGCACGTCCTTGTTATTCTTAACGATATGACCAACTATTGCGAAGCATTACGCGAGATTAGTGCCGCCAGAAAAGAGGTCCCTGGCCGGCGTGGCTATCCGGGTTATCTCTACACCGACTTAGCAACAGTTTATGAACGAGCAGGGCGTATTAAGGGTAAAAAAGGCTCTATTACTATGGTTCCAGTCCTGACGATGCCCGAAGATGATAAAACCCATCCCGTCCCCGACCTGACCGGCTACATTACCGAAGGCCAGGTGATCCTGTCACGACCCTTGCACCGCCAGGGCGTTGCCCCGCCGGTCGATGTCCTGCCGAGTCTTTCGCGACTTAAAGATAAAGGTATCGGCCGGGACAAAACCCGCGAAGACCATGCGGACCTTTATAATCAGCTATACGCCGCCTATGCCCGTGGCAAAGAAATGCAGGAGCTGGCGACTATCATGGGTGAAGCTGCCCTCTCTGATGAGGACAAAAAGTATATGGAATTTGCCAACAGGTTCGAGGGAAAGTATATCTCCCAGGGCTACTACGAAAATCGAACGGTCGAGCAGACACTCGACCTTGGCTGGGAGCTTCTTAGCATGTTTGAAAATGTCGAGCTGAAGCGCATCGACGTTAAGCTCATCGCGAAGTATATGCCCAGATTCCGCGGGAATGCTAAGTCCACCGAAGAATCTAACGATGAGCAAGACCAACAGGAATCTGAGGAAGACGACGACCAGGACCAGCCCGACCCCGATGAAGAGCAAACGGAGGAACTTCAATTTTCAGGAGTTAACGATTAACTATGCTTGCAAATGTTAATGCAACACGAATGGAACTATTAAGACTTCGCAAGCGCGTAGCGCTTGCAAGCAGGGGCCATCGTTTACTAAGCGAGAAGCGCGACGAGATTTCTCGTCAGCTAATTCGCATCGCCCGTGAGATTCAGCCGTTGCGCGAAGGAGTCGAAAAGGAGTTATTGGAGACCTGTCGGCGATTCATGCTTGCCCGTGCTTCCGTCGAGCCGGAATATACTAAAGCCGCCCTTGAGGTCCCGACCAAGAAATTCAGCCTTGCTATAGATTTTGCTCGCGTGATGAACGTCAAGGTCCCGCACCTGACCAAGGAAATCTCAGGCCATATCATCTGTTATGGCTACGCCACAACGTCCGGCGAAATGGACGTTGCCCTGTTAGCTTTAGAGCGTGCCTTCGATAATTTAATTGAGTTAGCCCAGAAGGAAAAGCAAGCTCGGCTGTTAGCTACCGAGCTTCAGATGACCCGCCGAAGGGTGAATGTGCTTGAGCACGTCGTAATTCCGGAGTTGCACGAGACGATACGATTCATCTTCGACAAGCTCGCCGAAGCCGAGCGCGACAACATCTCCCGCCTAATGAAAATAACCGACATCATCAGAGCATAAATCAAATATTCTCAAGAAACATATTTGAATTGAGTTTTTATGTTCTTATTTTTATTACACTTTCCTTCCTACTTCTGGCCAATTTTCCTTTCTCTTTTTATGAACTCTCTAATTCCATCGATCCCATAAAACTTCATCGATCCATGAACCAAAAAGGGTGTCCTTTCTTCTGTAATGGGGCCATTAAAGTGACAATGTACTTTTGCATTTAACAATTCGTGCACTGCTTGTATGTCTTCACTACTCGTATTAAAGAAAATCTTTGGAGTTTCATTGCTCATATTTTTGCCTCCTTGTTATATTCTCCAATGTTCTGTTATAAAAGTTTATCTGTCGATATTTGAGCTGGATCTGAAAACTTGCGATAATCCTCTTCTGATATGAGGTAATCGTTTAATGGGTCTCTTAAGATCGAATCTAGAATATAGTTAAAAACTGCTCGTCTTTCTTTTTCTTTTCTTCCCATTTCCCCAGGCGGCAAAGAGGTTTGATAGGACAGGAACTCGGTTTGAAGAGTGTAATCACTTGGGAGTTTTTCTTCAATCTTATTCCTTATAGTGTCTAGTTCATTTTTCAATTTGTCTTCGTCAGAAAATATATTTACCAAATTTTCATCATGGATCCATTCGTGCGACTGATTTTGCAATGTAATCTTGTCTTTGTCACCCAAATTTTCAACGAATGTAGCGATCAAAGCGAATAACTGCATAACACGAGCTTTACCTCGTTCTTTTTTTATTGATAATATGACGGCCCTTCGATACCGCTCTCTTGCACATAGTCTATGATTCAGGTCAAGCTCTCGTCTAGCCCCTCCTGACAATTTATGAGGGAAATAAGGTCTATAGGCAATCACCCCATTCTTGCTCTGCTCAACTAAGCTCAAATCTCTAGATGTAACTTGAACGTTGATGTAATCCCAAAGTAGCTTCATCAGGTATGAAACGGTTGTAGACATTTCGTTTGATGATGTATTATATTGAAGTGGATTAAGGGGGTTAATTTTTTCTAGCTCTCTAGGAATAGTTTGTCCTACGTAATATTCTTTTCCATATGGAAGTGGCCAACGAGGTAAACATTCTGTCAGATATTTTCCATTCACTTTTTTTATGATGAGCTCGTCAATCGTGCCTGGTAGAAAAAGAATCGATTCTTTTATTTCGATTAATTTTTTTGCAAAGATATTTAGCTCGCCTGTAAAATTTGGAATTTCTCCTTTTGCATCTTCCCTTACAGTCGAAATCGGGTGAGATAAATAATAAATCTGCAAATGCTCTATTGGTGACTCAATCAACTTTTTTATCATATGTTTAGGATGCTTAATCGCTACAATATAAATCGGGATATTTAAAAGTCGAGCTACCAAGCGAGATACTGCAATTTCAACTTGTCTCCATTCTAAGATCGAGATTAGGTTAAAGGTCGAAGCAAACAACGCCTCGAGAGGTTCCAACGACATTACGTAACTATACATTTCTCCTTTCGATAATAAACGCCGGTAAACGTCATAAATATCGTCTATAAAGACGATAAGTAGTTTCACCTTCCCTTGCAGGCTCCCGATTTTTAGGAAGTCTATAGGAGACAAAAACTCACGTTTATCTTGATGGTAATACACTCCATGAAGTGTTAAAAATACTGTCTCTTTATGTTCATCTTTACTTAGCTTATCTGATATAGTATCAAAAGCTTTTTGCCATAAATCATATTGGTAGTTAATGCTCTCAAGTAGGATTTCCCTCTTGAAGGACCTACCTGATATTCTAGCCATTTCTTTTTCGATTGAAATTTGCTTCGTTTCCGACGCCATCTCCTGATTCAAATTCGCTAAACATTTTTCAGCCCCTATGCCGGATTGACCAGTGAAAAGAACAACATTTTTGGTTTCATTCATTCTTTTATACGCCTGGAAGAAGCGTCATTTGTTCATTCTATGGTTGTTTCCATCTTGAAATTATATTCTATTATCTTTTTCTATCCATTCATGCAACACTATTTCCGAATTTTTTCGCAATGATTCTCACACCAACTCATCTATGTATTCACGCATGAACTCATTTACGCTTCACTCGATACGCACGACGCAATACGCACGACGAGATACGCTTCACCCTTCAAGAACGACTGGCGGAAAGCTGGGCTATTTTATTTTAAGCTCCTTCATCATCTCTTCCACCTCCTCCTGGCCTTCCTTGTAGAAATTTTCCTCATCAGGTGCAAGTTGCCTTAGAAGGCGAAGAAACTCGCCCGCGTGTACACGCTCTTCATCAGCTATGTCTATTAGCACTTCTTTTGCGAGCTTATCATCTGTGGATTCAGCTAATTGCATGTAAAGCTGAACAGCCTCGTATTCAGCGGCGACCATAAATCGTATCGCACGGATTAGCTCAGCTTTTGTGAGCTTGCGGTCGGCTTTTAAGCCTGCGAAAGGGTTTCCAAATTCCGGCATAATAACCTCCTATAAAATTTTTATCTTTTCTTTTAATTTGACTGAGGACTATCTTCTTCGCTGGTTCGAGATTGTCAAGAGGGCTCTGATAAAAAATGTGCATAGTGAATCGTAGATTTCATCTAGGGCGTGTGGTAGTAGTAGTAGTAGCGTGGGATGATTTTTTTCGGGAAAAAGAGGTGGTTGAGGAGAGAAGAATCATGTAGAATAACATCCCTGTAATACGATTAATTTTGTTGTTATTTTTGAGGGATAGTGATGTCAGGTCATTCACACTGGTCGGGTATAAAATACAAGAAGGCAGCATTAGATGCGAAGCGTGGCAAGGTCTGGAGCAAGTTAGCTCGGATACTGATAGTTGCAGCGAAAGACGGCGGCGGTGATCCGGCTGCAAATTTAGCTTTGCGATACGCGATCGATAAGGCTAAGGCTGCTAATATGCCAAAAGACACGATTGAAAAGGCAATCAAGAAGGGGACAGGGAAATTAGAAGGCACAAGCTTTGAGGATGTGCTGTATGAAGGTTATGGGCCGAGCGGCGTTGCGATCATGGTTGAGGCGCTGACGGATAATCGTAATAGAACCGGGCCTGAGATAAAGAGGATTTTTGAAAAGCATGGAGGCTCTCTGGGAACGAGCGGATGTGTTAATTGGATGTTTAGTAAAAAAGGCCTTATTACGGTCAGCACCGCCGACGCGGGCGAAGAGCAGTTGATGGAGATTGCCCTCAGTGCCGGCGCTGAAGATATGCAAACTAACGGTGATGTTTATGAGATAACCTGTGATCCGAGTGGTTATGAGCAGCTAAAGAGAACGTTAACAGAGAAAGAAATACCGATGCAGGTTGCGGAGATATCGATGGTGCCGCAGAATATGGTGCCGATCGACAATGAGGAAACGGCCAGAAAAATTATATCATTGATGGAGGCTATCGAAGATCATGACGATGTTCAAAACGCGTATTCGAATTTCGACATACCGGATGAGGTTATGGCTCTACTATCCTGATGGGCTGAACGTACTGCGAATGGGGATTATAAATTCGATTCTAATTTTTCTATTCGTTGAAGGGCAAACTCATACTTGTCTTTGCCAAGGCGGCTGACGATTTCCTTTTTGTCGGGGTACATTTGCTGGAAATGGCGGCGAAAACTATCTTCAATTCGTATAGCGCCTCTATACTGCACAAGGGCAATGTCAGCTTTGCCGAGTTTCTCGGCAATTTGTGCAAAACTAAACCTTAATCGGCCTGAGCCTGGGTAAAGCTTTATCGCTTTAAGACTGACTTCGTACGCTTTATGGTGTTCACTAAGCAAATCATAAACAGTGGCAAGTCTTTCGTAATTTTTAAAATCAGCTCTGTTGCGTTCGATCGCCTGAAGAAAACACAACTCTGACTTTTTAAGCAGAGCTGTTTGCTTTCGCTCTGTTTGTATGTACTGCTGGAGATAAACTCGGCCATTGAGGTTAAGGGCAGCGGGGGACAATGAGTCTTCTTTAACAGCGATGGATAGTAGACCATGGGCCTGTTCAAGCTGCCCATGCGAGATGGCGTGGTGTGCTTTTTTTATATTGGTAGTATTTTTGTAAACAGGCCACCAAGCAAAATAAAAATATGCAATTACAAATATTGATAGGGCGGTTACGGTAATTGCCTTTGTAGGAAGTGACGGTGTTAGGGCGCGAGTCGGTATGGAGTTGTGCTGGTGGTGCGCAGCGATTAGACAGGCTGTTATCGCGAAGAAAGCTGTGTATACGCCGGGTTCGAAGATAGCGAAATCTATCAGGTTGTGAATGAGCACGGCTACAATAGCGCAACAGCAAACGATTGTTAAAGTGCTTGTGCTGTGTGTCTTTTGTTTTGTTGTTTGTGTTAGGTCCAGTGGTACTGTCAAAAGGAAGAAGCCGATCACAAACGCCGCGACAGGTGCGACGTATTGTGTTACAACTATATAGATCATTAGATCAATATTTTCCATCGGCGTTTTCGGCATGAGTGGTGGTCTTAACAGCAGCAAGACTGCCGATATAGCAAGCATGAAAGTAACGGTAGGGTGTTTCAATAGTTGTCGCTGCTGGTTTGATTTTTTGGCAGGACTTGACAGGCTTATGGAAGAAGCATTCCATAGAGGAACGAAAATCATAGCCATGAATCCGATCAGGCCGATTGGGCCGTATTGGGTCAGGACGCTGAGTGGAAAGTTATGAGGGTTGGCTACAGATTCGAGGGCTGAAGGAGGTTTGTAACGTGTGTAATAATATGCGAAGTTGCCGGGGCCGACGCCTCTGACAGGATGGTCGGCGTACATCTGGGCAGCGGCACGCCAGTATTGCCATCTAACGAGCATTGAATTGCCGCCGGGCAGGCGATTGTACTTGAGTCCATACGAGGCGATGGCGTAGGTGGCGGCGATGAGTACGACCAGACAAGTAAAGAGTATTAACTTTTTATGCGCAATGAGCCAATTGCTATAACGTATTGATGCGATGAATACGACTAGCGCAAAGAGCAAACCAATGAAGGCACCTTTGCTTCGTGTTAGAGCGAGGGCGAAAATAATAATGGCAGCGATCAGGCCACGAGCAAGTAGATGTGTTATGAATGATTTGGTTCTCTGCGTTCTGAGTTGTTCGATGAATAGGCCAAGAGACGCAAAAAAGGCCATAAGCAAAAAGGAGCCGGCAGAATTACGTGTGGTGAAAAAACCGCGGATGCCTCGTGAATAAAGTCTGTGCTCGAAAAGAAAATGCTTGAATGTGCCAGGCTCTATCCCAAGCGGCTTGAGCAGTACATTTGGATCTTGTTCATACTGCTCGATTGTCATCTGGTTGCTTATAAAGAATTGCTCAGCAGCCTGGTAGGCACAGACAACGCCCAAAGCAGCAATAACAGTTAGGGCTAGTCTTATTTTTGCGGGTGTATCGAGTGTTTGAATGAGCAGAATTGCGGCAAAGATGGGGGCTAACATCATCGCAATATCGGTAATTGCGAGTCGCTTATCCGAGGCGGCAAGACCAGATACAACAGCGGCGACGCCAAATATGCAGAGCCCAATTTCAATGCCGGTGATGCGGTATAGGAATGTTTTGCTGCAAAAACTCCAAACCAGCCAAATAATGAAAGCGAGTGTTAATATCGCTGATAGAGATAAACTATAGATAGGGTCGGTAAGATTTGTCGGCAAGGATGGTGCCCGCATAGCTGGTCCTTCGATGATAGTGGTGCGAAGGGCGACGATACTAAGACAGACAAACAGAAGGATATGCTCCAAGACCACGAGCGATTTGCTTTTTTGAGGATCGGTGTTAATCAGTGTTTTTTTCATTTCTGGAAGTTGTCTCAAGGATCGCAATAATAGCCAGTATCATAGAGGTCTGGGCAAAGATCAGAATTGCACCGGTTAGATTAACCTGATATAGGAAGATTGCGCTCAGTCCGGTGCAGAGGGTGGCTAAGTATAGTGTTAGAGCCGTTTGGGTCTGGGTAAGGCCGCTGTTTTTTAGGCGGTGTGAGAAGTGTTGAGTGTCACCTACGAATGGGCTTTTGCTCTGGCTAATGCGGATGATAGTGACACTAATGAAGTCATATAGTGGAACGGCCATAACGATTAGAGGTAGAAATACCGGGTACCAGGAGCCGCTTTGTGCCTGATGATAATATGTTGTGCGCAAAGTCAGTACGGCAATGAAGAAACCTACTACAAGGGAACCGGCGTCGCCCATAAATATCCTGGCCGGCGGGAAATTAAATACCAAAAAACCTAACAGAGTTCCAACGAAGACCAGAGCCAGGCCGCCGACAAAGACCTGACCGCTTGTTGCGGCAGCGATGAAAAGAATACTGCTTGCTATTGCTGCGATTCCGGCGGAAGCGCCATCCATGTTGTCAAGGAAATTGAAGGCGTTGATGATAAGGACAATCCAAAGGGCTGATAGAGCAGATGTAATGAATCTGTTCTCAATAAAAAACTCAACTCTGATTTCAGCGATGGCGGCGGCGATTATTGCAACCACAAACTGCACGGCGAGTTTGAGAAATGGGCCAATCGGCTTTTTATCATCCCAGAGACCGAGTAGAAACAGGATCAGAGCACATAGTGACATGAATGCGAGTTCTCTAATCCTTGCAAGGAAGTCGGCAGGGTCGATGTTGGCGAATTCGCTGAGCCGGCTGAGGTGGCCGGGTAGGATGGGGAATTTTATTGCTGCTGTGCCTGCGAGAATGAATGCCATTAATGTCACAAAGATAGCGATGCCGCCGCCAAGGGGAATGACGTCACTGTGGTATCTGTCGATGGCTGGATGAGCGACGAAGCCGATACGGCTGCTCAGTTTTCGTACAACCGCCGTCAGAATCGCTGACAGCGAGAATGAGCCGATAAGCAAGATCACTGCTGATGTGGTTAATGGATCGATTTTAGCTGCTCCAGTAATCGGGTTCTTACTTTCTCGAAGAAATTATGATAACACTGCTGTCGGTAATCGGGATACGTATATGGTAGGGGCCGCCATGAGCCTTTGTCAAAGATAAGTGTTACCTCAGCGTAGATTTTATTGCCGATGTATAAACGGTGTGAATAGTTTTTAGTGCTGGCGAGAACGAGCTTGGATGGCTCGATAAGGCCTGGATCGAGATTGATGGGCCTTGGCACGTCTAAAGAAAGCTTATTGGCCAGGTCTTGTTCGAGTTCGTTTGTTTGGTGTTTGATTTCTGCGAGTTTACCTGGATCGATTAGTTCTTTTATACTGACAAATTGCCTCAGGATGTTCGGGCCGGTTTGGTCTTTGTAATAGTCGGTCTGGTTGAACGGCCAGATGTCACTTGTAAGGTCGATTTTGCCGAGTGCGCGGTGGATAGCTTCGTTTGCCGCTTGGAGGCAGTCTTCGTTGGCAGCGAGGATTCCAACAATAAGCTTTACCGGCGTTGGGTTTTTAAGTTGCCACATTTTTTTAAAAACTCAATCAGTGCAGCGGCCAGCATTTGATTAGACATCGCAAATTCGCGCAGCGTTGGACAGACCTGCAAGTGGGTCGCCTTTTGGGACGAATTCGTGGGCGACATAGCCTGTAAAGCCCGTATCGACAATGGCGCGCATAATAGCAGGATAATATAGCTCCTGTGTTTCGTCGATTTCGTTTCGGCCGGGATTACCACCGGTGTGATAGTGGCCGATGTAGTCTTTGTTGTCGCGGAGGGTGCGGATTATATCGCCTTCCATGATTTGAGCATGGTAGATATCGTACAGGATTTTTACTCGCTCCGAGCCAACCCTCTTGCATACCTCAACGCCCCATCTCATGTTGTCGAACATATAATCCTTATGGTCAACTTTGCTATTGAGATATTCCAGGCATATTGTAGTCTTTTTCTGTTCAGCATGGCCGACAATCTGTTTAAGAGCGGCGACACTGTTGTCGATTCCCTCTTCATCAGATATACCAGCCCGATTGCCGGGAAAGCTGATAACGTTGGGATATCCATGCTCGGCAGCAGCATCGATGGCGGTGCGGATTTTGGCAAGGCATTCAGCATGGTTCTCTGTCCTGTTTAGCCCCTTTGTCAAGCCATGCGTTTCTACCATTGAACAAATAAGACCATGCTTTTTAAGGGTCGGGAAATCTTCTGGCCTCAGCAAGTCTATTGCTTTCAGGCCTATTTTCTTACAGACTTCACAAAGCTCATCGAGTGACCATTTGCTGTAGCACCATCTACTTACAGATTGATTAATTCGGCCTTTGTTGACGATGCGTTCGACTTTGTCGGCAAGGGTAGCATTTGCAGTTTTAACCAGGGCGCCTGCAAATACGCCAGCGGCCGCAAAGGATGTGTTACGGATAAGTTTTCTTCTGGAGATTTTGCCATTGTCCATGTTCGTTCTCCTCATCTAAATGATTTTTATTTTTGTATTTACTCAAACTGACCGAATTTTAATTGAAAAACCAACGTAAAAACCTATTTGACAACAACATATCGCACTTTGTCATTCCCGTGAAAACGGGAATCCAATTTGCTGAAAACTTTAATGGATTCCCGCCTGCGCGGGAATCCCGAACTGGCTTCGGGAAAGAATCGGTCAGTTCAAGTTATATAAAATTTTAGTAAAAGCAAAAAATTTGTCATGAACCTTTGTCATATACGTACAGGATTATGGTATCAGTTGTTCTTTTAATGATTTGACCAGTTCAGAAGCTTTTGCTACAGCTTTATCGACAGAAACTTTCTGGCTTTTGCGCTCAGAACGTGGTTTTATCTCTACATTTCCATCAGCGAGCGATTTTTTGCCGACGGTCAGTCTAACCGGTATGCCGATAAGGTCAGCGTCTTTGAATTTGACTCCACCGCGCAGTGGTCGGTCATCAAGTAATACATCTATACCTTTATCAAGCAATTGTTGATATAAATTCTCAGCCACACCGGCTACCTCTTTGTCTTCTTGATTTACACAGGTGATAATGACCTCGAATGGTGCGATACTGATTGGCCAGATGATGCCGTTCTCGTCGTTGCCCAGCTCGATAGCCGAAGCAAGAATACGGTTTATGCCGATGCCATAGCAGCCCATGATACAGGGTTTTTCATTGCCGTTTTCGTCGAGGAATGTAGCACCGAGCTTTTTGCTGTATTTCGTTCCGAGCTTGAAGACCTGGCCGACCTCGATACCCTTTTTAAAGAGCAGCTTTTTGCCATTATTAGTGTCGCCTTCCTGAGCGTAGCGAATATCAGTAATTATAATGTTTTGGCCTTCGAGCGGAAAATCTCTACCTGGCACAACATTTTTAGTATGATAGTTTGTTTTATTGGCACCGGTTACTCCAACGGGCATTGCGGCAACGGCATGGTCAATAAACATTTTCGAAACTTTATCGCTTAATCCCATTGGTCCGGCGAACCCGACCCTGGCACTGGTGACTTTTTCGATGGTCAATTCATCGGCCAATTCGGTGTGTTCACCACCAAGTGCCTTGGTGAGTTTTTCGAGATTAACGTCATGGTCACCCCGCACTAAAACAGCGATGACATTATCTGTTGCGGAATAGATGAGCGTTTTTATCATGTCTTTCGGCTGGGTTTTTAAAAAGGCGCAAACAGCTTCGATGCTGCCGATATTGGGCGTATGGACCTCCTGCATCGGCGGGATTTCTACCGGCACCACAGGTGTGCCGGCTAAGCGTATTCCATCGT
>Ga0315544_1002373_pt1 | contig 13324 bp, 10 predicted proteins | sample SalMarSW160130MG_2_FD_202543 | JGI IMG/M metagenome (GOLD analysis project Ga0315544, IMG submission 202543) | Salt marsh sediment microbial communities from the Plum Island Ecosystem LTER, Massachusetts, United States - Salt Marsh Sediment SW1601-130 ... | reverse complement strand
GAAGTATGACAAGAAAGCTTATAATGTGTGCCGTAGCGGTGATATTCGTATTATCCTTGGTACTCACTGGCTGCGGCGCTTCGCCCGCTCAAAAGGAAGTGTCACTCACGATGCTCATCCGGACTGAGGACGAGCGGCAGGAGATCGGTGACTACACGGCAGGCGTGCTTGAGAACCTGGGCTTCAAGGTAACTCGCCAGTACGGGACCGGCGGTGAGTTGGGTCCCATCTGGCAGGGCGAGCCGAGCCTGGGCCTGTGGCACGCGTACACCGGTGCGTGGATCAGCACAGCCATCGAACGCGACGCAGGGACCAACTTCGGTTTCTTCTACACTGCAATTGGCTCGGCCTGGATGCCCGTACCACTATGGAGTGCAATGACAGATGAAGGCCCCTTCTACGATGTGTGTCAAAAGCTCTGGGTGAACGACTTCAGCACCACAGCGGAACGGGACGCCTTATTTGAGGAGGCGATGTGGGATAGCATGGAGAACTCCAACGCTATCTGGCTACAGGACCGCACCAGCTTCTCGCCATTGCAGACCGACGTGGCCACGGCAGCTGACGCCTACGCCGGCATCAGCGGTTGCTATCTGTGGCCTCTTACCATTCACTACCGCGACGAGTCCGGTGTGCCGCAGCTACCGACGGGCAGCACGACACTCAGGATGTCCACCGTCCAGCTGTTCGTTGACCCCTGGAACCCGGTGGGCGGCTCAAATTGGGTCTATGACATGATGCCGACCCGCGCCACGGCAGACTACCCCTTCGAACCTGACCCGAACACCGGCCTGTGCTGGCCTCAGCGTGCCATAAATGCCGATGTCACCTGGGTCGAGGGTACGCCTATAGTCGCAGACGCTGACCACACCGGCTGGCTCACATCCAGTACTGTAGCCGACCCGATTCCGGTGCCGGCCACTGCCTGGGCTGACTGGGATGCGACAGCACAGGAGTTTACGACGGTAGAAGCGGGCACGACATGCAAAGTCAAGAGCGTCGTCCGCTATCCGGAGGACATCTTTACCATTCCACTCCACGATGGGAGCACGCTCAGCCCCGGTGACTTCATGTTCTTTGCAGCCCAGTTTTTCGACCGGGCCAAGGCGGACAGCCCCTATTATGACCCGAGCCATGCGCCGGAGTTCAACGCTTTCATGAGCACCTTCAAGGGCGTGGAGTTTGATTTTGACGAACCCGGCTATGGCCTTGTAGTCACGACCTACGGCGACGGGTTCCAGCTGGATGCTGAGCTTACGTGCAATGATATCCAGAGAGCCTGGTTCCCAACGGACAGCGCGGGCCCCTTTGTCTGGCACACCGTAGCGCTGGGCATGCTGGCTGAGCGAGACGGTGAGCTGGCATTCTCCCAAGCCAAATCCGATGAACTCGAGATCGAGTGGACTAGCTTCATAGACGGACCTAGCCTGCCCATACTTGCGGATCACCTGGCGGATGTCCAGAACTCCGGCAGCGCGGACTACCAGTTCCTGCCTTATGCAGGCTTTTTGGGTGACTACGTGGACACTGCCGAAATAGACGCCCGCTACAGCAACCTGGCCGCCTGGTATGCCGACAAGGGCCACTTCTGGGTAGCCAGCGGGCCGTACTACCTGGAGGCTGTCGACACCCTGGGCAAGGTTATCGAGCTGGAACGGAACACCGCATATCCTGACGATGCCAGCAAATGGTTCTTCACCATGGATCCAGTCCCCACGTCACCCCCTGCGCACACGGGTGGCTGGGTGGATGTGATCACGATTGAAGTGGATGACGAAGCATCAGCAGTTAGCAAGCTGGCGAGCGACCAGCTCGATGTCTTCGCTTATGCGTCATCCAATGCTGACCTGAAGGAGACCTGTGATGAGACCGCAAACATTCACTACTACGAGAACGCGGGCCTGTTCGATGAGATCAGGTTCAACCCGGATGGCCCGTTCTTCGGCGCAACAGGGGAAGTAAATCCATTTGCTATCCCCGAGGTGCGCGAAGCCATGAACTGGGCTGTAGACCGCGATTACATCTGCGGTACTATCATGCAGGGTTTGGCAGTCCCAAGATTCAATGCTGTCGGTTCACTATCCGGAGATGGAGTCAAGTACGCAGACATTCTCGATGCTATCGAGGACTACTATGCCTACGACTTCGACAAGGCTGATGCCGCCATCGAGGAGGCAATGCTGGGGATCACGGGTGTAACTCGTGACGAGTTCGGCAAATACTGGTATACTCCCTAATCCCTAAGGTTGGACGGCCGAGCTAGCTAGATCAATCAAGGGGGACCGTTGTTGACAGACAGGGGGACAGCGGTCCCCCTTTAACATCCTGCACAGCCAAGGCCCGAGCATCGAATGATACGCACCGAAATGCCGGAAAAAGGTGAGAACGCTGAGCCACGACCTTGTTCACGATACCCACAAGCATCGGGAATGCAAGGAACAATCTGGACAATACTGCAAAGACCTTGACAGCGGAAGGTGGGTGAGATAGTATAACTAGCATTTTGCAGCCGCCCGATCGTTACTAACTCAGGCTGCTGAAGGTATGGCGGCCCGATTCATCGGCTTCTCTCCTGTTGGGTCGCCCGGATTTGAAAGGAGAATCAGAATTGGAGAACCTTGCCTTGGAAGGTAGGTGAGTCCGACTGTGCGCGAGATTATTGCCAGACTGGGAAAGTTCACACTGATCAGAGCGGTGCTCCTCTTTCTTGCCATCATCGTCGCTGTATACCTCACTGTGATCATCGCCAACCTGGGCGGTCAGCTTGACGAGATCCGCAAGTCACAGATCAGATACGAAATAGGGCAGAGGGCGTTTGGCAACCCGGCTTTCAGGGACATGGCCCCGGAGGCGGTTGCCGAGATGCTGAACGAGCTGGCGGAGACAGAGTTCCATCGCCTGGGGATGGACCGTCCGTTCTTCCCCATGCGGAGCTTCGAGTACCTGTGGAGGGCGCTTTCACTGGAGCTGGGACGGGCAGAGCGCCTGAGTAGCGATGCCGGCTCACGGCAAGTGCGAAATATATTGATGGAACGACTTCCGGTCACGCTGGCCCTTTTCGGGACATCCAACCTGGTCCTGTTCTTTCTGGCGCTGTTCGCGGCCCTGTTCCTGTCGCGGCGGTACGGGGGATTTCTGGACAAGCTGACCATCGCTCTGGCGCCCAGCTCGGCGGCTCCAGGCTGGTTCTATGGTCTCTTTCTCATCCTCATCTTTGGAGCTGTGCTCCGGATCCTGCCGTGGGGAGGGCTGGTGGACGCCCCGATACCCGACACGCGTCTGACTTATGCCCTGAGCGTGCTGAAACACATGGTCCTTCCGGTAGTGGCCATAGTGCTGGGCGCTCTGTTCGCGGAGATTTATTCGTGGCGGACTTTCTTCCTCATCTATTCCAGTGAGGACTACGTGGAGCTGGCCCGGGCCAAAGGACTCTCTTCACGAGGCATTGACATGCGCTATGTCCTTCGCCCGGTGCTGCCTCCCATCCTTACCAGCTTCCTGCTCGTGCTGATCACTATGTGGATGGGACAGATCGTCCTGGAAACCGTGTTCCACTGGCCGGGGCTGGGATCGGTATTCTACGAGGCAACCCAGGCGAATGATACACCTGTAATCCTGGGGGTTATCGTGATATACGGATACCTATTGGCAGCCACGGTGTTCGTACTGGACTTCATCTACGCTATTGTAGATCCTCGTGTACGTGTCGGCGGCGGAGCGGTAAGGCAGTAGAAAATGTAGGTGACTGATGCAGAACTGGTTGGTAAGGCTCAAGGGACTCAGGCGTTACCCGACACTGGTCGCCGGGTTGCTGTTCATCACCTTTTTCATTGGTTTGTCTATTTATGCCGTGACTGCCATTCCCTACGACGAGGCAATCAGGCTGTGGCGCGGCGGCCCGGGCGTGTGGGAGGACACTCCCAGGAACGCCGGGCCCGTGTGGTTCGACTTTTTCACCGAAGGGAGGACCCCACGCACGATCGTGATCAGGTCCGGGGACACCGGGACGATAACCGAGGAGGCAGTCGGTGACGGGATGAAGCTCGCGGAGATTGTACTTCCGTTCCAGTATGACTACGATGGTTTCCCCGCAGAACTCAGATTGTACAGCGAAGCGCAGTATCAGGGGAGCCGGGAACCGGCAACAGTGTCCTGGCAAACACCCGACGGACGGACAATTATCCTCCAGGAGGACCGCAAACTGAAGACCGTGGACACATACTACATCTCTCAGGATCAGGAGCTCCGCATGCAGCTGTCGGGAATGGCGCCCCAGAAAGGGCTGTTCGTTAGCCCGGACGACACCGAGAATCTGCTGAAAGGAGACTACCAGCTTGTTCTAACCACCCAGGTGCCTGAGACTGCTGAGTTAGAGGCGAAACTTGTGGTTTATGGCCAGCTTTACGGGCTGGCGGGTACCGATCACCGCGGGCGGGACCTCATGATTGCGCTTCTGTGGGGAGCGCCGATCGGCCTCATGTTTGGAGTCCTGGCCGCCGTGGGGGCCGAGATAAGCACCTTCGTGCTGGCAGCGATCGGTACCTGGTTGGGTGGCAAGGTGGACAGACTGTTTCAGTGGCTCACTCAGGTGAATCTTGTTATCCCCCTGCTTCCTCTCCTGATTCTGGTCGGCCACTTCTACTCCCGCAGTATCTGGACCATGCTGGGAATGGTGATTGCCCTGAACATATTCAGCGCAACGTACTTGACCTTCCGTGCCATGTTCCTCCAAGCGAAGGAAGCACCCTACATCGAGGCAGCCCAGGCGTATGGGGTAGGTAACTTCCGGATGATCTTCCGGTATCTTATGCCCAGGATAGCACCGACGCTTCTGCCTCAGTTCGTTCTCATAATCCCGCTGTTCGTGTTCCTGGAAGCCACACTAGCGGTGCTTGGGCTCGGGGATCCCACTTTGCCCACCTGGGGCAAGGTTATTTACGACGCAGTTGACGAGGGTGCATTGTACAACGGTCATTACTACTGGCTGGTGGAGCCGGCAGTCCTCCTCATGTTGATGGGAGTGGGTTTTGCCCTGATCGGTTACTCGCTGGACCGCGTCTTCAACCCGCGACTGAGGACACTATGATGAGAAAGCTTAATCAGAAGCCTAAGCCCATAGCTGATGCTACCGCAGCGGGCCCAGAGAAGGCCAGTGGGCCTCTTCTCAAGGTCGAGGATGTTGTCCTCTACTTCACTGCCACCCAAGGCGTGGTACGTGCCGTAGAAGGTGTCAGCTTTGAGCTCGCGCACGGTCAGTCACTGGCTATCGTCGGCGAATCTGGCTGCGGCAAGACCTCGCTGGCCAGGGCAATCCTGAGACTTCTCCCGCGCAATGTAGCTACCTATGAAGGCCGAATCTTCCTCAACGGGACAGACATCATGAAGTTCAGCGACGAGCGCTTTCGACGCGACGTGCGGTGGGTGAAGATATCGATGGTCTCGCAGGCAGCCATGAACTCCCTCAATCCCGTGATCAAGCTGGGACAGCAGGTGGCTGAACCTTTGCTGCTGGATAACCGAACAGACAAAAAAGAGGCTTTCGAGAGGGCACGGCAGGTCTTCCGAATAGTGGGCATCCCTCTGGCCTTCCTGGACCGCTATGCATTTGAGCTGTCGGGAGGAATGCGGCAGAGGGCAATAATCGCCATGGCGCTGATAGCCAATCCGATCCTTGTCATCCTCGATGAGCCAACGTCAGCGCTGGACGTCCTGACCCAGGCCAATATCATGAACGCACTCAAGAAGATCAAGCAGGAGCTGCGTCTGAACTTCATCTTCATAACCCATGATATCGCCACCTCCAGTGAGTTAGCAGATGAAGTAATCTGCATGTATGCCGGGCAATTGGTCGAACACAGCACCGCCGACCGGTTCTATCGCGATCCCCTCCATCCCTACGCCCAGAAGCTTATGGCCAGCGTTCCTACCCTACGCGTGTATAAGAAACCTGAGTTTATCACCGGCCAGCCACCGAGCCTGCTGAATCCACCTGAGGGCTGCCGATTTGCAGATCGCTGCACCAAGCGATTCGAGCGCTGCCGGGAGGAGCCTCCTCTGTTTGTGCACGGAGATGGCACGGTCAAGTGTTGGTTATATGAGCGAGGCTAGGGAGATGGAGAACAATATTCTGCTCTCCGTGAAAGGCCTGCAGACCTGGTTCGAACTGAAGCGCTGGGGATTTCTTCACGCAGGATTTGTCCGGGGTGTAGACGGCATAAGCTTTGAACTCGGAAAGGGAGAGGCAGTCACCGTAGTAGGGGAGAGTGGATCGGGTAAGACCACGCTCTTGCGGACGATTCTGGGTTTGGCCCGACCTACGGCAGGGAAGATTACTTTCAACGGCAGGAGGATCGAAGGCCAACACGCATCTGATCTCGCCTGGCTGCGGTCTCAGGTCGGATTTGTTCAGCAGGACCCTTACGGGGCGCTGGCGCCATTTATGACCGTTGATCGCATCCTCAGGGAGCCACTAATCGTCCACAAGATGAATGAAGAGGAGCAAGAACAGCGGATCACTGAAGCGATGGACGAAGTGCGACTAATCCCCGTTAAGGACTTCCTTTCCAAGTATCCTCACATGCTCTCCGGCGGCCAGCAGCAACGGCTGGTAATTGCCAGGGCGATAATTCTGCATCCCAGCATGATTGTCGCCGACGAACCCGTTTCCATGCTCGATGCCTCGGTGCGGGTCGAAATCCTCGAGCTGATGCGGAAAATCCAGCAGGCGCACAACCTGGGCGTTGTCTATGTGACCCACGACCTTTCCTCGGTACGGTACTTCTCGGAGCGCGTTTTCATCATGTATGCCGCCAAAATGGTCGAAAAGACAACTGTCAGAGAGGTGGTGCAAAGCCCGCTCCACCCTTACACGCAAGCGTTGCTCAAAGCCATCCCTGATCCTGAACCGGAGAATGCCGGTCGATTCAGGGATATTCCGATCGGGGAGCCACCCAGCCTGATCAATCCCCCTGAAGGCTGCCGGTTCCATCCACGCTGCCCCCATGTCATAAAGGGCCTGTGCGATGCGGATATGCCTCCAGAGTTCGAGCCTGCTCCCGACCATTTCGTGGAGTGCTGGCTCTACCAGTAGAGAGGCGAAATGGAACACTCGCTAAAGCTAATAGGGATTGCCTTTATTCTGCTCCTGGCAGGTGCCGTCCTGCCTTTCCTGATGCTGGTCGGCGTGTTTGAGTCCACCCTGTTCCTCAACCTCGTAGCCGTAGTATGCACGATCGCCGGCGCCACCACGGGGTTTATTGGTATGGCATTCTATATGCGCCGGCGACGCTGATTTGGGTAGCGTAATCTACTCCAACACGCGGACTGAGCAGCATCAGACTGATAGCAGCTACGTTGGAATGATACTGCAGAATTTCTCTTTCACCAGCATGATCGACTTCCCCGGATCCGGCAACGTAAGCATCATGCCATTTGAGCGCGTGGAAGAGCAATTGGTTAGTAGTTATCTTCCATGAATTCCGCTATCTCTTCGAAATGGACCCTATCCACCATAAGTCCTACTGGAGCATATACTATCTCGTCGGCAGCCCACAGCAGTGTCGGTCTTGCATCGCTGGTCATACCTCGAATCCCCATCAGGATATTCCTGATGTTGTCGTTAATCCTGAGCGTGTTGACCTTTATGGGTGCCCTAATCTGTCCGTCTTCGATAAGATAGGAATCAGCACTGAGTGTGCCGGTGAAATCGCCGGCCTTCAGGCCATTCACGGGATAGGTGTACCACAGCCTGCCTACCAGTATCCCTCTTTCTACCTTCGTCATCAGGGTCTTGAGATCAGTGCTTGAAGGTGACTGAAACACAATATTGGTTGCCGACGCAGCAGGCAAAATGCCGAAGTTCCTCCCGCCCCCGCGGCTAAATCGAAAGCCACTTCTCGGTATCAATGCATCCCGGAAGGCGCCCGGTGCCACCCCAAGTTTTTCCGTAGCCTTGGGGTCGTTCAGAATCCTCTGGTACTCATACCACTCACTCAAAAGCCCGCTGAGCACCCCCTCCTTTATTAAGACGGTCTCCCCTGTAGGTAGTCCCTCGCACGTAATGCCCTTCGAGCCCACCAGCCCGGGGGCATTGCCTCTATCGATCACTGTTAGCATGTCCGAGGCGACCTGTTTACCGAGCTTGCCAAGAAAGCACGAGTTCAGGGAGTAAAACGCAGACGTTCTGCAGGAGGGGATAATCAGGTTGTTAAGAAGTTCAGCAATCGGCTGAGGCCCAAAAATAACAGGATAATCGCCCGACGGCACGCGAACGCCGTTCAACGAACTAATCGCGTTTCGTGCTGCCTCGCTTCCTGCTTGGCCGCTCAAATCGCTGAGCTTGAGATAGACAGAGTAGCCGCTGCCCTTGGCGTCGCCTTTCTCCACCATAGCCGTCACGTAAGCCGTGATAATCGCCGATTCGTCGCTCTGTGCGTCTGGCATGTCATAGGAAGCGACAGCCATCCTCTCTTGAGCTACGGTAAGGTCACCGCCCACTATCAACCCAAGGTCATTAAGTGTGCCCTCGGACCCAGTGGCCTTCAGTGCATCGCTGCTCAGGAAAGAGTCCATAGCTCCGTCCAGGACCTTCCAGCCTGCCTCAACCAGGCCCTGGTCGGTGATGCTCATGACCGCCGGGTCGTGATAATGAAAAAGATTCCTCTTCTCACTGGTTGGCTGCGGCAGACACCGAAACTCAGGATCGATAACCGCCCCCTGCACTGCCTTCCCAAAAGCAAGCTTTATTCCCTCCAGCGACAGGTCTCTTTCCTCGGAACCAAAACCTACCTTCTTACCGTTCGGACTATCTATCACTATATGAATGCCGATTCCACAATCGCCCGTTGACTTCGGTTCTTCAAGACCGTTGCACGGAATATGGGAAGTATAATTAAGTCTCGTCCATAACCGGTTGTTGGCAGCAGCAAAGGCCAGAGCTGATTTGATCTCAGGCCGCGTCTTCAGGAAGGCAATTGCCTGCAACACTGACTGTTCGAGTTCTTTTGTGTTTTTCAACCTTTTCCTCCCACAAGCCTGGCGCGAGCTCTGATGGTCGGACCACCATTGCCGAGCTTCTTTGCCTGCATCGGCTGTCCCTTCCCGCAGTTAAAGATCGGATATATCATCAGATCATTTCCGACGGCGTCAACAGACATCAAATAGTCCTTGGTGTTAGCCATCATGCCCCCATCTCGGAACATCTCTCCAAGCTTGCCGTTCTTGATCTCGAATACCTTTCTGGCCGTAATCCGAAAGTTTTCTCTGCTCTCCGAAATCGACGGGATACGATGACCCGACAGGTAATATCCCTGTTCCACCTCACTAATGATCTCCTGCGGGTTACGCTCCCCGCTTCCGAATAGCGTTGTGGACATTCTGATTAAAGGTACGTATGATGCGTCGACTGCCTTGAAATGACCGTTGGGACTCACTCCTAAGACAGCCGCTGTCTGTCGTGAATTCATGAATCCGCGGAATATGCCCTTATCTATATGAGTCACCTTGGTCGCAGGCGTCCCTTCATCATCATATTCGTAGTGGCCATAACCTGGCAGCAGGGGATCGGAATAGGCGGACAGAAGAGGGGAGGCAACCTGCTTGCCCAGCATATTCTGATCAAGATTTCTCAGCAACCAGCTTCTGCCAGCATAGGCCGTTTCCAGTTTGAGCGCTCGATCCAGCTCTGTGGGGTGACCAATTATCTCGTGAACAAGAAGCGTGTTATAGTGAGGGTCCGTTATCACCACAACCTCTTTGCCCGAAGAGGGACAGGGCCTGGCTTCCGAGAGTGAGACACTATCAGCAGCCAGGTCCAGTGCAAATTGCTTGAAGGGCCTTAACTTAGTCAACTCCTCCTCAATCCCATCGGTCAGAATCTCCCAGCCCCGCTGATGCCCCAGACAGTCATAGTGGGTCTGTTGATTTCCACTATTCCCGACGGTCGCCACCCAGGAAAGCCCCTGTGTCAGGGCATATGTGCGGTCTATGTTCGCCCCTTCGGAACTCACAAAAAGCTCTCTGTTGATCGAAGTCTCAACGAAGACCTGGTTGATCTTTACTCTGGAATCACAGGATGCCACCGCTTTGGAAACTTCTTGGGCCAGCCTGCTTACTTCCTCTAAGGAAACATCAACTGGGTTTGTCTTGTAGACGCCCTTTATCGTATCCTGACAAGCTTTTATAGGTGCCAGTTCGCTGGTTCTCAGTGACTGCCCCAGTGCTCCCCAGCGACTCTTTCTCTCGCTCTTCATCGTCGAATTAGCGATTGCCCTTCCGTAGGCTTGCCGCAAGCCACTCTGAATAATATCCGGCAGGCCATCCACATCTGCCGTCCCCAGCGTCTCGCCGAAGTAACCCGGAGACAATATTTTCCTCCCGGCAATGACTCTCAGTCCATAGGAAAGGCCATAGTCGCGGATGCTGGACTTCATCATTCCATCCTGTGCAACGGCCTGCTGTCCTTCAGACACCCGGACCCTCAAATCAATGTAAGAGCAATCCTCCAGTCTGTTCCTTGTCTCCAGTACCATATTAGAGAGCTTGTCTCTGGTCTTTCCGATTAAGTCGATATTTACCTTTTGTCCCATAGCTTAACCTTCACTCACTGCGCTGAGATTTTCGAGTCCCACTGCCAAGACAGTGCGACGCATCATGATAACCCAGACAATTGAATTTTTCAATACGTCCGGCCTACAACACTTCTACCGGCCCGATATTCCCTAGGTTGTCAGTCCTGAACCAGGCGGCTAAGGTATCCCCTAGTCCGGGCCAGCCGAAGCATCCAATGCAGAAACAGAAATCCCAGGCCAACATAGATAATATTCAAAGTGGCCGCCCAAATAATGCTGTCGGACGGTATCAGTCCCTCAGTTATAACCGTTCGCATGCCCTCGAATATGTGCCTGGTCGGCAGGATGAAGGTTATTTCTTGCAGTAAGGGAGGAAATACAGACACCGGATAATAGACGGCGGAAAATGGCAGGAGTAGAAAAGGAATGAAGAAAGCCAGAATGTCAGCTGACGGTCCGAACCGCACCACCAGTCCAATCGCAACCACACCGATCCACCACCCAGAAATAAGAACATTCATAAAGAAAGGAATAATGTAAAGCCCCATGTTCCAGATGTTGAGAGCGTAGAGCAGAAAAGCAATGGGGGTAATGTAGAAGAAAGCCAATAGAGTCTGAGCAATACCCACCAGAGCAAATCCCATAACCAGTTCACCCAGCTTAACCGGAGAGGCAAAGATATTGATGACGTTACGCGACCACACCTCCTCCAAAAAAGAAACGCTGAAAGATCGTTGAGAGAGCTCAAACACGGACCAAAAGATGAAGGCGCTCAGGATTAGCAATATGAAGTCCAATCTGGCATCGCTGGGACCAATGGTCTGCACCCAGAATGTAATGAATCCCCACAGAAATAACTCGACAGTAATGAAACCAAAAAGTGCGAAGAGTTTGGGCACACTCCGCCGGATAAGAATTACATTACGGTAAAATATTCCAAAGACGTGTAGGAAGTTCATGACGGTCTACTGAGTGGTTCTCTGTTAATACTGATAAAGATCTCTTCCAGATCTTCCTGGCCAAAGTAGTTCTTGAGATTATCGGGACTGTCGTCAGCCACAATCTTTCCCCGGGAAAGGAAGATGATTCTATCTGATACCTGTTCTATTTCTCGCATATTGTGCGAGGTCCAGAGAATAGCACCCCCAGCTTTCCGAACAAGTTTCAGAATTTTGGCCCTGAGTTCTCTCGCGATGACGGGGTCCAGGGAGGCGGTAGGTTCGTCAAGCAAGAGAAGTCCGGGACTGTTGACAAATGCCTTGGCTATACCGATACGCATTTGCTCACCTGAAGATAGTTGACCCACTTTCTTGTTTGCCAACCAGCCAAGGTCAAATTCGTCGATGAGGAAGCTCACTCTTTCTCTGTACTTACGGATTCCGTAAAGAAGCGAATACACCTTCAGCGCTTCCCGGGTAGTAAGATTGTAGGGTAGGACAGAATAGGGAGCGGTGAAGTTCATCACAGAAAGCAGTTCTTCGCGATGCCCTTTGAGAGTCCTTCCGAAAATCTCGATATCTCCGCCAGTGGGAGAAACGAGTGTGAGAAGCATTTGAATAATTGTCGTCTTTCCTGCCCCGTTAGGTCCCAGCAAGCTGACAATTTCGCTTTCTTTTATCTCAAAAGAGACATTGTCCACGGCTGTGAGACTACCGTATTGCTTGGTGAGATTCGTGACCCGTACAATAGCAGCCATTGCAGTATGTCCAACTTATAATAGAAAACAGTGGAAATTGCAATCTGCTACTGCTGAATCGCTTCATTTGTCAGTGGTTTTTCCCAGTCTGAACATTCATGTTATACTTCACAGATTCGGCTTCAGAGATGCTGGATAGACCAGCCATGATCATAAAAAGCTTGGCAGTCGGTCCCTTTGCCGCCAATTGCTATATCGTCGGTTCATCCGCGACCAAGCAGGGTATGGTTATTGACCCCGGTGGTGAGCCCAAGACCATCTTGGAAACGGTGCAGCAAACGGGGTTGTCCATATCCATGATCGTGATAACGCACGCTCATATGGACCACGTCGGTGCCCTTCGCGAAGTTCAAGAGAAGACCAATGCCAAGTTTGCGGTTCATGAAGCTGAAAAAGGATTCCTGTTTTCCGCCCCAATGCGCATGCTAACATCGCTCGGCGTGTCTCCCGTCAAATCGCCGCCCCGGCCCGACAGACTACTTAAGGATGGCGACCGCCTGGACATAGGTGATCTACATTTTGAAGTCCTCCACACCCCAGGACACAGTTCCGGCGGGATTTGCCTTTCCAGGCATGGAGTAGTCTTCAGCGGCGATACCCTATTCAATTCAGGTATCGGTAGGACCGACTTTCCCGGAATGAGCCACGAACGTCTCATCACAAGCATCCGTGAAAAACTCATGGTTTTGCCTGATGAAACGGTTGTCTACCCAGGCCATGGACCAGCTACAACTATTGGCGATGAACGCCGAGGAAACCCATTTCTCCAGGATTAGCCTCCTTAAGGATTTCTTTGGAGAGCCTCAATATAGCATCCCTTGCAGGTGCATACAAAGTCCCTCTCCCTTGATGGGAGAGGATTAAGGTGAGGGTGAATTCCTCCTTGCTAATTTGGCTTGCGATAATAGTTGCCCAGTCAAGATATGTTGCTCAGATAATTATGGTAATTTGCCAGTGTCTCCTTCAAGTTATCACCGCCGAATTTGTCCAGGCAGGCATCAGCCAGGACGATAGCTAACATGGCTTCACCGATTACGCCAGCGGCCGGGACAACACAAAT
>Ga0315544_1002367_pt1 | contig 13351 bp, 13 predicted proteins | sample SalMarSW160130MG_2_FD_202543 | JGI IMG/M metagenome (GOLD analysis project Ga0315544, IMG submission 202543) | Salt marsh sediment microbial communities from the Plum Island Ecosystem LTER, Massachusetts, United States - Salt Marsh Sediment SW1601-130 ... | reverse complement strand
AGCCGCACAGAATACACTTGTCCGGGTCATAAAGTATCGCTTCACTGTTAGTGGCATAATTCGGTTTTACGGGCCTTCGCTCTGGCAAACCAAAGCGTCCTTCGTCAGCCTGGTAGCGGTATGCGTAATCCTGAAGCCTGCATGCACCATCTTTATCACAGCTTGTGCACGCTACCCGATGCTCCGACAGAATCAACTCAAGAACCGTTTTCCGTATGGCTGCAATCTCGTCGTTTTCGGTGCACACTTTTATCCCTTCAGCCGCGAGTGTGTTGCATGATATTGTCAGGCCGGGACGACCCTCTATCTGAACCACACACAGCCGGCACGTTCCTGCCGGCTCGAGGCGTGAATCATAACAAAGGTTGGGAATGTCAATGCCGAGGCTTTTCGCCGCTTCGAGAATCGTTGTTCCCTCCGAAACCGTTACTTCTCTGCCGTCAATTGTAAAGCAAACTTCTTTCATTCTTATAAAGTCTCCTGCAAAATCGAGGTTAGGCATACTTTGAAAAGGAAAATTATCTTTTAATTTTTCCTTTTCAAACAGTAAATTATTGTTCAGCGGCCAGTTATTTGATTATTTAAGAAAATTAAAAACCTGCTTTTCTTAAATAATATATGCCTAACCTCAATTTTGCATAACAATCAGATTCCTATGCTGAGACCTTGCCTATAGCTACCTCGAAATCCTGCGGGAAAAGTTCCAATGCTGAGAGTACCGGGAGTGGAAAAGACTGTCCCATTCCACAAGTGGATACCGCCATGGCTGCCTTGCCAATTTGGCGTAATTGCTCTAAATCCTCATTTGTTCCCTCGCCTTGAAACACCTTTTCGATAATTTCCCTCATTCGCACAACTCCTATCCGGCACGGCGCACAGCGACCACAGGATTCGGACCCGTAAAACTCCAGCAGTCCTTTGACAATATCAACCGCGCTTTTGCCTTCTTCGTAAACTATCACCCCTGCAGTTCCAATTCCACTGCCGGCCTGGCGAATGGCCTGGGCGGTGAGTCTGCATCCCAGAGAAGCTCGAGCAAGAAACGCACTTGTTCCTCCTCCGGGTTGAACCGCTTTTACGGGCCGGCCGCTCGTTGTCCCTCGGCCAAATTCATCGATAAACTCTGCCAGCGTTCCTGAACCGACCTCAAGCTCATAAACGCCGCTTTCTTTAACATCCCCGGATAGTGAAAAAAGCCTCGTTCCGGGCTCACCCTCTACACCGAGCTTGTGATACGCTTCTACACCATTTGCCAAAATCACCGGAACGTTTGCGATGGTTTCGACGTTATTTACAACCGTTGGCCTTCCAAACAATCCTTTTTCTGTTGGATACGGCGGCTTCAATCGGCTGGCAGCCCGCCGTGTCTCAAGCGAAGAAATAAGCGCAAACTCCTCACCGGTTATATACAGCCCTTTACCTTTGACCACCTGCAGATCAACTGAAAACTTTGAGCCTAAAATGCCGTCCCCCAGAAGTCCTGCTTTCCTCGCCTCAATAACAAGCTTTTCCCACAGTTCGACGGTGTGGTCGTACTCGCCGTTTATGTAGATGTAGGCTTGTTCAGCCCCAATCGCATAGGCCGCGATTAGGATTCCTTCGAGCACCATCCAGGGGTCGCCGTCGAGCAGGACCTTGTCCTTGAATGTCCCCAGCTCGCCCTCTTCAGCATTACAAATAAAGTATTTATGTTCCTGTTTTTCACTGGCAGCCATTGCCCACTTTGGTCCCGTTGGGAATCCCGCGCCGCCCCGGCCAATTAGGCCTGCTCGTTTAATCTCCTCGATTACTGGCTCAGGCCCCATCGCCAAGGCCTTCTTAAGAGCCACCAGGCCTCCCTCGGCCTCGTATCCCTTCAGTTCCAGCGGCTTGTACTTGCCCACTCGCCGAGTTAAGACCTTTGTTTCCTTCATATTAGCCGTTGCACTCCAACCTTACCTTGAAGTCTCTGTATGACGTCAGAGCACCATAAATTCGAGTCTCGGAAAAACCGGTCCTTATCGCAACATCGCGTACCACCTCTCTCGGGACGTACCCGAACGCCTCTTGAACTTTGCCCAGAAACATAAATAAATTCTCCGCGGTGATGCACCCGACATCTTTGACCAGATTTTGATATGTCTCGATTTCGAACTTTTGCATTTGCCTGCCCCTCAAGCTCGCCGGCACTTTATAGACCCGCTCCAGCCGGCGTCGGGCATTGATGCCAAGACTCCGTCGAGGGGTTCAGTGTCCAAAGAAGCCGCGTTGCTGCTGCCCATATCTAATTCCCATACGTCTTGAAGCAAAAGTAATACAAAATAACCTTTGATTTAGAAGACGATTTCAACTCCTGTTTTCAGTAATTTTACCTTTATATTTTTTCCTTTCAAGAATTCTTTTTTTTCAAGACAAGTCAGGAACCCCTTCACCTTTTGATTTCATCATTCCGGCTATTTCTGATTTGATCGAGAATTTCCTGCCCACCAGCAGCTAACAGTTCTTGGGCGAGTTCCTTGGCGCAAGATTTGGCCTCATTGATGCAACCGGTTTTTGAGCGTTTGATATATTTCTTACCTTCCACATCAGAGATCATTGCATCAATGGTTATAGTATCGCCACAGATTTGTGAATAAACGCCCAGGGGTATACTGCATCCGCCGTGCAGAGATGTAAGTATGCATCGTTCGGTCTCGACGGCAATCCGAGAATTTTTATCGTCAAGTTGTGAAACAAGTTCGGCAAGCTCACTATCCGCTGTGCGAATCTGTACGGCCAATGCCCCTTGTGCCGGGGCGGGCAGGAACTCCTGGGGCGGCAGAATTGCAGAGATTTTATCGGCCAGACCAAGCCGGTTCAAACCTGCGCAAGCGACAATAGCCGCGTCAACCTTCCCGGAGGCAACCTTTGAAACTCTCGTTTCAACATTTCCCCGCAAAGGAACACATTTTAGGTCATCTCTAAGCCGGCGCAACTGGGCAATGCGTCGGAGGCTCGATGTTCCCACGGTTGCCCCGGCCGGCAGAGCAGCAACCACGGATTGCACAGATTTCACTGATTCTTTATTTGTGTTTAGTCCGTGTAATTCGCGAAATCCGCGGTTGGCTATCAACGCATCGGCAACAGATTCCCTTTTGGGTACCGCGGCAACTATCAGCCCTTTCGTGCAGGCCGTGGGCAGGTCCTTAAGACTGTGAACAGCGATGTCAGCCCTGCCGTCAAGAACCGCATTCTCAACTTCAGAAGTAAAAAAGCCGATGGAGTCGGACTTATAAAGGAAATCTGATTTGTCGCGGTCGCCCTTAGTTGACACTTTCACTATGGAAATTTCAATGCCGTCGCGGAGATTCTTTAGCAAGTCACGGACATAGTTGGATTGTACCAAAGCCAGCTTACTGGCGCGGCTTGCCATCTTGAGGGGTCTCATTCTTAGCCTTCCACAATTCATTCTTTGACGTTTTATAACTTTTTACACTAAAACCGGGGTAGATTCAAGCATTTCCGGAATTTCTGTCTATACAAAGGCCAAATCGGAGAATTGAGGGAACTGTGAAAAACTAAGTGGCAATTGTAAGTCGAATTCAGTATAATTCAATTCATCTTGGGTGGTTTTTCCGATGCCGGAAAGGTACGAAGGGTATATTATGACTCAATGTACCCAATGAGTAAGTTATATCTGCCAAACAATCAATGAAAAACTGCATATCCAGTATTGAGCAGAAGATTCTGGCTGTTCTTCAACAGGGATTGCCGAAAAGTCAAAGTCCATTTAACGATATGGCCCAGCAGATAGGTATTGATACAGGGCAGTTGCTGGCAGTTTTGAAAAACTGGAAACAGCAGGGTAAGCTACGACGAATAGGGGCAATAGTGAATCATTTCAAAGTGGGCCTGGGCGCTGGAGCAATGGTTGTCTGGCAGGTGGAACCCGAACGAACCAGAGAAGTGGGCGAGGTATTTGCCGGGTTTAGGGAGGTTAGTCACGCCTATGAACGCCATACCGATAAAAACTGGCCTTATAGCCTGTACACGATGGTCCACGGGAAAAGTGACGAAGATGTTCAGCGGACAGTTCGACGAATGAGCCGGGCATGCGGGATTTCAAACTACCGAATACTGGTTACTGAAAAGGAGCTCAAAAAGGTGCCCCCGACATACATTACACAATTGGGTGCGCAAAATACCAACGAACAGGAGCAAAAATGTTAGGTCTGTCAATACCGGAAATAATCATATTTGCATTTGTGATAACGCTATTCCTGGCAGCAGCGATCGCAGGGATTCTTCAGTTGCCGGCCGGCGGCGAGAAATACAAACGCTTCCTTTTGCCTCTCGTCTCACTGGCGGTGACGCTGGAAGCTGTCATGCTTATATTTAGGGCTGTGGCGATAAAAGCCGTACCACTTACAGGGCTGTTTGAGTCAATGATTGTCCTTACTATTGTATTTGGCCTTATATACCTGTTTGTCAGTATTGCTATCCAGCAGGTGTGGTTCGGTTCGGTAATGGTGTGGGTAATTTTCGGCTTGATAATTTTGGCTGCGATTGTTGCCGAACCGGCTTCGGAAGCCCACGCCGCAGCCGCTACGCCCTGGGCGATTGCCCACGGCATTGCAATGATTCTAAGCGGGGCAGCGGCAATGCTCGCAACTGCAAGCGCCGTGCTTTACCTGCTCGGCAGACGAAAGCTAAAGCAAAAGAAGGTCCTGCAGGTCATCGGAAGGGTACCCAATATCGAGAGTCTCGAGCGAATGAACCTTTTTGGCCTAAAGGCATGTTTCGTACTGATGACGTTTGGTCTGGCAGGTGGAGTTGGCCTGGCGGCCACCTCGGCCTCGCTCAATATGACGGCATTTGACTGGCTCACAGATCCTAAAATCGTCCTTATCACTCTTGCCTGGCTGCTGCTGGGTTCGATTCTGGCACTGTGGCGCATGGTCAAATTAAGGGAAAAGACGATTGCTTACGTGACGCTTCTCACGTTTGCATTGATTCTATTTGCAGTAGTGGGAACCTCGGTTTTTTGCGGTTCAGACCATAACTTCGACCGTAGCAAAGTTGAATCTGCAGAACAGACAAGATAAGAACGTAATATGAAGATTGTAGTTTTAGGACTCAACCACAAGACTGCTCCGGTGGAGATTCGTGAGAAACTGGCGTTTGACGCCGTGGAGACCACCAGGGCACTGTGCGAGCTGAAAAACAGGTTTCGCCAGGCGGAGTTTGTGCTGATATCGACGTGCAACCGTGTTGAGCTGTATTGTGCCGACAAACGTGCCGGGGGGGCTGATGCGGATGACCTTACTAAGTTCATCTCGGAGTTTCATAATGTCAAGCCGGAAAAGTTTGCTGAGTTCCTGTACTCATACAGCGATGAGGATGCGGTCAGGCACCTGCTGACGGTTGCATCGAGTCTGGACAGCATGGTGGTGGGCGAGGCACAGATAATCGGGCAGGTCAAGGAGGGCTACAAGCTGGCCTGTGCGGCCAAGAGCACGGGAAAGATTCTGAATCACCTGTTTCACTGTGCCTTTGCTACCAGCAAGAAGATATATACAACCACCTCAATTTCCAGCGGCCGGGTCAGCATTGCCGGCGTTGCGGTCGAGCTGGCCAAGCAGCTCTTTGCCGATATCTCATCGGCGAAAGTGGTCGTTATCGGGGCCGGGGAGATGGGGCAGTTGATCGTGCAGCACCTTCTTCAGGTTGGGGCCAGGAATATAACTCTCGTCAACAGGTCTTACGACCGCGGTCGCAGCGTGGCCGAGCAGTACGGCATCGCGGTCCGGAAATGGGAAGAAGTCCAGAACCAGCTTATTAGTGCTAATATCGCGATAGCCTCGGCGACGGCACAGGATTATCTTTTCAGGAAGGACCCATTCAAAAAGATAATGGACACCCGGAGAGGAAGTACGCTACTGATTATCGACATTGCGGTACCGCGAAACTTCGAACCTTCGATAAATAATATGGATGGAGTTTATCTCTATAGTGTTGATGACCTTTCCGACGTGGTGGAGCAAAATCGCAAGGCCCGCGAGCGGGACATCGCCAGGGGGATGGAAATCGTCTTTGAAAATGTTACAGATTTTATGGACTGGTTCGGGGCCAGGGATATAGGGCCTCTGATAGGTCAGATGAAGGAACAATTTGCACGGATTAGCCAAAGCGAGCTTGAGCAGTTCTTCGTCGGAACAAGACAGGAAGCTTCGTGCAAAGAGGCCCTGGAGACAATGGTGAACCGTGTGGTCAACAAGCTGCTGCACTGCGTAATTAAGAACGTCAACACCATAGCTAAAGAGAATGGTGCTACTGAGGCGGCAAGGTTTGTTGACAGCATCGTACAGCAGGCTGAAAAGATAACGTCGGAGCTAAACCATAAGGAAGACCAGCAGTCGTGAAAGAAGCTTTAGGGTCAAATCAAATCCTGAGACTTTTATTTTGGGAGACCACGATAAAATGCAATTTGACCTGCGCGCATTGTCGGCGTCTGGAATCCGATGAGGCGGCTTTTAAGGATTTAACAACCGCACAGGCGAAAGATTTGATATCACAGTTGGCCGAATTAGGCAAAAAGCAGCCTATGATGCCGGTTTTGGTGTTCTCAGGTGGGGAGCCGCTCTGTCGTGAAGAATTATTTGAGTTGGTTAGCGAGGCAAAAGCAGCGGGGATTACACCGGCCCTTGCAACCAATGGAACATTGGTAAATGCAACAGTGGCCAAACAAATACGTAATAGCGGAATCGTGAGGGTTGCGGTGAGCTTGGATGGTGCGACTGCCGAGGTCCATGACAAGCTGCGGCAGATGGAAGGCTCCTTTGAAAGGGCACTGCAAGGTATCAAATGTCTTCGTGAGGAAGAAATACCTACTCAGATAAATATCACATTGACTAAGCACAATGCCGGGCAATTAGAGGATATTTACGAGCTTGCCAAATCATTGTGTGCAGTAGCGGTGCACATATTCATGCTGGTTCCGGTTGGGTGCGGACAGGTCCTGGCTGAAACGGACATGCTTTCACCTGAGCAATATGAACAAAAGATGCTTGAGATATGTAGATTGGATAGTCGCAGCGAATTACAAATGAAGGTAACCTGTGGCCCTCACTATGAACGTATTATCAGGCAGCAGGGCCTATATCAGGCCCGTAAAAAGGCAGCGCATATCAGCGGTTCCGTTCCGGGTAGAACCGGGCATGGTGGTGCTTCGCGCGGCTGTCTTGCAGGCCTTGGTGTGCTGTTCGTAGGTCATCAGGGAAACGTGTTCCCCTGCGGATATCTGCCAATAGAATGTGGTAATGTTCTCAAACAAAAACTTGCAGAGATATGGTACAACAACGAAGACCTTGCGCGAATGCGTAACAGCAGCAGTCTCGAAGGCAAATGTGGGGTGTGTGGCTACAGGGATGTATGCGGCGGATGTCGCGCCAGAGCATACGCTGCGACCGGTAATTACATGGCCGAAGAGCCTTTTTGTGCATATATACCACCCGAAGTAGTGAGTGGTGAGTAGTGAGTAGTGAGTAGTGAGCATTCAACTTACCAATTAACCAATTGACCACTCACGTCGAGCGCAAACGATGATAAATATAAGCAAATTATATTGCGACCAGGTTACGCCGGGCGATTGGCTTCGATACGGCAAAAAAGGCTCCGGTGAGCGCGAGGGTGAGATTGTTCCAAAACAAGCATCTGAAAGACGCCCTATTGTCGTCTGGAACATCACCAGAGCGTGTAATCTCAAATGTGTTCATTGCTATAACGACAGTGGCGCCGGTAAAACTTGTAATGAATTATCAACAAGCCAGGCAAAAGCTGTCCTGGATGACTTTGCGCAGTTCAATGTGCCTTCGGTGCTGTTCTCAGGGGGTGAACCATTGATGCGGCCTGACTTGTTTGAACTGATTGAATATGCAGTTCAGAAAGGTTTGCGTGCAGTTATTTCAACCAACGGGACACTTATAACTGCTGATGCAGCCAAGAAAATAAAACAAATGGGAGTTTCGTATGTAGGTATCAGCCTTGACGGAATAGGGCAAGTTAATGATAAATTCAGGGGAGTACCCGGTGCGTTTGACATGGCCGTGCAGGGTATAAGAAACTGCCGGGATGCTGATGTGCGAACAGGTCTCAGATTGACTCTAACAAAAAGGAATGTTCAGGACCTTGAGGCCATCTTTGACTTTTTCGAAGCTGAGAATATTGAGAGGGCTTGTTTTTACCACTTCGTGCCAAGCGGCAGAGGAAGGGCTATCGGAAATGATGACCTCAGCCATGCTCAAAGCAAAGATGCAATTGAGATAATATTAGCCAAAACAAAACTGTACAAACAAGCCGGCAGGAAAACGGATATATTGACAGTTGACAACCATGTTGACGGTGTTTACCTGTACCTGAAATTGCTTAAGGAAGAGCCTTCTCGTGCAGCCAATGTCTGGAAGCTGCTTCTCTGGAACGGCGGGGGAATGTACAGCAGCGGTGTTGGAATCGGCTGTCTTGATTTCAATGGCAAGGTGCATCCAAATCAGTTTTGGGGACACTACGACTTGGGAGATGTGCACGAAAGGCCTTTTAGTAAGATTTGGCTCGACACCAATGAACCTTTGCTCAATGGTTTGAGGAACCGTAGGGAACATATCAAGGGCCGCTGTAAGCTGTGCCGATTCTTCGAGGCCTGTGGCGGTAGTCTTCGCGTCCGGGCAGACTTGTATTTTGACGATCCCTGGGCCCCGGATCCGGGATGTTATTTGACAGATGACCAAATCGGTCTGGATACAGAGAAACAGGAAGAATTACGGCGCACCGGAGAGCTTTTCCAGATGCCAGATTAACTTGCGCGTGTATCTGCACTTCGGAGGGATTGCCACACGGTTGACTTCAGTATGGGTAGTGATACTTTCTAATCAACGCAGATTCTTGAATTTTAGAGGCTAAGGGACAAAATAGGGCAATATATATTGAATTTTTCTCGTAATTGGGAATGTTTACTTGCATTTTCGTGGCGCGAGTGGTAAAATATGATTGATAAAAATAGCAAAGATTTGCTAAGGGACTACTTTAGCAAAGGAACAAGTTGGAGAATCGCATCTTAGTGTATCGGGATTGTCCGAGAAGATGTAAAGGCTTCTGCAAAATTGAGGTTAGGCATATATTATTTAAGAAAATCTGTTTTTTTGATTTTCTTAAATAATCGGCTAACTACTTATTACACAATAACTTACTGTTTGAAAAGAAAAAAACAAAAAACGATTTTTTTCTTTTCAAAGTATGCCTAACCTCAATTTTGCAGAACTCATAGAAGATGTAAGGAATGGAGTACAGTTTCAGAAGGTTAGATGTTGGTTGAGACTATAGACAAACCGAGTCGGTGTACGCAAGAGGTTCTTTTCGAGCAGATTCTTTGGCTGATACGGCTTAGGTGGATTGCTGTGGGGAGTATAGTGGCTGCTGTTCTGGTGGGCAGTTATGTCTTTCCTTATCCTTTGCTGCCAACCGCTACCGGTCTCGGGCTTTTCATAAGCTATAATCTTGTTACTGAAGTTGACGGCACCATCGCCCTGGAGTCCGAACCGGGTAAGGGAACCACAGTAATAATCCGAATCCCGATAAGGCCCAAAAAAGACTTGATTGGCGGTAATGACAGCAGGGAAGATTTCACTAATAGTGCGGAAGCTATCAAAAAGGGAACCGCTTAGTTTCGATATCTTCCGCTAAAGACGTAAGAAGAAAATTGTTATGAAAGACAAAGTAAATGATTATGAATGAAATACTGTTAGCAGATGATGAAGTGACTTTCAGAAAAACCTTCACAAAGGTCCTTCAAGAAGAGGGAATGTTAGTTACAGCGGTGGGCAACGGTAAAGAGGCAATAGATGCCATTATGAAACAGCCCTATCCTGTGGCGATACTGGATATCCAGATGCCCGGTGCAGATGGAATAAAGGTTCTCCGAGAGATAATGAAAGTAAGGCCCCGGACGCGTGTAATAATGATAACGGCCTATGGTACGATTGAAATGGCCGTTGAGGCGATGAAGCTCGGAGCTTGTGATTACGTGATGAAACCTGTAATTTTCGAAGACATATTGACAAAGATTCGGCAGCATTTGCAGTATCTGGGCCTGCAAGAAGAGAACCTGGAACTAAAGCGTGAGCTGAATATCAGGTTCGATATCGGCCAGATCGTGGGCAAGGCTCCGGCAATGCAGCAGGTTTTTGAAATCATTCGCAAGGTGGCCCGGACCAAAAGTAACGTGTTGATAACAGGAGAAAGCGGCACCGGCAAGGAATTAGTTGCTCACGCAATACATTCCCTTGGTTCGGAAAAAGGCCGGCGTTTCATTGCAGTCAACTGTAGTGCAATACCGGAAAGTCTGCTTGAGAGCGAATTATTCGGCCACAAAAAGGGAAGCTTTACCTCTGCTATTAAAGACAAGAAAGGACTTTTTGAAAGTGCTCACGGCGGGACTTTATTTTTAGATGAGATTGGGTATATGCCGATGAGCTGCCAGGTAAAGTTGCTGCGGGCGGTGGAACATAGGCAAATAATGCCGGTAGGCTCCACAGAACCTGTCGATATCGATTTGCGGCTGATTGCCGCCACGAACAGAGACTTGTTTGAAGAGATAAAAATGGGACAGTTCAGAGAGGACCTATATTACAGGATGAATGTTGTCGGCATCCATATCCCCCCCCTGCGGGAAAGAAAAGAAGATATTCCATTGTTGGTCGAACATTTCACTAAAAAATATAATGCCGAGATGGGCAAGCACTGTGTTGGAGTAAGTGACCATGTTATGCAGCTGTTTATGAGTTACGAGTGGAAAGGCAACATAAGGGAGCTTCAGAATATAATTGAGCGAGCGGTAATATTTGCTGAAGACGATGTTATAAAGGTCTCTGATATTGGATTCTTAGGTTCGAGTGCGATGGTATCGAGTGAGGGATACGAGAGCTTGAAGGCTGCTGTCAAAATATACGAGAGGGAACATATATACCGAGTGCTGAACAAGTATAATTGGGACAAAGTTGAAGCTGCAAAGGCTTTGAAGGTTGGTTTGTCAAGCTTGTACAGGAAGATTGATAAGCTGGAAGTCAAAGTTGGCAAGCGCAGGAAAAAAGGAAAAGCAGGATGAATTGAGCTAAAGTGCCTAAAGTGAGCTAAAATGAGCTAAAGTGACACTTACGTGTCATCCTGAGGCGAAGCCGAAGAGCCTGCCCTGAGCTTGCCGAAGGGATCTGGCCAACGAAAAAGAGATTCTTCGCGGAGCCTGTCCTTGAGCGCAGCGAAGGGCTCAGAATGACAGCTTTGCTGTCATTTTAGGCACTTTAGACACTTCAAACTTTAGACCGATGTCAGATTTCTGATTTCCGACTTCTGATTTCTGACTTTTTAATAGTGGCAATATTGTGATAATGTTTTGATTTATTTAAGGCTCCTGCAAAATTGAGGTTAGGCATATATTATTTAAGAAAATCTTTTTTTTTAATTTTCTTAAATAATCACTTAATTGCTTATTACACAATAACTTACTGTTTGAAAAGAAAAAATCAAAAAACAATTTTTTCTTTTCAAAGTATGCCTAACCTCAATTTTGCAGAACTCATATTTATTTCTCTATTGGAGATGTCCAATGAAGGTTACAAAGGCTACAGCTTATGCTTTGCATGCTCTAATGTATATGGTCAGGCATATCACACAATTGCCTCTCACAACCGATACTATAGCTAAAGGAGAAGGGATTCCACCCGGATATCTGGCCAAGATATTTCAACGGCTGACAAAAGCACGCTTAGTCAGAGGCGTGAAAGGTCGCAAAAAGGGACACGTTTTTGCCAGGCCGCTGGAAGAAATCAGCCTGCTTGAGGTAATTGAAGTTATGGAAGGTAATTCATTGTTTGACGATTGTCCATTAAATCACTGCTGCCCATTAAATCACTGCGAATGTGGTGGAACCCCGGAGAACTGCTGTGTTTTTGCCCAGTGGGTTAGGGCCACAAAGAAAATCAATGAGTTGTTTAGGGAAACTACCCTGGCAAGTGTAGCCTGGAACCATCCGGAACATCGTTTTCACAGCCTGCCGGAATCCCTTGAGACTGAAAAGAAAAAACCAAAGAGACAAATGGCCAAACCAAAGATGTCAACCTTGTAGGCCATCTCATGCATGGTAATCAGTTCGACATCACCTGGACCAGCACCCGCAAGATAAATTTCTCCTGTAACATTGTTATCTTTTACAGAAAATTTACGAAAAAATAAAAAAACCTTGACATTCTCATTTTTGAGAATACCGGCCAAGTGTGCCACGTAAACAGGCCTGCAACTGGTGAATCCCAGCACCTTTGAGCTTTACATCACGATGATTTTCTGCTATATGATATATAGTAGTTGGTCTCAAGTGGGTCAAGTGAAAAGATGTGGTCATTACAAGCTTTGCTGTGAGAAAGAGCTTGCCTCAGTTAAGTTGCCCATAGAATCATGTGGCTAAGTAGTTACTGTTGCGGAAACAGTATTTGTCATTCCCGCGGAAGCGGGAATCCAGCTTTTTCGTCCTGGCCCCCTGCTTTCGCAGGGGTGACATCGTAGGTTTTTTTACTTTCCGCAACAGGAACAAAATAATCTGATAATTATTAAAGGTTGCTATACCATCGAAGGGCACTCTATGGATGAGCTGGATTGCCGCATACTGGATGCACTTCAAAATGATTTTCCTTTGAGCGAAAGGCCCTATGAAATCTTAGCGCATAAATTGCAAATCCCTTGCGAGGAGCTTTGGAACAGAATCCGGAGATTGATAGCTGAGGGCGTAATTCGCCGAATAGGAGCAAGTCTTGATTCTCGTAAGCTCGGTTTTTGCAGCACCTTAGCTGCTGTTAGCTGCAAGGCAGACCTTGTTGAGCAAGCCGCCAAGATAATAGGCCGGTTCCCTGAGGTAACCCATAGCTATCTCCGTAATGATAATTTCAATATCTGGTTCACTATAATTGCGGCTGACAAGGAGAGGATTGAGTATATTCTTGAGCAGATCCGCAGCTCTTTATCGCTCGAATGTTCACAGGTCCTTAATTTACCGATTAAGCATCTGTTTAAGCTCAATGCTCGTTTCAACATAAAACCCTAATCCCAGGAATTGCAGCCTTATACATTTAGTTAAATTTGTTTCAGAATAAGGTAGTTGGCCTCACTTTTTGCAAAAGTGTTTGGTCGTGAGTGACCTCAATGCTTACAAAAACAAACGGGGCCTATACCGAGTCAATCAGTACAGGCCCCCAATCGATACAAATCTGCTTGCCAGCTAAATCACACTGCTTACGGTGCCGGCTCCGGCGGCGGTGGATACAGACGAATATCATCAAAGTACATCATACCTGAA
>Ga0315544_1002365_pt1 | contig 13361 bp, 8 predicted proteins | sample SalMarSW160130MG_2_FD_202543 | JGI IMG/M metagenome (GOLD analysis project Ga0315544, IMG submission 202543) | Salt marsh sediment microbial communities from the Plum Island Ecosystem LTER, Massachusetts, United States - Salt Marsh Sediment SW1601-130 ... | reverse complement strand
GGGGAAAATAAAATCAATTTAAGGGAAGCAATAAGGATTGGAGCTCAAAAAGATGATAACTAAAAGAATAATCCCATGTCTGGATGTAGACAAGGGCAGGGTTGTAAAAGGGATTCATTTTATAGACATAAAAGATGCAGGTGATCCTGTGGAACTTGCAGCTTTTTATGATAGAGAAGGCGCTGATGAAATAGTGTTTCTGGATATAACTGCTTCTCATGAAAAAAGAGGAACAGTAGTCGATCTTGCCAGTAAAACTGCTAAAAAAGTGTTTATACCATATACTATAGGAGGAGGTATAAGCAAGATAGAGCATATACGCGAGATATTAAAAAAAGGTGCGGATAAGATCTCTATAAATACTGCCGCAGTCGAAGACCCCTCTCTGATAAGCAGGGCATCCGGGATCTTTGGAAGTCAGTGCATAGTGATCGCAATAGATGCAAAGAAGAGAGGTAAAAATTTCTGGGAAGTATATATAAATGGAGGGAGGACCCCTACAGGTATGAATGTATTCGAATGGGCAAAAAAAGCAGAAGAACTGGGTGCCGGTGAGATTCTTCTTACAAGCATGGACAGGGATGGAACAAAGGATGGTTATGATATCGAACTTACAGGAGGGGTAACTTCTATAGTAAATATTCCTGTTATAGCTTCGGGCGGTGCAGGGAAACTGGAACACTTAAAAGATGTAATAAAATATGCCGGTGCCGATGCAGTTCTTGTTGCATCTATTTTTCATTACCGCCAGAATACGATAAGGGAAGCAAAGGAATATTTAAAATCCGAAGGGATAAATGTAAGGCTTTAAATAAAAAAATATTAAAATAAATGGATGAATTGATATTATGAAAAAAAATAATAAAACCGGCAAAGAAAATAACGATAAAATTGGTCTGGTCCCGGCCATTATTCAGGATCATAAGACAGGTGAGGTTCTTATGCTTGCATATATGAGCAGGCAATCCCTGGCAAAAAGTCTGGATACCGGATTTACATGGTTCTGGAGCAGAGCCAGAAGAAGCTTGTGGAAAAAAGGCGAATCATCCGGGAACATACAGAAAATAAAAAGTATAAAATATGATTGTTATGGAAATTCTCTGCTTGTCAGTGTGGAACAGGTAGGAAATGCCTGCCATACAGGAAATAAAAGCTGCTTTTACAGAAAACTTAAAGATATCGAGAAGGATCTGGATTTTGATAGATATTTCAAGGAAAGCTCAAAAGAGAATATACTGGACGAGTTATATAGCGTTATAGAAGGAAGAATAAGAAATAAAATTTCGGATTCATATACATATTCGCTTCATAAAAAAGGACTGGATGAAATAATAAAGAAATTCGGAGAAGAAAGCATGGAAGTTGTTCTGTCTTCGAAACACCAGGGCAAGAAGGATATGATAAACGAAATATCTGATATGATCTATCATTTACTGGTACTGATGGTTGAAAAAAAGATTACCCTCGAAGAAGTATTTGGCGAATTAAAAAGCAGAAGAAAGTAAAGGAGTGAACGCTGTGGGTGAAAAAAGAAGAATCGCACTTTTAACAAGTGGTGGAGATGCAAGCGGGATGAATGCTGTTATAAGAACGGTTACCAGATATGCGATATATTGCAAGCTGGATGTTTATGGATTTTACGAAGGATATAAGGGACTGATTGCTAACGATTTTGCGGTACTGGATCTAAATTCGGTAGGAGGAATCATAGATAGAGGCGGCACTTTCCTTTATTCTGCAAGGTCGGAAGAATTCAAATGCAGAGAAGGGCAGGAAAAGGCTATAGCCAATTTGAAAAAAAACAAAATAGAAGGGCTGATTGTTGTTGGCGGAGACGGATCTTTCAAAGGAGCCCATGATCTCCACGGACAGGGAGTCCAGGTGGTTGGAATTCCTGCTACAATAGATAACGATATTGCAGGGACCGACAATAGCATAGGTTTTGATACGGCACTTAATGTAATAATCGGTATAATCTCTAAAATCAGAGATACCGCATCTTCTCATGAAAGAATATTCGTAGTAGAGGTTATGGGAAGAGAATCGGGAATAATAGCAGTCAATACAGGGATTGCATGTGGAGCCGATTACATACTAATTCCTGAAATAAAAGTCGACCTGGTCAAGATTGCAAAAGATATAAAAAACCATAGAGAAGGTAAGAGGCATACGCTGATAATAGTATCCGAGGGAGTATGCAGTGCAGGTGATGTCGCTTCCTCTATAAAATTACTAGTAGGTCATGAAGTCAGAGTATCGGTACTTGGCCATATACAGAGGGGAGGTTCTCCTTCTGCTCTGGATAGGATACTTGCAGCGGAATTTGGCAAAAAAGCAGTAGACCTCTTACTGGAAGGTGAGAGTGACTGTATGGTCGGTATTAAAAGTATGAAAATAGAAACATCTAAATTCGAAGATATTTTTGAGATAAAAAAAGGTATAGACAAGGAATTATATAAACTTGCTCATATACTTGCTCTATGAAAAAGATTGTTATGGTGCCGAAGGTCGGGGTCGAACCGACACGAACCTCGCGGTCCACTGGATTTTGAGTCCAGCGCGTCTGCCAGTTCCGCCACTTCGGCGCTCTAAAATAATACAATTTATCCGGATTATTATCAAGAATTGCTGTAAATTACCAGTCTGCTTGCATCTCCTTCATGGTATTAGAAATAAATAAAAATTATACACCGGGCCACTGGCCTGGATATAACGCAGAGGATCCCTTATCGGCTATTGTAAGATATTGCAGGATATTAACATTGACAATTGTATAATAATTTATTATAGTTTTACTCACGAAGCGTTATTAAATTTCTATGAAATTTGATGACGCTTTTTTTATGTTTCTGCCAGGCGCATTATCCTAACAAAATTATTTTTCTTAAATGATATAATATTAAAACACATTAATATCAGACGAAATTTTATTATTTTTCAGAATATCAGATTTTTATAATAAAAAAGTTCAAAAGATTTAATTAATAAATATTTTTTAAAAGTCAGGTAGATTTTAATTGAAAAGTAAAAAGAACAGTAAAATTATCCTTATAGATGGGAATAATATTGCATACAGGGCATTCTATGCTATACCCGAAAATATATCCACTTCATCGGGTACCGCTACCAATGCTGTTCTTGGTTTTACCAATATGTTGTTAAGACTCATAGAGGATCAATATCCGGATACTATAATATGCGCTTTTGACAGTAAGGTCCCCACGTTCAGGCACAGGATGTTCGATCAGTATAAAATAAAAAGAAAAAAAATGCCCACTGAGTTGTCCGAACAATTTCCCCTGATAAAAGAGGTCCTGGATGCATTCAATATTGTTTATCTGGAAAAAGAAGGATTTGAGGCAGATGACATACTCGCGGATATAACGGATAAAATCAAAAATCAATTCGATGAAGTAATCATATTGACTGGTGACAAAGATATACTGCAACTGGTTTCCGGTAATGTAAGAGTAATGGCCATTAAACAGGGTATTACGGATACCGTATTGATGGATAGGTTTAAAGTAGAGGAAAAACTTGGTGTCAAACCGGAAAATGTAAAAGATCTGCTTGCCCTGATGGGAGATAGTTCCGATAATATACCCGGTATTCCGGGAATTGGACCAAAAACAGCCAGATCACTGGTAAGGGAATATGGTTCTGTCGAAGAGATTTATTCAAATATCGATAAAATAGCAAATCCGAGACTAAAAGAAATGCTTGTAAAAAATAAAGATATTGCCGTATTAAGCAAAGAACTTACTCAACTAAAGATGCCCGGTGACTTAAATATTGAAAATATTGTTGACAGCAGTTTTAAAGATGTCAGTTTTGATAGAGTCAAACAGTTATTCGAAAGTCTTGAGTTTAAATCTCTGGAAAAGAAACTCACAAGTCTTAAAGATAAGATCGATTTCAAAGAAGGAATCCCTGCAGACAGAAGAGCAATCGATAAAACGGTTTTTAAACATTTAACTCTGAATTTAAATCCTGGAGGCTTGAGTAAAAATGCAGCTGAAAGTATGTATATAGCTGAATGGTGCCCCGAAGATATATTCGAGGGTATTATTTTACATTACGGGCAAGGCGATGCATTTTTAATTAAAACAGGCGACCTTGTAAGGGAAGAGTTAAAAGAGGATTTAAAAAAAGTACTGGAAAATAAAAAAATAAAAAAAACCGGTTTCGATTTTAAAAGAATATATAAAATCCTGAAAAGCTACGGCATTATTTTAAATGGTAAGTTTATAGATTACAAAATACTATACCTGATATTAAATCCTGTTAAGTCTACCGTTACTCTGGATGAGATAATTAAAGATCTCCTGAATATAGAAATAAAAGATATTGAGTTCAAAGATGATGGCAGTACAGGATTTAAAAAAACAGAGACGAAAAAGCAATTAAAACTGGATCTGTATGAGGATGATAAGCAGAAAACAAAAATGGATAAGGAAAAATTAGATGTAATCTTAAAAAAGCTGGGCCTTTATGAAAATTTGGAGAAAAGATTTCTGGAAGAATTAAAGAAAGAGGATATGGAAAAACTATACTGGCAGATAGAAGAACCTCTCATAAAGGTGCTTGCCGAAATAGAATATAAGGGCGTCAACATAGATAAAAAATATCTGAATGGTTTGATCAAGGAATATGAAAAGGACATAGAGGGGCTCAGGAAAGAAATTCATAAAATTTGTGGTGGCGAGTTTAATATAAATTCTTCCCAGCAATTATCCGAAGTCCTCTATAAAAAGATGAAGCTTCCTGCCATGAAAAAAACCAAAACAGGATTATCCACGGATGCAGGGACACTTAAGGCTATTTATGATAGTTCTCCGGTAATAGAGAAAATACTGGACTTTAGAGAAAAAACCAAATTAAAAAATACTTATATAGATGTCTTACCCTGCCTGATCGATCCCGGGGACTCTCGGGTTCATACAACATACCACCAGCTGGGAACATCTACCGGAAGGATAAGCAGCAGTGATCCCAATCTTCAGAATATCCCGGTAAGGACAGATTACGGGAAACAGATAAGAAAAGCTTTTATACCCGGGAAAGGTTATGATCTGATACTCGCATCGGATTATTCCCAGATAGAGTTAAGGGTACTTGCTCACCTTTCCGAAGATAAAAATCTTATAGATTCATTTAGGCAGGAGGAAGATATTCACACGCATACAGCTTCGGAGATATTCGGGGTAAGTTATGATAAAGTCGATGAGAATCTGAGAAGAAAAGCAAAAACTATAAATTTCGGAATAATATACGGTATGACAGAATATGGTCTTATGAGCAGGCTTTCGATATCGGAGGAAGAAGCAAGAGAGTACATTCAAAAATATTTTAACCGTTATTCGGGAGTAAAAAAATATTTGAAATTTTTAATAGACGATGCGTATAAAAAGGGTTACTCAACCACTATTTTTGGAAGAAAGAGATATTTGAGGGAACTCGGAAGCACTAATGTCCGCGTTAGGAGTCTTGGGGAAAGATTTGCAATAAATACTCCCATACAGGGGAGTGCTGCCGACATAATGAAATTATCCACTGTTTTGCTTTTTAACGGACTTAAGGCGACCGGAATAGACAGCAATATCATACTTCATGTACATGATGAACTGGTACTGGAATTAAAAGAGAAAGATCTTGATAAAGTAAAGCAAATGGTCATTGAATCAATGGAAAATTGTGTGAATTTGAATGTGAAACTCAAAGTGGACATAAAAACGGGCAAAAATTGGTATATTTAGAAAAATATTTTATAATATTGATTATTATTTTCACGCATGTTATCCTTTTCGAATATTAAAAAAGGAGAATGATTTATTAACTATGACCGATAATAATTTTTACGGAAAACTAACGAATGACAATTGCATGATAGAAAACAAGGATGGTAAGATGGTCCCCAATTATGACCTTACCATGATTGATTTGAATGATGGCGATGTGATAAGGGGCAGAGTGGTAAAAATCGACAAAGACGAGATCCTGGTCGACGTAGGATTCAAATCCGAAGGAGTTATACCGATAAACGAACTTTCTATAAGGAACGATGTCAAACCCGAAAATGTTCTAAAGGTGGATGATGAGATAGAAATAATGGTAATGCAGAAGGAAGATCAGGATGGGAGGTTGATATTATCCAAAAAGAGAGCGGAAGTGGAGCAGAATTTTGACAGGATAGAAAAAATATACCAGGGTGGAGATACCGTTGAAGGGGAGATCATAGAATGTGTAAAAGGAGGCCTGATAGTAGATATAGGCTTAAGGGGATTTTTACCTGCGTCCTTGATAGATGTAAGAAAAACTAAAGATTTGGAATCTTATATTGGCGAAAAGTGTACATGTAAGATCATAGAAGTGGACAGGAACAGGAATAATGTTGTCCTATCCAGGAAAGCAATCATAGAAGGTGAAAGAAAAGAACAGCGAAAAGAAATACTTAATAAAATGGAAGTAGGGCAAATAAGGAAGGGAATAATCACAAGTATTGCGGAATTCGGAGCATTTGTGGACGTCGAGGGTGTCGACGGGCTGGTGCATATATCGGAACTTTCCTGGAACCACGTGAAGCATCCTTCCGAAGTGGTCAGCGTCAATCAAGAAGTAGATGTGGAGATACTGGATATCGATTATGAAAAGCAAAGATTGTCCCTGGGCCTGAAACAAACCCAGAAAGATCCATGGCTTGAGAAAATAAAAAATTATTCGGTTAAAGATATTGTCAAGGGCAAAGTAACCCGTATTGTAAAATTCGGTTTATTTGTTCAGGTAGAAGGGGACCTGGAGGGTCTGGTACATATATCGGAGTTAAGCCCGGAAACGGTAAAAAGACCCAGTGATGCTGCAAAAATCGGGGATGAATTAATGGTAAGGATCATTGATATAGATTTTGATAAAAGAAGAATGGCTTTTAGTGTCAAACAGGTTGAAAATCCAATCGAAGAAAAAGAAGAAGATAAAGAAGCCAGGGATTCAAAATCAGGTAAAAAAAGTGTAAAAAAGGAAACTTCTAAAAAAGATTCAAAGAAAACTGATGAGAAAGAAGAAATCTCTGGCAAAGAAGCTGAAAAGAGCCAGAACAAAGAAACAGAAGATAACGAATCCAGTAAAAAAAGACAGATAAAAGAAATACTCAAGGAAATGAAAGACGAAGCTAAAATAGATTAAAGTCCCATTTCCGGCCATTTTAGTTTATATCTTAAAACTGCCTGAACCGCGAGAATTATTTTAATAATCATTGGTTGTAACCATCTTTTCATATTTAATTCCACTCTTTTATAAGTAAGGTATAATTGACTTATAAAGATAGAAGGAGGATACAATAATAGTATTGGGAATCACGGGCAGGATTGCTTCGGGTAAAAGTACGGTATCTGGTTTTATAAAAAAAATAAAGAAAAACGTCCTGATACTGGACATAGATAAACTGGCGAAAAGTATCTATTCGAAAAATCCTGAAATCCTGATTAAACTTAAAGTTATTTTTGGAAATGAAATATTCGAACCAGAAGGAGATCTGATTTTTGAATCTCTGGCAGAGAAAGTTTTTTCAAGTAAGAAGGATTTAAAAAAATTAAATGGTTTGATGTTTCCATTGATTAGAAATCAGGTTGAAAATATTTTAAATAAGAACCAGGATAAGGATTATATAATAATAGATGCAGCAGTACTCTTTGATTGTAAATTGGACCTGCTTTGTGATTATATAATTCTGGTTGAAGCACCCGGTAAAATGAGGGAGACTTTTCTTAAGAGTAAAGGTTTTTCGGATAAAAAAGTAAAATTAAGGATGAAAGGCCAGCATATTAAAATAAAAAAAGAAAAAGTGTCGTTTATAATTGAAAATAATGGTTCTAAAAGAGATCTGCCTGGCAAAGTTGAAAAGATCTTAGAAAAAATTTAAGTGTATTAATAAAAAAATATGACCGATTCGCAATTTAAAATAGTATCCAATTACTCTCCCCAGGGTGACCAGGGGAAGGCTATAAGCCAATTAACGGAAGGAATTAAGAATAACCTTAAATTTCAGAGTCTGCTGGGAGTCACCGGTTCAGGAAAGACTTATTCTATAGCGAATGTAATAAAAAATATTCAAATCCCCACGCTGGTTCTTGCTCCTAATAAAACTCTTGCGGCTCAACTCTGTAATGAATTCAAAGAGTTCTTTCCCGATAATGCAGTTGAATTTTTCGTAAGCTATTATGATTATTATCAGCCGGAAGCATATTTACCCGGTAAGGATATGTACATCGAGAAAGATACTTCGATAAATGAAGAAATAGAAAAGTTGAGATTATCCACTACTAACTCCCTTTATACAAGAAATGATGTAATAGTGGTTGCAAGTGTATCCTGTATATATGGACTGGGTTCACCTTCCGAATATGGAAAACAGAGAATTATTTTGAGGTCGGGTGAGATGTTCCCAAGAGAAGAAATAATAAATAAGCTGGTAAATATAAGATATGAAAGAAATGAATATGATTTTACAAACGGTAAATTCAGGGTCAAAGGGGACACAATAGAAATATTTCCTGCATACCAGGACAGGGCCGTGAGAATCCAGCTTTTGGAAGATGAATTAGAAAGAATAGTTGAGTTCGATCCTGTATCCGGTGAAATCTTTGATGATAAGGAAGCCTATATAATATCGCCGGCAACTCATTTTCTGGCAACAGCAGAATGGGTAGAAAGAGCACTCGGGACAATAAAGGAAGAATTAAGTGAAAGACTAAAATATTTTAAAGATACGGATAAACTGCTGGAAGCCCAGAGATTGGAATCAAGGACCAGATACGACATGGAGATGATAGCAGAACTGGGATTTTGTGGCGGTATCGAAAATTATTCGAGGCACATACTTGGGAAAAAACCGGGAGAGGCACCGAACACCCTGCTCGATTTTTTCCCAGAAGATTTCCTGGTTGTTATAGACGAATCTCATATTGCCATTCCTCAGATCAGAGGGATGTATGAAGGCGATCATTCCAGAAAACAAACACTTGTAGATTACGGATTCAGGCTCCCATCGGCGATGGATAATAGGCCATTAAGATTCGAAGAATTCGAGTCTAAAGCCAGAAGAGTGATATTTACTTCAGCAACCCCCGGACCATACGAGAGAAGGGTGAGTAACCAGATTGTGGAGCAGATAATCAGGCCCACTGGTCTGGTCGATCCGCAGGTCTATGTGAGAAAAACCAGAGGTCAGATAGATGATCTGATGGATGAGATAAAGAAAGTCATAAGCAGAGGCGAAAGGGCGCTGGTAACTACTCTTACAAAAAGAATGGCCGAAGACCTGGCTGATTATCTGGCAAGTAAGAAGATAAAAGTAAGATACTTGCATTCTACCATAGATACTCTAGAGAGAGTGGAAATACTGAGGTATTTAAGAACAGGGGAATGCGACGTACTGGTTGGTATAAATCTGCTCCGTGAAGGATTGGACCTACCGGAGGTATCGCTGGTAGCTATTCTGGATGCGGATAAAGAAGGATTCCTCAGATCGGAAATATCGCTTATACAGACTATAGGAAGAGCTGCAAGAAATGTGAATGGTATAGTTATAATGTACGCAGATAATATAACGGATTCTATAAAAAATGCATTATATGAAACAAACAGGAGAAGAGAAATTCAGATAGAATATAATAAGAAACATAATATAACGCCAACAACTATAAATAAGACTATATCTGACATATTATACAGCAGAGGAATAAAATCGAAGAAAGAAACAAGAGCCGACTTAAAAGTAAGCGAAAAGAAAAAGATATTCGGTGAGGATAAAATACTGGATATGGAACCATCGGAAGTTGCCACTATAATAAGTGGCCTCGAGGAAGAGATGAATCTTGAGGCAAGAGAGTTGAACTTTGAGAAAGCTGCTATGATCAGAGATGAAATAAAAAGGATAAAGAAGATAACAAATATAGAGGTTAAAAAATAATATATATGAAAGAAGAGATAGTAATAAAGGGTGCCAGGGAGCATAACCTTAAAAATATAAATTTAAGAATTCCAAGAAATAAATTCGTAGTTTTTACCGGTGTAAGCGGATCGGGAAAATCATCACTGGCATTTGATACGATTTATGCCGAAGGACAGAGAAGATATGTAGAATCACTTTCTTCTTATGCAAGGCAGTTTCTGGGACAGATGGAAAAACCGGATGTTGATTTAATAGAAGGCCTGTCCCCCGCAGTTTCTATAAATCAAAAAGGTGTTTCAAAGAATCCCAGATCTACGGTGGGAACGATAACTGAAATATATGATTATCTCCGTGTTCTTTATGCTCAAATCGGGGTACCTTACTGCTACAGATGCGGGAAACGTATAACCAGGCAGACAGTGGATCAGATAGTCGACAGGGTTCTGGAATTACCGGAAAACACTAAATTTCAAATCCTTTCACCTATTGTAAGAGGAAGAAAAGGCGAATATATCAAAACATTCGAAGATATTAAAAATAACGGTTATGCAAGAGTCAGGGTAGATGGAAATATTTACGAGCCTGGAGATAATTTTGATCTGAAGCTGGATAAAAACCTTAAACATAACATTGAAATAATCATTGACAGATTAAAAATAAAATCCGATATAAGAAAAAGACTTTCGGAGGATATAGAAATATCACTCAAGGAAAGCGGTGGTATTGTTTACATTCAATTGCTTGATTCGGGAGAGATACAAAGCTTCTCGGAAAATTTTTCCTGCGTGGACTGCGGCCTTGATTTTGAAGAACTTACTCCGCGAATGTTTTCCTTCAATAGTCCTTATGGTGCATGCAAGGAATGCAGCGGACTGGGTATAAGCAAAGAAGTGGATTCTGATTTAATAGTGGAACATCCGGACTTAAGCATAATGGATGGTGCAATCCCTTTCTTTAATATGGGATATTCAAATTATTATTCACAGTTGATGAAAAGTCTGGCTGAAGAATATGGATTTAATTTAAATACTCCTTTTAAGGATCTTGACGAATATGCAAGAAGGACAATATTATACGGGACCGATGGTAAAAGGGTAAAACTCAGTTATATAAACCATAAGGGCAGATTAAGACATTATTATATAAAATTCGAAGGTCTAGCCAATAATTTAAGCAGAAGATATCTGGAAACGGAATCCGAAAGCCAGAGGATCAAAATAGAAAAATTGATAAGCAGCAAACCATGCAGAGGATGCAATGGTAAGAGACTCCGGCCGGAAAGCCTTGCAGTGAAAATTGGCATGCTTTCTATTTCGGATTTCTGTGAAAAAACTGTTGAGGAAGGTATGGGGTGGTTAAAATCACTTAAGCTGTCGGATAGAGAAAAAATGATAGGGGAGAGACTGATAAAAGAAATAATAGAGAGGCTGAATTTTTTGAAAGACGTAGGGCTGGGGTATCTGACCCTTGACAGGAAATCCAGTACCTTATCCGGTGGTGAATCTCAGAGGATAAGGTTGGCCACACAAATAGGATCGGGGCTCGTGGGGGTCCTTTATATACTTGATGAACCGAGTATCGGTCTCCATCAAAGAGATAACAAGAAATTGATAAACGCATTGAAACGGTTGAGAGACCTTGGAAACACAATAATAGTAATAGAACATGATGAAGAAACCATGAGGAGTTCGGATTTTTTAGTCGATATCGGGCCCGGTGCGGGAATACATGGAGGGGAAATCGTGTTCAGCGGAAACCTGGAAGATATTTACACATGCGAGAAATCAATAACCGGAAAATATCTATCAGGGGAAAAATCGATAGCTGTTCCAGGGGAGCGGAGAAAAGGAAACGGAAATTTTATTACTATTAAAGGTGCAAGAGAACATAATCTTAAGAATATCGACGTTCGGATAGACCTGGGTAAGCTTATTGCCGTAACGGGAGTTTCGGGATCAGGTAAAAGTACACTTGTAAATGAGATATTATACCCATCGCTTTCCAATCTGCTTATGAGGACAAATTATAATTCGGGAAAACATGATGGAATATTAAATTATAATAATCTGGATAAAGTTATAGTTATAGATCAATCTCCCATAGGAAGAACACCCCGATCGAATCCGGCCACTTATACGGGTGTTTTTACTTATATAAGAGAGTTATTCTCAAAAACACATGAATCCAGGATCAAAGGATATAAACCGGGAAGATTCAGTTTTAATGTAAAAGGGGGAAGGTGTGAATTCTGCAATGGGGACGGACTTATAAAAATAGAGATGCATTTTCTGCCCGATATTTATGTTCCCTGTGAAGTTTGTAAAGGAAAGAGATTTAACCGCGAGACTCTTGAAGTGATATATAAAGGGAAAAATATAGACGATGTTTTGAATATGACCGTAGAAGAAGCAATGATCTTTTTTGAAAATATTCCGAGAATCAATAGAAAACTAAAACTCATTAATGATGTGGGTCTTGGTTATATCAAATTAGGACAATCTTCGACTACATTATCAGGCGGAGAGGCGCAGAGAGTCAAATTGTCTACGGAACTTTCGAAAAAAAGTACCGGAAGTACATTATATTTGCTTGATGAACCCACTACGGGACTTCACTTCGATGATATAAATAAATTACTTGCGATATTGAAAAAATTGGTAGATGCAGGAAACACCGTACTTGTGATAGAACATAATCTGGAAGTCATAAAAACCGCCGATTATATTATAGATCTTGGACCGGAAGGGGGAGATAAGGGCGGAGAAATAATTGCCCTCGGAACTCCCGAAGAAATATCGGAAAATATTGATTCTTACACAGGACAGTTTTTAAAAAAGTATATGAATAAAAATCTTGTGAAGGAACGGCTCTACAGGTGAATCTGCAGTGAATAAAAAAATAATCGATGACAATAATCAGGAAAGTAAAATAAAAGAACTTTTGAAGATTCTTCCCCGAAAAACCGGGGTCTATATTTTTAAAAATTATCATGATGAAATTATTTATGTAGGCAAAGCAAAGAATCTTTCCAGCAGGGTAAAGAGTTATTTTCAGGATAACAGAATTAAACTTCCTTACGCCAAACCGTCGGATTTTGCCAAAAAAATCAAATCTATCGATTATATTGTCACAGATAATGAAACAGAAGCGCTTATTCTGGAGGGTAATCTAATTAAAAAAAATAAACCAAAATACAATATAGAACTGAAGGATGATAAATCATATCCTTTTGTTGCCGTGACAATAGGGGAAAAATTCCCACGTGTTTTTTTGACCAGAGACAGGAACATGAAAGATGCCAGATATTTCGGGCCCTATACGGATGCCAGAGCCGTAAGGAAAACTCTTGAATATTTAAGAAAAATATTTCAGGTACGTGATTGTAAGAAGGCAAAACCGGGGAAAGGTGTAAATA